>ENA-OFCE01000111-OFCE01000111.1-metagenomes-genome-assembly--contig:-NODE-111-length-62369-cov-7.189251_pt1 | contig 62369 bp, 56 predicted proteins | sample MGYA00153388_OFCE01 | MGnify analysis MGYA00153388
AGCGCGGAGGGGATGCAAAGGGGAACCGATGCGGAATCGGTTCCCCTTTGAGACCGCGAAGGCACTTCAAAGCCACTTATAAGGAATACCCTAATAAATAACCTCGGAAAAAACAACAAAACTAAAAGAAAAGTAGGAATGAAAAAATGGACTCACCCAGACTATACTATAAATTCTCCGACTACCTAAAAACCCGCTACGGCTCCAAAGTTTACAAACTCCCCGTCAACATCCCCGTTACCTGTCCCAACCGGGACGGCCACCTGGGTACCGGCGGGTGCATCTTCTGCGGCGAGGAAGGAGCCGGCTTTGAAAATCTCCCCAACTACCTTCCGGTACGGGAGCAGTTGGAGCGCAACGCAAACTACATCGGTGAAAACTACAAATCCCGCAAATTTATCGCCTATTTCCAGAACTACTCCAACACCTACCTCCCACTGAACCGCTTTAAAGAGTATATCCTGGAAGCTTGCGTAGAAAACGTAGTGGCTATCTACATCTCTACCCGCCCGGACTGTATCAACGATTCCTACCTGGAATTCCTGGCACAGGTTAAGGCGGAGCGGAACGTTGACATGGTCGTGGAGCTGGGACTGCAGACGGTGAACTATCACACCTTGAAGTTCCTGCGAAGGGGCCATCTGTTAGCCGAATTTATCGATGCGGTACTGCGGTTGAAAAAATTCGGTATCGAATGCTGTGCACATTACATCGTGGACCTTCCAATGGATACAATGGAGGATGTGGTAGAAGGCGCCAGAATTCTTTCCGCCCTTGGCGTTGAACAGATTAAATGCCATTCTCTTTTCATCCTGGAAAATACCCTGCTGGGAGAGATGTACAAAAAGGGCGAAATTCAGCCTGTAAGTATGGAGGAGTACATTGAAAGACTCATCACCTTTCTGGAGTACCTGAAACCGGAGATGGTGATTCAGCGGCTACTGGGACGCGCTCCGGAGGAACGAAGCCTTTTTTGCAACTGGAATACCAGCTGGTGGAAGATACGGGACCGTCTGGAGGAGAAAATGGCCGCCGAGGGCAGAATTCAGGGGGGAAGGTTTAACTACTTGAATGCAGCAGGATGTTTGTCGAGTTGTGAAAAAACAAATAAACGGGTATAATATAGAGTAGGTAGTAAGAATGCAGTACGCAGAAAAGATATTTTGGTACTGATGAGAGTAAGGTAGGATTGGCATGGATAAGCACAAAATAAGGCAGTTGCTGAAAATGGGTGAAGGTCCCAAGCTGGATTTTAAGGCAAAACTTTCACTCGAAACCGAAAGTGAGAAGAAAGAGCTGGCCAAGGATGTAACCGCCATCGCAAACTCCAGGGGCGGAAGAGGATATATCCTTTTTGGTGTAGAGGATAAAACAAAAAAAATACTGGGAGTCGATCCGGAGGATTTTGCGGAAGAAAAGGTTCAGCAAGTGATTTACAACCGGTGTGACCCTCCGGTTGCCCTATCCTTTGACCTTGCTGAGGTTGACGATAAGACCCTTGGAGTTATAACGATTTACAAAAGCAATAACAAGCCTCACCAGATGATTCAGAACGGTGCCTTTTACATCCGGAGAGGTTCTACTACCGACATTGCAAGAAGAAGCGAAATCGCAAACCTTTTGCAGGAAAACGGACTGATGGTGTATGAGACCGTTGTCCTGAAAGGGGTTGACATGAGCCATTTGGACATGGATAAAATCCGGCAGTATTTTAAAAGTCTTAATGTGGAAAGCGAAAATCCCAGTGAAGTGCTTTTGGAAGCTATGGGCATCGTCGGACAAGTAGGTGAGAATGAAGGGTATAATCCAACCATCGGGGGGATGCTGCTTTTCGGAAAGGATCCTTCACTTTTCCTTCCCCATGTATATATAAAAGCTTCCTATGATGAGGAGGTAAAGTACTTCTATGGCAATCTTTTAAGCCAGTTGGACCAGGCCATGGAGTATCTAAAGAGTGTTGTCGAGGATGAGGATTTTTCCTTTGAGGCTGCCGAAGAGGTGGTGGCAAATGCACTGGTTCACAGGGATTATCTTGATACTTCCAGAGGTATTGCCATCATAGTAAATGACAAAAATGTTGAAATCAGCAATCCGGGCTCATTGGTTGCCGGAAATAATGTATACAGGATTACAAAAGAGCATAATCCTGATAGAAGAAACTCCTGGCTTTATCAAAGATTGGTGACGCTGGATGAGAAGAAGAGATTTATGAAAACGGGAGTAAGATTGGCAAAAATAAAAGAAGCGTTTTCGGAGGTTGGGGAAGTCAAGTTTTTGAATATCGGCTCTCAAAACCTTTTCAAGGTCATCCTTCCAAGAGGAGGAGGCAGAAGACGTTGAAGGTGGTGACTGCAAATGAAAAGGAAAAAAAGCAATATCGTTCCCTTTGAAAGAGATGGAGATTTTTATTTCAGACGGGGTTTTAAGTATGCGGAGAAGCGGAACTATGCCAAAGCGGCAGTGTTTATGGGAAAGGCCATAGAATTGGAGCCATTTAATGTGGATTACCAGTTCAACCTGGCAGGAATTCTATCTGAAATAGGCCAAACGGAGAAATCCAATGCAATTTTAAAGGAAATTCTTATAAATATAGATCCTACATTAACCGAGTGTTACTTTGGGATTGGGTGCAATTACTTTGATGTTGAAGATTTTAGCAAGGCAAGAGAATACTTTGAGAAGTATCTTCATTTCGATCCTGACGGACCTTATGCAGGTGATGTAGAGGATGTACTATATTACTTGCAGTTTTATGATGGAACAGGATGGGATAAGAAGAAACTGAAGTCCATTTCAAAACTTGTGAGAGAAGGAGAAAAGCTTTTGGGTAGTGGAGATTACCAAAAAGCTTGCCTGAAGTTTGAAACAGCACTGGAAGCAGACCCTGGAGCGGGGACTGCAAGGAACTTCCTTTCCATGGCGCATTATCTGAATGGAGACGTGGAAAAGGCTATTAGTCTGGCAAACAGTGTACTGAAGCTGGATCTTAATGATATCAATGCCCATTGTAATCTGGCCTTGTTTTACAATTCCAGTGAAAAGGCCGAGGAATATAAGTTACAAATAAAGATCTTATATACGCTGAAAATAAAGCAGAGAGAAGAACTTCTTAAGGTTCTGGATACTTGTGTACGCCTGAAGGAGTTTTCAGGCATGGGCAAAGTCCTGAGGAATTACATGGGAAACCGGGGGGAATTTATCGAAGCCCTTGAGAAGACACTGGACGGTTGGGAGATCCAAGGCGAGAAGAGGCAAGAAATTGTCAAAGGCCTTTCCAGTAGGAAACGGAAGGTAAGCAATAGCGAAGGACTATAGTATTGCATCCTTAATTCAATGGGGGTGCAGGGGGCGGTAGCCCCGCTGCTGGCCGCTTCAGCGGCCAAACAAAATCTCCTCTTCCCCGGGAAGGGGGCAGGGGGATGGGCCGAATTACGAATTCAAGTTCTATATAAATTTTTTACGTCCAGGGAACAGTACAAACTGTTCCTTTTTTAGTTCTGTGTGTACCTTTTCGGAATATAATATAGAATTAAAGATAATAGGAGAAAAACGGTAAAATCATGCTGATTCGTCGAGAAAATTAGCTTAAATTCCCTCTAAACAATAAATTTAGAAAAAAAGCATATTTGCTTCCATTTTGGTAATTATATTAATATAGTAGATGTGATTAGCACTCGACTTGAGTGAGTGCTAACAAAGTAAAAACAAAGAGGAGGTAGACCCTATGAAAATAAAACCTTTGGGTGACAGAGTTGTTATTAAAATGTTAGAGTCTGAAGAAACTACAAAAAGCGGAATTGTTCTGCCTGGAAGTGCAAAAGAAAAGCCACAGGTAGCGGAAGTTGTAGCAGTAGGCCCTGGTACATCGGAAGTTACGATGGAAGTAAAGGTTGGAGACAGAGTTCTTATCAGCAAATATGCTGGTACAGAAGTGAAATTTGACGGGCAGGAATATACAATCCTTAAACAAAGCGATATATTGGCAGTTGTTGACTAGGCCGGTAAGGCCAATTGCAGGGAATAGGCCAGGAAGCGTGGAAACGGTAGGGAAACAACGATCCACCCAGTACATATCAAACCTTCCATCGCTTATTACCCGTTAGCGCGTAAGTGCAGAGCTTTAAAAATTTATGAGGAGGTTTTGTAACATGGCAAAGGAAATTTTGTTTGGTGAAGAAGCCAGACGTTCTCTGGAAAGAGGTATAAACCAATTAGCAGATACAGTAAAGGTTACTTTGGGACCTAAGGGAAGAAACGTAGTTCTCGATAAGAAATTCGGTGCTCCGCTCATTACAAACGATGGTGTTACCATTGCAAAGGAAATCGAGCTGGAAGACAAGTTCGAAAACATGGGTGCTCAGCTTGTTAAGGAAGTTGCTACAAAGACAAATGATGTAGCAGGTGACGGTACAACTACAGCTACTCTGCTTGCACAAGCGATCGTTAGAGAAGGTATGAAGAACGTAGCAGCCGGCGCTAACCCAATGATTCTTAAAAAGGGTGTAGCGAAAGCTGTAGATGTAGCGGTAGAAGGAATTAAGGAAATCAGTCAGAAGATTAAAGGTAAGGAAGATATCGCAAGAGTTGCTTCCATATCTGCCAACGATGAATTGATCGGAACCCTTATTGCAGATGCAATGGAAAAAGTAACAAACGATGGTGTTATCACTGTTGAAGAATCCAAGACCATGGGAACCAACCTGGAAGTGGTTGAAGGTATGCAGTTTGACAGAGGATACCTGTCTTCTTATATGATCACCGACACTGAAAAAATGGAAGCTGTTCTGGATGATCCATATATTCTCATTACAGACAAGAAAATCAGCAACATTCAGGATATTCTCCCTATTCTCGAGCAGATCGTTCAGCAGGGTAAAAAGCTCCTGATCATCGCAGAAGATGTAGAAGGTGAAGCGCTTACTACATTGATTGTTAACAAGCTGAGAGGTACATTTACCTGCGTAGCGGTTAAGGCACCTGGCTTTGGAGACAGAAGAAAGGCTATGCTCGGCGATATTGCTACCCTCACAGGCGGTGAAGTAATCACTGATGAATTGGGTCTGGACCTGAAGGAAGCAAAAATTTCTCAGTTGGGTAGAGCTAGACAAGTTAAGATTCAAAAGGAAAACACAATTATTGTGGACGGTGCAGGCAATCAGCAGGAAATCAAGAACAGAATTGCTTCCATCAAAGCACAGATTGAAGAAACTACTTCCGATTTCGATAGGGAAAAGCTCCAGGAAAGACTTGCAAAGCTTTCCGGCGGTGTAGCTGTTATTCAGGTTGGTGCTGCTACTGAAACTGAAATGAAGGAAAAGAAACTCAGAATCGAAGACGCTCTCGCTGCTACAAAAGCTGCAGTAGAAGAAGGTATCGTTGCTGGTGGTGGTACAGCGCTTATCAACGTAATTCCAAAGGTTGCTAAGCTGCTTGACACTACCCATGGTGATGAAAAGACCGGTGTTCAGATCATCGTGAAGGCTCTGGAAGAACCCGTTAGACAGATCGCTGCAAATGCAGGTTTGGAAGGCTCCGTAATCGTTGAGAGAGTTAAGAACAGCGAAGTAGGAGTGGGCTTTGACGCTCTGAATGAAAAATATGTTGACATGCTGGAAGTTGGTATTGTTGACCCTGCAAAGGTTACAAGATCAGCACTTCAAAATGCTGCTTCCGTAGCTTCCATGGTTCTCACTACTGAAAGCGTAGTTGCAGACAAACCTGAAAAGGAACCTGCAATGCCTGCAGGCGGTGGAATGCCAGGCGGAATGGGCGGAATGTACTAAGATACAGCAAAGATATGGAAAGCATAGGTAAAGGGAAACCTTACCTATGCTTTTTTAGTATTGCAGGCAGCCCGAGGGTGTGCCCCTTTATACAGGTAATGAAGTGAATCAAAGGGAATATTTTTTGCGTTTTATAAGGGAGATATCTATTTTCCGTAAACGGAAGTTTCACTTTGCATAAATAGAGAGAAATATTTTCCTCTACCTACTTCACATAAGGAGTATTTGTGTTTACAATAGAATAAAGTGATATTTTTCAATAGCAGTAGGGTATCTATAGCAAAAGATATTGTTATACTTTTTTAAAAGGGGATACATATGGATATAGTTTCAGTAAGTATGCATGAATTGGGAAATGTATTGCAATACGTCAGCCTTGTAAATGTGAAGTTCGGATGTAGTGATACCTGGATTGCCACCCCGGTTTTTTTTGCTTCCCTGGATAGTATCGATGTTTTGATTGACCTGAAGAAAAGCCGTTATATTATTGAATACGGCGAAAAGGTAATTCTGAAGTTTCAGAAAATGGGCTATGAGTATATCCTTCACGGGGAAATCTTTGAAGTCAGTGTTTGCGACCCGGCCACGGCTACCATAAAGCTGGTGGATGGCCGGAGGTACTTCAACCAAAGGAGGCATGTCCGATATGAAACAGAGCTGCCCATGGTTCTGCACACACAGGAAGACATTCGGGGAGAAAGCATTGGTAAAAATATCAGCGAAGGCGGAGCGATGTTTTTGTTTGACAAAAACATTGTCATTGGCTCGTTAGTCGAATTGGAAGTAGATTTCGGGAATCTGGGGTTGTTTCGTTCCAAAGGGAAGGTCCTAAGGAAGATTTGGTATGATTTTGCCTATTTTAGTTATGGCGTTCAATTTGTTGATATCTCTGAGGAAAATGAACAGGTCCTGAGAAGGGGTCTGTCCGAATACGAAAAAAAATATTTTAAGTCCTTGGACGAGCTTAGGGGAGTCAAATCCCATGGCTTGCAGCGATATGAAACCGTTATTTGTATATTTAGCCTAAGTAATCGCGAAAACTATGATATCGGTGAGAACCTGGTTAAACTGGGAGCAGGAAATTTTACAGTGTTCCATGATTTTAAGTTTTATGTAGATTATTTTACGGAAGAGAAGCCCAAGCTGGCAATCATTGAGGCCGACGGTATTGATGAGAAAATAGTCCAGGGTATTATGGCTTTACACAGCGGGTTTCCGGATGTGAAAATTGTAATCATCCTTCCTGTACAGGAAATGGGCAAAACTTCTACTGATGCTCTGGACCTTCCGGAACTGGATATTTTTTATAAGCCATTGATATATAATGAATTTGAGGAGAAAATAATAAAGTACTTGTAAATGTATAACGAAAAGAACCGAATATCGATAAAGTGAACAAATTGTATCCATAGTTTTATAATATTTTGCCATATTGTGAATGCACAATAGATATGGTACAATTGGCTTGAACATCCTTAAATAGGTTAAAAACACAACAGGTTAGGGGGATTCGAGAGATGGATGTTTTTATTGAAAAAATTGTAGCCAGAAAAAAAACAGGGCAGGATCGTTTGATGGTTGCGGGTATTATAGTAGCTGCTTTTGTTGCTTTGATAGTGGTTTCGTCAATTCCTATTATCAATAGCCTGGGCCCGGTTTTATGGATCGTTATCGGATTTTTAGCCTTTCAATTTGCGAAATCAAGAAATATAGAATTCGAATATGCTGTAACCAATGGTGACCTTGATATTGATAAAATTATTGCACAACGCAAGCGCAAAAGAGTCTTCAGCGGAAGTGCCAAAGATTTTGAAATTGTTGCCAAGGTGAAAAGCGACAAATACACAAATGAGTACAAGAATATTGCGAAAAAAATCGAGGCTGTCAGCAGTATGGAATCACCCGATATTTACTTTGTGGTTGCTCCTTATAAGGGAGAAAGGACCATTGTTTACTTTGAGCCAGACAAAAGAATGCTCGATAACTTTAAAATCTTCATCCCCAGAAAGGTTTCCGAGTGGTAAAATAAGGAACAAAAGAACCGGTACACGCCAGTGTACCGGTTTATTTTTTCCATCGCGGAGTTTCACAGATCGGGTACTTGAAAATTTACAGAAGGGCACATATTACAAAGTGGAGACAAATAAAGATTAGTAGAGAAAATCCTTTACTTTTATAGTATAATTAGGGTATATATCTTTTTTTATTTACCTTGCGAAGTATACGATGAACATGTGAAAGGGGATTGTATTTTGAGGAGAGAAAGAGAACGCAAGAGTGGGGGATGGATCGTTTGGATGTTCCTTCTGGCCATGGGAATAGTAGCCGGAGGTGTTTATTTTTACTTCCTGATGCCAAACAACAACGTTGTTCCGGCCTTCGAAGAAGGAAAACTGAATCTGGTGGTGGAAGCACAAACAGATACATCCAAAAACCAACCAAAGATCGTAGACAACGAAATTCTTTTTCCCTTTGATGTGGTAAAGAAGTATTTTGATCCGAACATTTACTGGGATGAAGCCTTAAAGAAAGTGACCGTTACGACGGAAAAGAAAGTCATTCGGATGAAGACCGATAGTCTGGAAGCCTTGATTAATAATAAACCTGTTACCCTTAAGATTCCGGTGACGGTGGATAATGGGGTTACCTACATCCCTATGGAATTCCTGAGTGAATTTTACGGTATCGAGATTAACTATCTAAAAGATAAAAATGTAATTATGGTTGATTTCACCAATAAAATAAAGAAGATTGCGGAGCCCATGGATGCCAAGGCGGTAGTGAGAAAGGAACGGACAGTAAGGGCTCCTATTCTCAGAAAATTTGATCCGGCGACGGAAAAACCTGAAGATTTGAAATTCAATATATATGAGGAGTACGATAAGTGGTATAAAGTAAGAACTGCAGAAGGAATCATCGGGTATATCGAGAAAAAGAATGTGGTAGTCAAGGAAATGACGGTGAAAAAGCTCCCTCAGGAACCTGCGGTAAATACTGCATGGAAGCCGGAAAAGGGTAAGATCAACCTGGTATGGGAGATGATGTACGGAAAGCGGCCGGACCTGGCAAAAATACCTAAAATTGATGGTTTGGATGTCCTTTCTCCTACCTGGTTTCAGTTGGAAAATGAGCAGGGAGGTTTAATCAACCGGTCGGATGCAAAATATGTAGAGTGGGCGCATCAGAATGGATATAAGGTGTGGGCCCTGCTTTCCAATGATTTTCAAGACCCCGCCAAGACAAAGAAGTTTCTTGGCAATACCGATGCCAGGGATAATACCATCCGCCAGTTACTCACATACGCTTCTCTATATAAGCTGGACGGTATTAATATTGATTTTGAAAATGTCAACAAATCGGACCGTGACGCTCTTACCCAGTTTGTAAGAGAATTGACTCCCATGCTCAAAGAGCAGGGACTGGTTGTGTCCATGGATGTTGGAATCCCGGATGGTAGTGATAACTACTCTCTGTGCTATGACCGAAAAGCATTGGGACAAGTTGTCGATTATATTATGGTCATGACCTATGACCAGCATTATGCAGGGGGGCAGAAATCCGGCTCCGTGGCGCAAATGACGTGGGTTGAGCAGAATGTGAAAAAAACTCTGGAGCAGGTGCCGAAGGAGAAACTGCTTTTGGGCTTGCCTTTTTACACAAGGCTCTGGAAGGAAGAGACGGGAGCTGATGGCAAAGTAAAGTTAACCAGTGAAGCTTTGACGATGGATGCTGCCAGAAAGAATATAAAAGACAATAACGGAACTGTAAAATGGGATGAGGAGAGCGGGCAGTTCTACGGAGAATATAAGAAGGATAATATCACCTACAAGGTTTGGCTGGAAGACGAAAGCTCGATTAATCTGAAGTCATCCCTGGTGCAGAAGTATAATCTGGCAGGCGCTGCCTCCTGGAGCAGAACTTTTGAAGTGGCGGAAGTCTGGAACGTATTAAACAAGAACCTTAAAACCATTGACAGCTACCAAACCTGGGTGGCTGAAAATAAAGAGAAAAAGTATGTGTTTAACTAACTTTAATTCGTAATCTGGGGGTACAGGGGGCGATAGCCTCCCTGTTGGCCGCTCCAGCGGCTAAAAAAAGTATCCCCTTCCTCGGGAAGGGCTTAACATTATACACATCTGTGGAAATATCTGCATAATTTGCATATTCAGTGTCGCCGCGGGTTGAAACCCACGGCTATTAGAAAACCAAGTCGGTTAAAACCGACTACAAAAGATAGGGATTAGTCCTCTTCAGAGGACTTGGTTTTTTAGCAGCCGCGTGTTTTAACCCGCGGTGGATGGGTGCTTCAACACTTATTACAGTCTCTTCCAACGATGTGTATAATGATAAGCGGGAAGGGGGAGGGAGATGGGGCAAATTACGAATGTAGTTTAACGAATAGGTGTTGACTCTGTAAACGGAGTTGTGTATAATATTATCTAATATTTTTCTTTGAACTTTAACAAAGTCTGGTGAAGTATCGTAAAGACTTTGTTTTATTTTTTATTATTTACACATTACTATACTATAAATATTAGGAGGATACGGGAATGGCATATTTTTATAATGAGCCCTCAAGAACATTTAACGAATATTTACTGATTCCGAATTTAACGAGAAAAGATTGCATTCCGAGCAATGTTTCGTTAAAGACACCCATTGTACGATTTAAGGAAGGGGAAAAAAGCCCTCTTGAAATAAACATCCCGGTTGCATCCGCTATTATGCAATCCGTTTCGGATTCCAATATGGCAACGGCGCTTGCAAGGTCTGGAGGAATATCCTTTATCTATGGCTCACAATCCATCGAAGAACAGGCAGAAATGGTGCGGAAGGTAAAGAAGTACAAGGCGGGATTTGTAGTCAGCGATTCTAATTTAAGACCGGATCAAACACTAAAGGACGTGCTTGCTTTGAAAGAAGAGACCGGTCATTCTACTATTGCCATCACGGCGGATGGAACTCCGACCGGAAGGCTGGAAGGAATTGTAACCAGCAGGGATTACAGGCTGAGCAGAACTTCTCTGGATAAAAAGATTCATGAATTTATGACTCCTTTTTCTTCCTTGATCTATGGCGTTGAAGGAATTACTTTAAAAGAAGCCAATGACATGATCTGGGATCACAAATTAAACACCCTTCCCATCGTAGATAAGGACCAGAAGCTGGTTTACCTGGTGTTTAGAAAGGACTATGACGATCATAAGGGAAATCCGGATGAATTACTGGATGAAAGTAAGAGGCTGCGCTGCGGTGCCGGAATCAATACCCGGGACTACAAGGAAAGAGTGCCTGCGTTGGTTGAAGCCGGTGTCGACATCCTCTGTATCGATTCCTCTGACGGATACTCCGAATGGCAGAAGGAAACCGTAGAGTGGATCAAGAAAGAGTACAATGGTGCTGTTAAAATCGGAGCTGGAAACGTTGTTGACAGAGAAGGCTTCCTCTATCTTGCCGAAGCGGGAGCTGACTTCGTGAAAGTGGGTATTGGCGGCGGTTCCATATGCATTACGAGAGAGCAGAAAGGTATTGGGCGAGGACAGGCCACCTCGATTATTGAAGTAGCACAGGCAAGAGACGAGTACTTCAAAAAGACGGGGATCTATGTTCCCATTTGTTCCGATGGCGGTATTGTCCATGACTATCATGTTACTTTGGCTTTAGCGATGGGTGCGAACTTTGTAATGCTTGGTAGATACTTTGCACGGTTTGATGAAAGCCCGACCCGCAAATTGAAGATTGGCGGAAGGTTTGTTAAGGAATATTGGGGAGAGGGCTCCAACAGGGCAAGAAACTGGCAGCGGTATGATAATGGCGGTAAGACTAAGCTTGAGTTTGAAGAAGGGGTAGACTCCTATGTACCCTATGCCGGTAAAATGAAGGATACGCTGGATACTACCATCAACAAGATCAAATCTACCCTGTGCAACTGCGGTGCTATATCTATTAATGAGTTCCAGCGAGTGGCCCGGTTGACACTGGTTTCATCCACCAGCATTATCGAGGGCGGAGCCCATGACGTTATTCTGAAGGACAGCGAGACTTCTACAAGGTAGATATGTCGGCTGAGTTATTTTAAGAGTCCTAAAAGGGTGGCATAGAGCTAAGATTGGTGTTAAAATATAGAGTAAGGGATATATCCCTTACTCTATATTTTTTCTTACAGGAAAGGCTATAAAATTGAGGTGATGATACATGCAAAACTATGAAGCCATGGCAAATGTGATTCATGATATGGAACAGATTGCTCAACTTTTTAAGATAGAGCCTTTTCCAATTTACTTTCTTGGTGGTTCTGCTTGTATTTTGGGACAATACACGGACCAGATGACCCGGGATTTTGACCTGGTTGATCTGCATTATCCAGCAACTTTAGGAAGAGTGCTGAGGTATCTGAATGATTTTGATATGCTGGAATATGAAAGTACCATTTTGGCTCCATCGTTTAGGGCAAGAGCAAAAAAACTGGAGCAATTTACGTACCTCGAGATTTATACGCTCGCAAGGGAGGATATTATCGTTAGTAAAATTATTCGCATGGACCCTAAAGATATAGAAGACATAAACGAATTAATGAAGGATAGTGACAAGGGAACTATAAACATCATCATTGATGAAGTACTGAAGAGAAATGATTTATTTGATTCAAAAAGAGAAGCTTTTCAAAAGAATCTTATTATTTTTAGGGAGAAGTATAATGTATAGGATATTCTGCGAAAGTCTAAACAACTATATTCATGGGTTTAAGGATGGAGACGATGTGTATCGAATGCGTATAGCACGTCCATTACTGCTTCTGGCGAACATGGATGAATATAAAAAAGAAATGGCTGCGGAATCTGAAGTGTATAAAGAATTATGTGACTTACTGGTGTACATGGGACAACATTTGGAACAGTATCCCAAAATGAAGGCTTTCTTGTGGACTTTAGAGTCACGGGAGATGCAAGGAAGAAGTTTTGGTGTTTCCTCGGTTGTTACCATGGACGAACAGGTTAAACTGGTGAATATGCTGTTAAAGCTTCAGTACTGGGCCAAACCGGAGGGGGGTGCCTAATGCTGTCACAGGCGCTTCATGAGAGAAAGCCTTTTGACCAGGACTTTCCTTTTAAAATGTTTGTGTCCAACCTGGGGAAATTTCCTCCCCATTGGCACGAGGAAATGGAAATTATTTATGTTATTGAGGGAAATATCGATATTGGTTTGAACCATGAAATTCATACACTGAATATCAGGGATATCCTCATGATCGGTCCGGGAGAGGTACACCATTTTCTGGATGGACAGGAGGAGCGAAAAATACTGGTTGTTCAGTTTGGAATGACTCTCCTGGACCAAAGCTTTTCAATTTTCGGAGATCGAAGATTTGTGGCTCCCTTAATCGACTGCAACAATGCGGAACAGAGCTTGCGGGCAGTTCATAAAAAGCTGGAAGCACAGATTTTACAAATTCTTGACGAATATCAAAGCCAGAAGGAAGGGTATCGCTTGGCGATGAAAGCCCGCCTCTTTGATATGATGGTATTGCTGTTACGGGAAGTGGCCTGGGAAAGTTACTCCGTCACTGAGAAGAACAAGCGGTTGATGCGATTGGAGAGGCTGCAGAACGTGTTTCAATATGTAGAAGACCACTATTCGCAAGAATTGTCCCTTGAGAAAGCTGCAAATGTAGCTAACTTCAGTGTTTTTCATTTTACCCGGTTTTTTAAGGAAAGCACCGGTATGACATTCGGCGACTATGTGAGCAGCTACAGGATTGGAAAAGCAGAAGTTTTACTGAAAAATACAGAAGAGTCTGTGACGGAGATCGCGTTTAAGCTGGGCTTTAACAGTATAAAAACCTTTAACCGGGTTTTTAAGGAACTGAAGCGATGTTCGCCTTCCTTTTATAGAAAAAGCAATATTTGAGAAGCGGTTAGCAATCCCTGGGGAGACATCCCCGGGGTTTTTTTATACAATAAAGTACATAGAGCGATTCGTATATGGATGAGTTCAGGTAATGTAAGTAGAGGGAGGCTTGTATATGAAAAGGAAAGCGTTAATTGTCCAGGGAGGCTGGGACGGCCATGAACCTGTAAAAGTATCCGAGGTTTTCAAAAGAACTCTGGAGGAATGCGATTTTGAGGTGGAAGTACAGGATACACTGGATGCATTTCTGGATATAGAGAAACTAAAGCAACTGCATTTGATTGTTCCCGTATGGACCATGGGAAAAATCACAAAGGAACAGGTGGGTCCTGTCATTGAAGCAGTAGCAACGGGTGTTGGAATTGCAGGCTGTCATGGAGGGATGTGTGATGCATTCCGTGAAAATGTAGAATGGCAGTTTATGACAGGTGGGCAATGGGTATCCCATCCGGGAGGGGATGGCGTCGAATATGTGGTAAACGTCAAAAGCGGTTCCAGTCCTATCGTTGATGGAATCTCGGATTTCAAGGTCAAAAGTGAGCAATATTATGTTCATGTAGATCCTGCCATTGAAGTGCTTGCTACAACAAGATTCCCTGTAGTCAACTGGTACCACTCCTCCAACAGACAGGTGGATGTACCTGTGCTTTGGACTAAACGATGGGGCCATGGCAGGGTGTTTTACTCTTCGCTGGGCCACCACGCCGATGTCTTTGACATCCCGGAGGCTCTTGAAACCATGAGAAGGGGATTCCTTTGGGCTGCGGAAGGAAAGGACATCGCAGTGAAGAATCGATTGGATGCCGGTGTGTTTAAAAATGAGGCTAAAATGTTTTAATCCCGTTAAGGAATTTCAATAAGGAGGAGATGGAATGATGGAGAAGGTAAAAGTAGGTATAATTGGCTGTGGAAATATTAGCAGCATTTATCTGAAGAACTTATCCCAGGCTTTTGAAATAACTGAAGTGGCTGCATGTGCAGATATGATTCCTGAAAAGGCAGAGGCCAGGGCAAAGGAATTTAATATCCCGAAGGCCTGTACGGTGGAAGAACTGCTGGCAGATCCGGACATAAAGATTGTTGTTAACCTGACCATCCCCAAAGCCCATGCGGAGGTATGCCTTGCTGCTTTGGAAGCAGGAAAAAGCGTCTATGTTGAAAAACCTCTTGCCATTTCGAGGGAGGATGGAAGGAGAATCGTGGAAAAGGCGAAAGAAAAGGGACTTCTGGTTGGCTGTGCTCCGGATACCTTTCTTGGAGGTGGTTTGCAGACTTGCCGGAAGCTGGTGGATGACGGGTGGATAGGAACACCGGTTGCAGCTACGGCATTTATGATGTGCCATGGACATGAAGGCTGGCACCCGGACCCGGAATTTTATTATCAGGTGGGCGGGGGCCCCATGTTCGACATGGGACCGTATTATTTGACAGCCCTCATTTCCCTGTTGGGGCCGGTAAAAAGAGTTACAGGCTCCACAAGAATTACCTTCCCGGAAAGAACCATCACCAGCGCACCAAAGTTCGGTAAAAAGGTTGAGGTTGAGGTGCCGACGCATGTGGCAGGGATCATGGATTTTTGCAGTGGAGCTGTAGCTACAATTATAACCAGCTTTGATGTATGGAGCGCTCAACTGCCGAGAATTGAAATATATGGAAGTGAGGGAAGTCTGAGCGTTCCCGATCCAAACACCTTTGGAGGCCCTGTATACATTCGAAGACAGGGGCAGACCGAGTGGAAGGAGATACCCCTTACGCATATCTATAATGAAAACAGCAGAGGTATTGGTGTAGCGGATATGGCCTATGCGCTTCAAAATGGCAGAAAGCACAGGGCCAATGGCGATATGGCATACCATGTACTGGATATCATGCACGGCTTCCACGATGCTTCCAGGGATGGAAGGCATTATGAGCTTCAGAGCACTTGTGAAAGGCCCGCGGCGCTGCCTACCGGGCTACTGCCTAAAACTCTTGACGCATAGCAATACGACCAAAGACCGGATCAGCGATCCGGTCTTTTTAATGTACCAATCCTTGGCTTTTCTATAAAACCGGATTGTATCGGTATATTTTGATCAGTCTTAAAATAATATAGAGTAAAAGTGTTGTCAAGGTGAAACAGAATGAAAAAATTTGCTTTACTGCTATGCTGCACAAAAAACGAACAGGACATGCCAAAAAAAGGATTATTTGCAACATGGATTACAGGACTTAAGGAGTTTTTTCGAAGTTTACGTAAGGAAAAATTTTTTAATGGTGCATTAAAAACGATACAGGTAAATGAGAAGCTGGAAATAAGTCTTATAACTCTTCCCTATACACTCGCAGAGCTGTGGAAAATACGCAGCAGGCGGAGAATCAGACAAATAAATGAGTTCCTATATGATGCCCATAGAGAGCAGGGTTTTGCCTGCTGTATCGTACCTAAGTGCATTGCGGAGATTCACTCTTTTGAGAACTGCATATGCAGCCCTTTTACAGGTGAGTACATCTACCGGTGTCTTCTTGGCAGTATACTGGAGGATATATTTACGAAAAGAGGAATCAATATCTGGGATTTGGATATTGTTTTAGTCCAGGGAGAGCGCCGGGAAAGCTTATATGCTGTGATTGAACTCCTGTCTCCCGTCGTTCGCTTCCTGACTGTTGTCAGCGATGAGCGCGATCAAATCGAGGAGGAGGCTGGGGAGAGCTTTCTGGATTCAGGGCTGTCTGTAATTATAACTTCTGACTGGAGAAGTGCATTAAAAAATGCAGATGTAATCATAAATCTGAAAGAAGAAAAAGAGATTGCTTCCATTATAAAAACAAAAAAGGGATCAGTCTTGATCAATATAAGCGGACTGAAGGCTTCCGCCATTCATTGCGAAAGTGCCCTCATTCAAGGCCTTCATGTAGGGATACCGCAGAGTCTGTGTGATGAACTGGACAGTAACGTATGGAATTTCCTTGAGCCCTGTGAATTGGCTGAGGCGATCATTACAATAGGCCTTGGACTGGAGGAGCAGGTTATACAACAGGAATTTCCGCAATTCGAGCTTATGAAAAAAGTAAGTAAGGAGTTTAAGAAAGGAGGATATAGACTAACCGGTTTTGCGGGCAGGCACAATACCCTTTATGCCAGTGATATAGCTATAAGGGAAATGTAAACATTTTCAAGGAAAGTAATTTATTGATGTGTGTTTTATTAACACTTCTTGACAATGAGGTTTTTGTATTCTATAATAAAACAAAAAGTTAAGGAAGAAATTTCATGGCACTGTGCGGTATTCAGTGCTGTTTGATTTTATGTGTATTTAATACACACTTACATTACAAATTGTTGCTTACTATAGAATAAATAAGGTGGAAATGCATATATTATCAACACATAAAAAATAATTACGTAAAGGAGAGGCTCCAAATGTCCGCTAAAGAAGTGGTTTTAACTTATGAGGGTTTAAAAAAGTTGGAAGATGAATTGGCATACTTAAAAAGTGTTAAGAGATTGGAAATTGCTGAAAGGATAAAGCAGGCACTTTCTTTTGGAGATATATCAGAAAACTCTGAATATGACGAGGCAAAGAATGAGCAGGCGCAAATGGAAGGCAGAATCGCACAGCTTGAAAACATGTTGAAGAATGCCAAGGTAATTGACGAGGATGAAGTTAGTACCGAAGCTGTCAGTCTGGGTTCAAAAGTGAAATTGTATGATATGGAATTTGATGAAGAGGTTGTGTACCATTTGGTTGGTTCCACCGAAGCAGACCCAAGCAAATTCAAAATATCGAATGAATCTCCTGTAGGAAGGGCGCTGATCGGCCAGAGCAAGGGAAGTATTGTTGAAGTTGCGGTTCCTGATGGGGTTATCAAATTCAAGATACTTGAAATCAGCAAATAATTGCAGTATCGACCAAGGTCCATAAGCAATCGAAAAATGTATAAAAGTTTTACAAAATTATTGTATTATAAGGTTAAAATAATATATAATTAATAATCGATAACAGTTTGCATACAATGTAAGCTGTTATTTTGTATATTAAGTAAATTAACGGCTTGCTACGGTGAGGCCTCACACGGTTGTGGCCGGAAGAGGTATAAAATTTTGCCCGTAATGAAGCTTATTTATAGGAGGATAAAAATGTCTGACGATGTACAGAAGAGCCAGAATAATGCAGAAGAACTGCAGGACATGAATGAAATTTTAAGGGTAAGAAGAGCTAAGCTCGCTGAATTGCAAAGCGCTGACAAGGACCCATTCAAAATTGTGAAATACGATGTTTCTCACTCAGCCCAGTACATACATGACAATTTTGAAACAATGGAAGGGCAGATTGTTTCTCTGGCAGGAAGGCTTATGTCCAAGAGAGGCATGGGTAAAGCCGGTTTTTGCGATTTACAGGACCGGGATGGAAGAATACAATTATATGTTAAGATGGATGAAGTGGGAGCAGAGGTTTACGAAGGCTTCAAAAAGTTTGATATCGGTGATATCGTAGGAGTCGTGGGAGAGGTTTTCAGAACACATAAGGGTGAAATCTCCATTAAAGTTCAAAATATCATTCTATTGACCAAATCTCTTCAGCCGCTGCCGGAAAAGTGGCATGGCCTTAAGGATGTTGATACCCGGTACAGACAAAGGTATGTAGACCTTATTGTAAACCCGGATGTTAGAAAAACCTTTATCATCCGAAGCAAAATTATAAAAGCCATTAGAAAATTTTTGGATGACAGAGGCTTCCTCGAGGTGGATACCCCATTGTTGAACACTATTGCAGGAGGAGCGACAGCCAGGCCTTTTATCACACACCATAATACACTGGATATCGACCTTTTCCTCCGGATTGCGCCGGAACTGTACCTTAAGCGCCTCATCGTAGGTGGAATGGAAAAGGTATATGAATTGGGCAGAATGTTCCGGAATGAAGGGATGTCTGTAAAGCACAATCCGGAGTTCAGCATGATGGAGATTTATGAAGCCTACACAGATTACAAAGGCATGATGGAATTGACGGAAAGCCTGATTTCCACTGTGGCGCAGGAAGTGCTGGGTACTACGGTGATTAACTATCAGGGAACGGAAATCAATTTAACGCCTCCCTGGAACCGAATGACCATGATTGAAGCAGTGAAAAAGTATGCAGACGTGGATTTTGATACAATAGCCAACGATGAAGAGGCCTATAAAATCGCCAGGGAAAAGGGAATGCATTTGGAAGGTAAGCCATCAAAAGGTGAGATCCTCAACCTCATGTTTGAAGAGTTTGTAGAGGAACACCTGATTCAGCCGACCTTCATTTATGATTATCCTGTAGAGGTTTCACCTTTAACCAAGAGAAAGCCCGATCGCCCTGAATTGACAGAACGGTTTGAGGTATTTACTCTGATCGGTGAAATGGGTAATGCTTATTCCGAGCTCAATGACCCCATTGATCAGAAGGGAAGATTCATGGATCAGATGAAGAAGAGGGAAGCCGGAGATGAAGAGGCAAACATGATTGATGATGATTTTGTTACAGCCCTCGAATACGGTATGCCTCCCACAGGTGGTTTGGGTATCGGAATTGACCGGTTGATCATGCTGCTGACGAATTCTTATTCCATCAGGGATGTTTTGCTATTCCCTACGATGAAGCCCAGAGAGTAAGGCCGAAAATGGGTAATATCATCCCTCCCTGTATATACTATACAGGGAGGGATGATGAATGACAATCAAACTTTATTCTACGCCAACCTGCCCCTGGTGTTCCATGACGAAAAAGTACTTTGACACCAGGAATGTGCAGTATCAGGATATCGATGTTACAAAAGACCGCAATGCTGTAGAGGAAATGGTGGCAAAGTCCGGTCAGCGCGGTGTTCCTGTAATCGATATTGATGGAAGCATAATTATTGGGTTTGACAAGGAAAGAGTAGATAATCTGATATAAAAAACGACGCCTGGTGGCATGCCACCAGGCGTCGTTTTTTATCTGAGCTGTCGTTTCAAAAGCTGCTTTTGTTTATCAAAGATATACCGGATTAATATATCCTGGTCCTTTACGGAAATGTTCACAAAGGAAAGACCGATGAGATATTTACTGAGTTCGATATCTCCAACCTTCGTACAACGGACAACCATGCACTTTGTTTCAATGGAAGTTCCGTCCTCAAGGATAAGAATCGAATAAATATAGCTGGATTTTTCAATGGGCTCATCCGTCACAAGACAGGCTCCACAGCCGCTTATATTTTTGGTATAGGCCTTCTTGAATTCCACAGATCCAAGATCGGCAGCGTTGTTTTCCGAACCTTCTTCGATAATTCTATACTTTGCATCCAACATGCAATCAAGCCGGAAGTGGTTCCTGCGCTGAATGCGTGTGAGTTTACTGGTAACGGCAATATTTATGACAATAATATTCTCCTGTTTTTCCCTGCTGGCTACTGTCCCTGTAAAGGAAACCAGCCCTAGCTTATGATGCAAAAATATGCAGCGTATACTGCTTCCGGATGGAATCAACATAAGCCGCGACTCCTGAATGGGCGCAGCGATGGTTAAATTCTCACCATCCTTGATATCCAGAAGCTGGCTTGTATAGGTACTTCCGATTTTACCTCCCAGACTGTCCAATAATTCAATCTCAAAGCGAGTACCTATTTTGGTATCTGTTATAGTAGTATTCATGGGCTACTCCTCACAAAATAGTACACTAAAGTATGTTTTTATCCTATGCAAAATATATTACCTGTTTGGAACTTTTTTGTAAAGTCCTATATACTTATTCTAAAAACTAAGTCCATTTCCTGTATCGGTAAATTTGTTAAAGGACTTAACAGTGTCACACGAGCCGCTGGTTTCCCTTACGATAGAAATTGTTCCATTTTTCATGCAAATTCTCCCTATTTGATTTGAATCTCTGGGGAAAACTGTATTAAATTTTCCTGGAAGAACAATAAAAGAAGCGGTGCTTGTGGTTCATCACAAACACCGCTTTTCTTATTTTTTAAAGTAGTTGCTTTTGATGATGATATCTGCGATATCCAGGCCTTTGACCGCATGTTCCTTTTCGCTGTCCGAGCCTTCTCCTACAAACGTCTTGTCCGAGAGAACCGCAAAGTTTTTCTTTGTCTTTAGCAGATTCCGTCCCATGGAGGTATTTTCATATTCCTTTTCGTCAACCCCCATCAAGTAGGAGAGGGTGGGAAGTACATCTACCTGACCGCCTATAGTAGCTATTTCACGGCCTTCCAGGGAAGGGTTATAAATAAGGAAGGGAACACGTTTGCCATTCTCCTGCCACCAGCTTTCGGCAGGCTGTATCTTTTTAATCTCTTCATTATAGAACCGATGAACCCCTTCGTGGTCACCGTAGAGTAAAACTACGGTGTTATCCAGCAGATTATCCTTTTTCAGCATGTCCAGGAACATTCCAACCTGACGATCCGAATAGTTGATGCTCTGGAAATAGCCTCCAAGGTAGGTCTTATTAAAATCTTCATCCAGATTCAAGTAACTGAATTCCTTGGGCATTGTAAAAGGCATGTGGCTTGTAAGTGTCACGATAAAGGAATAAAACGGCTGCTTCATATCCTTAATCATACCCTCTACCTGTCGAAGGTAGGAACCGTCACTTAGACCCATGCCAAAGCATTCATCCAGAGTGAAGTCTGAAAAATCGATGCATTTATCGAAACCGAAAGAGGTTAATGCGGGTACCCAATTCCAGAAAGAGCCTTTGTCCGAATGAATTCCTGCTGTACTGTAGCCCTTTCCCTCCAACAATATAGGGAGAGAATTGTAGGAATTATTAGGATAACGGAAGAAGGTACTTCCCTGACGCAGAGGATACACAGCGGTATTGGCAAGGAGGTCAGCATCCGAACTGGACCCATCATTGATTTGTGCATAAAAATTTGAAAAATACAAGCTGTTTTTAAGCATCTTGTTCAAAACAGGAGTGATTTCCTGTCCATTAATTTTCTGATTAATGACGAATTTCTCCAGAGATTCGAACTGGATAATGATTACATTTTTACCTTTAAACATCCCTTTGAACTCATTGTCCGGAAGATTTTCCTTTTTCGCCTCGAACCAATCGGAAATTTCCTTTTTTTGTTCAGCGGTGAGATTTAGAGGCCGGCTGTCCTTCCAGGTCGTATATACATTATATGCATGATAGCCGATAGGAGAGATATTATAGCTTGTCTCACTGGAATCAAAAATATTAAACACATCCTGTGTGCCCTTTTGGCCCAGGATGGCATTTCTTACGGGAATAATGGAAACCAGCAGAGCGATGGACACTATAAAGGCCACACCGGCTGCAGCGATATTTCTGGGTACGTCTCTATAAAGACTTCTCTTTATAAGCACAAAAGCCAGAACAACAAAAATATCAAACACAAAAACAAGATCCCAGAGTTTAATCAATGAGAAAACGCTGTCAGACAAGTTATCCAGATTAGAGCCCTGTTGCAGTACAAAAAGGGTAGGCATGGTATTGAATCCTCTGAAATACCATAGGTCTACCAGCAAAATAAAAGAAACAACGGTGTTAATAATGAGGTAATAAAATATACGCCCACGGTTTTTAAATAGAAATGCAAAAGCAAGAAGAACCAGGATGGACCCGAAGTAAAATGCGGGACGGTACAGGGATTCCTGGAAGATCATGCGGGCTGCTGTAAACAGCCGGGGACGGAGGTGGGTATGATTGATGACAAACCCGTGAAAAGTAACAAATTTAAACAATAAAACCAAAAAAGTATAATAAAATAACACATCTTTTAAAACGGAATCCTTGAAAGTACTTTTTTTTCTAGAAGCAGCGTATAACATCTGACCCTTCCTTTCCTCTTACTAATTTATACTATAAGACAAAATCCATGCAATTACAATAATATGGGATAAATTATTATAAATTATTAACTCTTCCCTGCTATTCCGTTCAAAATAATTATTAGGTTTTAGGAAAGTTTTGTTTGTGGGTCTTCAGAGGTTGGTAACTATGCTCATATGTTCAAAGCGGAGGACAAGCATGTATAAGGATATGGAGATGGAGAGCGGCCTTGGAGACATCGATGAACAAGAAGTTGTTATCGTATTTCCGGAAATTTTTTCTCTGGAGGAAATGAATAAATTTAAGGAAGAATCCGATGGGCTCATTAATAGCGGTAAAATATACATAACTTTAGATTTTGGGAAATGTGAGTTTATAGATAGTACGGGTCTTGGCGCTATTGTTGCCATCCATAAAAAATGCCGGCAGGCATTGGGACGCCTGCGGATTGTCGCCGTTAGCCCCCCTGTGATGAAGCTGTTTGAAATTACGCGGTTAAGCAGGGTGTTTCTGATTGAACAAAAGGTATGTTGAACTCCGCAAAAGGCTGGAAAACCAATGGGTGGACCGCCTTTTTTTTATAGGGGGGCTTAAAAAAATTATTATTAGTAAGGATTATGTAATTTTCAGTCCCGCGAGGAAATGGTATAATAGTATTCTACAAAAAGATAAATGGATTATGCGTTAATCCGAAGGATGGGGATAAGCATGGCAAAACCGGATAAGAAAGTTAAAACAAGGCTTTTAGTTCTACTGGCTTTTTTCACGATAACCATTGTAACTTTATCGGGAAGGGTTTTCTGGCTTCAGACTGTGAAGGGAGAGGACTTTCAGAGGGCTGCCTTTTTCCAGCAGTCAAAAAGTCAAACCCTGAGTTCCAATCGTGGGGCCATATACGACCGGAATGGGAATGAATTGGCAATGAATGTCCCGGTGGTTACTGTTTCTGTGAATCCCAAACAGATACAAGGGGCCAAGGTGGTAGGAGTTGAGCAGATCGCCCAGTTTCTTTCCGAGATTTTGAAAATGGATAAGAGTGAGATTATTAAGAAACTTCAGCAATCCAATTCATATCAGGTGATTAAAAGAAAAGTGGATAAGGAAACCGGAGATGCTATTAAGAAGTGGATGGAGGATAATAAAGCTGTCGGTGTGTATCTGGAGAATGATACAAAGCGGTATTATCCGGGAAATAATTTGGCTGCACAGGTGATCGGCTTTACCGGTAATGACAATCAAGGCCTTGCCGGAATCGAAATGAAAATGGAGGAGTACTTGAAGGGTGTTCCAGGGATTTCCTTCGACGAAGTGGATGCAAAAAGGAACCTGACTCCTTTTAGTGATGGAATGCGGATTGATGCCCAGGATGGGTATAATGTTGTTTTGACCATCGATGAACATATACAGGGTATTGCGGAGAAAGCGCTGCAAAAGGCGATCGAAGAGTATGGAGTTCTGAATGGAGCTACTGCGATTGTAACAGACCCAAGAAATGGGGAAATTCTTGCTATGGTTTCAAAGCCTGATTACGACTTGAACAACCCCTTTGCGCTACCTGTTGGTACGAATGAAGTAGATGCGGCTAGTTGGAAAAACAAGAGCTCTGAGGAGCAGGTAAAGGAATTGCAAAAGACGGTATGGAGAAACCGGGCAGTGGACAGTACATACGAACCCGGGTCTACTTTTAAGGCAATCACAGCAGCGGCAGGAATGGAGGAAGGAATCGTAAATGCGGAAACGGAAGTCTTTGATGCGACAATTGTTGTGGCAGGCTGGCCCATTAAGTGTTCCTATGAGCCGGGACACGGTAAGGAAACTTTCCGGGAAGCGGTATATCACTCCTGTAATCCTGTATTCGCAAAACTTTCACAAAGTATCGGTATCGACCGGTTTTACAATTATGTGAGAGCCTTTGGCTTTTACGAAAAAACAGGGATTGAACTTCCGGGAGAAGCGGATAGTATTATACAACCAAAACTCAAAGAGATTGACATGGCGGTAGCTTCCTTTGGGCAGAGTTTTAATGTGACGCCCATCCAGATGATAACTTCCTATTCAGCCATTGCAAATGGCGGAAAACTGGTTAAGCCTCATATCGTCAAGGAATTGACCGATTCCAAGGGGAATGTTGTAAAGAAAATTGAACCGGAAGTGAGCAGAAACGTTATATCGCGAAGAACCTCCGACTCGTTGCGGGACATCATGGAAGGGGTAGTAACAAACGGTACGGGTACAGCGGCCTACGTAAAAGGGTATAGAGTAGCCGGAAAAACAGGAACTTCCGAGACCGTTGAAAATGGTGTCAGAAGTAAGGATCGATATATTGCCTCTTTTGCAGCTGTTGCTCCGGCAGATAATCCTGTGATCAGCGTACTGGTTGTACTGGACCAGCCAAGTATGAATTCTCATTCCGGCGGCGTGGTGGCTGGCCCTGTGGCTGCAAGCATCATTGAACAAACATTGGAGTACATGGGAGTTGAGAGAAGGTATACCGAGAAGGAAATGACGAGTCAGGAAATCAGTGTTCCGGATTTAAAATACAAAACTGTGGCAGAGGCTGAAAAAATATTGACGGATCTGGGATTCGGGTATAAGATTTTAGGCAGTGGCAGCAAAACCAGTGGAGTCATCGACAGACAGGTGCCCAAGCCGAATGAGCCTTTATCAAAAGTGTCGACCATTATGCTGTATACCAGCAAGAACGATAAGGAATCTATGGTAAAGGTACCGAATGTGGTCGGAAAAGGTATACCGGAAGCGACAAAGGAGTTAATTGACTCCGGATTAAATATAAGGGTTAGAGGCGTCGGGGCTGCGGTGAAGCAAAGTGTTACTCAGAGTACGGAAGTATCTATGGGAACTATTGTAGAGGTGGAATTCAGGTGATAAAGTTTTCATCTTTAACCTTGTGTCCCTTTAGAGTAAAGGGAGTAAAAAAATCTAGTGAACGGGATCGGTGATCAACATGAATTTAGGAATACGAGCGCATGATTTTGGAAAAATGTCCGTAGATGCATTGACAGATACGGTGGCAAACAAAGGATTTACAAGCATCCAACTGGCACTGGCAAAAGCCCTTGACGGCATCAATACGGAGACAGGATGTCAAAGCCCCGGTTTGGCTTATACCATCCGGGAGGCCTTTTATAAGAAAAATATCCAGATTGCTGTATTAGGCTGCTACATTAACCCGATTCATCCTGATCTGGAGGAAAGACAAAGTCAGTTAACCCGGTTCAAGGAGCATATCCGGTTTGCGCGGGAGTTCGGATGCAGTATCGTCGGTACGGAAACCGGCTCTTATCATGCAAATTGCTCTTTCCACCCGGACAATAAAAGTGAAGAAGCATTTCATCTGCTGGTAGAAAGTGTTGCCCAACTGGTGGAAGAGGCAGAGAAATTTGGGGTCTTTGTGGGGATCGAGGCCGTCACAACCCATACGATTTACAGTCCGCAGCGGATGAAAAGAGTATTGGACACCATCCAATCCAATAACCTGCAGGTGATCTTTGATCCGGTAAATTTGATGTCCATGGAAAACTATGGGAGTCAGGACGATGTCATAAAAGAGTCCTTTGAACTTTTTGGCGATAGGATCGTCGCAGTCCATGCAAAGAATTTCATCGTGGAAGACAATGCAATAAAATCTGCACCCATCCACCGTGGAATGTTGAACTACCCCCTGTTCCTCAAACTGCTGAAGGAACGGAAACCCCATGTGAATATTCTCTTTGAAGATACCAGGGGAGAGGCTACGGAAGAGAGTAAAAAGTTCATAACGGATATCTATAACAACCTTTAAAAGTTAAGGGTTCGGATGAAAGATTCATTCGAACCCTTAACTTTAGAACGCTTCCAGTTTTTCCGGGCCGGCGATGATCTCGCGTGCTATATAAAGAGCCCGATTCTTTCCGGCTTTTATACTCCATTTTACCATTGCGATCTGCCCATTCTGTATTTCGATGCCTGTCAGAAAGCCTTTCCGAACACAACTTCCCGTGTTAAAATAGGGTGCTGCACCAGGTTCCGGGAACACCGGGCGATGGGTATGGCCTGCAATCACCATGCGTTGATTGCTTTTGGCCCAATTCATGATATTTCTCTCAATAGGGTCGCTTCTATAGTCGTTTTTTGCCGGGCTTGTCAAGTCCCGTATTCCCAGTAATTCCAGTGGCCTCCACAAGTACCTGACCATAAACCGTGCAATGGGCCAAAGCCGGTCATTCATCAGGTCACCCTGATGACCATGGATGACAAAGATTGTTACAGGAGAATTCATGTATCGTAAGATCAGACCCTCATGGATTTTTATGTTGTCAAACAAGGGTTCAAATCTTTGCGTCGTGTAATTATAATACTGGTATAAATTCTTCTGTACGAACTTTTCATTTTTCTTTACAATATCGTGGTTGCCGTACAGCATATAGAGGCGGCCTGCATCATGGAATTTTTTTATCTGCTGAAAGACTGCATCGTGAGACTGCTGGATTACGGGAAAGCTCCGGTTCTTCCAGAGTTCGTCGCCATCTCCTACTTCGATATACGTATAGTTCCCGTCATAATAATAGTCCAAAGCATGGAGGAAAAGGTCCCGGTTATAAACGGCATCGTCTGCCCAACTGCTGTCACCCCTATGGCAATCACTGAAAAATATAAGTTTTGAAGAATTATCAAAGAAGATTTCCTTTGACCTGTTATAAACCTGTGTAAACCGCTCAGAAGTACTCATAACTACGCCTCCTCAAGCCAATCCGAGGGATGGTTGACATAATTAACACTATAGTGTATGCACTTCGGATGAACAAGGTTACACTTATTCTTTTATCTTCTTCCTCAACATGTTGATTTGCAGGTTCAAGTTCTCAATCTGTTGGCATATGTATTGATTTTGCTGCTGCTCAGCCTGCTGGCTTTGTTGAAGCTGTGTCTGGGCGGCTGAAGTAAGCAGGGTCTGGCCGACAGAAACAAGAAAGTTTCCCACAGAATTCTGCTCGTCCGGATCCAGATCGCTGGACAATAAGATGCCGATAAGAGTAGCCAATAAGGTGAATTGTTCCGGAGGAATCTTGTCTATAACAAGCATGGCATAACCTCTGTATATCATATTTGATCTATTAGCTATAATATTTACGGAAAGGGGAAAATGTGATAGAACTTAGTGGAGTATGCTTGAGATTGGATTACATTGAATCGGATACTTTTGTGCCACTTTCTGATTTGCTGATGTGAAGGCATTTTTTGATTTTTGCAACATCGAAAAAAGACTGCGAGTTGTCTCGCAGCCTTTACAGCGTTTTTATCCCGTGAGTTTTACAAATATAGGAGTGGGATATTATAATTTCCTACAGCAGCTGCGTCGTCCATGACCGCTGCTGTAGCAGGATTGGATGGCTGCCTCGAATCATCCTGAACTTGGCAAGCCATTCTTACACCCTATATAAAGGATACACCTTTTGTGGTCTTTATTCAATAAAGCAATAGTACCTAATTTTACAGGGACTATAAGACTAGGACATAGTATCCGGGTATCATGGACTTTTAGCCTTTTCCTAGTTTTTGCAGGGACTGGTCCAGATATACATCCTTCATCATGTTCATGAGATCCATTACTGCAATATTTGAAGGATCCATGCTTTTTTCGGCAAAAGCCTTACAATATCCACACTCACTGCATACTTTAGTACAGAGGGTTGGATGGTTCAAAAACCGGTCCAGGAAGTGATCCAATTTCCTGTTGTCGACTTCCGTATTTGCAATTGTCAGTGGCTTTCTAAGGGAAAACAGTTCCAGCAGACTGACAAGATTCCCCTCAAAGCGGCCCTCTATATAGGAGACCAGTGCCCTGACCGGATCACCGGAGTATACATTGGTACGTCCCTGAAGCTTAAAAAAGTTAATGCCTATATCCGAATAGAATTGGAGGTCTTCCGGCCGGATCCAATTGATTTTCATGAAGTTCTCGGCACCGACATGAGAGGCCTCGCATCGTGAGGTATAGTAGGAGCATTGGTCATCCGCAACATGAGAATGAGAAAAGCTGTTATAATGGAACATTTTATAGGGACAATCATTCAGACAAAAGGAGTTGACGATGACTTCCAAATCTCCCGTATATACCTTTCGAATATTTTGCAGCACATCAAATTTCCGATAAATATCTTCATCCAGCACAAGTCGACGGATGCCCATATCCTCGTAAAATTTAGCCTTGAGGGGGCTGTTGATCTGACAGACGGTAGAAGCCTTGATATTCAGCCCCGGAGCAACATAGCGAGTAATCTCCATAAGGGAAGGAAGCGACAGCGTGAGCCAGTAGACACCGATGCTTTCCAGCATTTGAAGGAGTTCACGGATCTTTTTAAAACCTTCTCCGGTCAGTTCCTCATTGGACATGCAGGTTGCATTGATGACATAATTAAAGCCGATTCCTTTATCTTCACCGTACTTTATGTACTTTTCAAGTTGATTTCTATCGATTTGGGGAAGGTTACCGGAGAACCTGCAGGAACCGAATGGGTTATCTACGGTAAGCTGCCCATAGGTTTCCAGAACTTTGCCTTCTTCGTATGTTTGGTTGATTTCATGGTATTTATCAAGAGTCTCATACTTAAAATCCGAGGGAAGACAAAAATACTTCATATGCTTGTACCTGCCTAACTCTATAAATTTTATGGCGGCAGCCTAATCATTGGTTGCCATGATGGACAAAGGGCCATTTTCCGCCAGAATATTCTGGAGTTCAAATACGGAGATGGGGAACATGGGGAGCCCAACGTAGTAGGGGGTAATTTCATACAATTGGAAATAAACGACCAGAGCCTTATCTGCAATATAAAAGTCCTGATCGGGACGGATTCCCTTAAATCCATTCAGTAAAGGGATGTTGCGCTGCGTGATTTGTTTCTGGATCAATCCGGAGAGAACCTTTACATAGTCGCTGCCCGGCTTGAACAAATCTGCCAGTGAATAAGCATGCCCCGTTTGAATATCAAAGGTCAGGGATTTGATGTAGGTCATTCCATGGGCTGCCATGGGAGGATAGGCATAATTCCCGATGCTCAGGCTTAAAATGCCCCTTTCATTGGTTTTGATTTCGTACCATCCCATTACTTGTGTCTGAGGGTTCTGCGGATATCCCTGCTGTGAGATTAACTGGTTTACAAGCGCTACAATTGCAGCGTTAATCCTTTGCTGTGCAGCCGGATTGGACAAGCCTGAAACTACCGGATAGTATACACTTAGGTTTGGCTTTGATAAAATCTGGGTATTAATTTGTACGGGGAGCTGGACCGATGCCATATATATCATTCCTTTTAGAAGTTTTTGTGCTTTATATTATTCAGTAAGAAGGAAGAGTGTGATTTCAAAGAAAGTTTGGAATATACTAGTAATATCATGTAAAGGAGAATGTTATCATGAAATTATTTGGAGAGTACAAAATTAAGAATATGACCCTGAAAAACAGGATCGTAATGCCGCCCATGTGCATGTATAGCGCTGACCATAAGGGGATGGCCAAGGAATTTCATCGTATGCATTATGGTGAACGGGCCATCGGCGGTGTTGGACTCATCATTCTTGAAGCTACGGCAGTAACCCCCAACGGCAGGATCTCGGATAATGATCTTGGAGCTTGGGAGGATGAGCAGATCGAAGGCCTGAAAACCATTGCCGATTCCTGTAAGGCTTATGGCGCCAAGGTGGCTGTACAGATTAACCATGCAGGACGAAAATGCGGTGCCCGGGAAGAGGAACTGGTTGCACCCAGTTCCCTACGGTTTAGTGAAGAGTATCCCCAACCTCGGGAACTGTCAAAAGAAGAGATTAAGGGAATCGTTTCATCTTTTAAGGAGGCAGCCCGGCGTGTCCATGAAGCTGGCTTTGACGCCCTGGAAGTTCATGGTGCCCATGGATATCTGATCAGTGAATTTCTTTCACCTCTATCCAACCACAGGGAGGATGAATATGGTGGAAGCCTGGAGAATCGTACCCGGTTTCTAAAAGAGGTACTGGAGGCCATTCGAACCGTGTGGCCGGAGGAAAAACCCATCCTGCTGAGGGTTTCTGCCTATGATTATGCGGAGGGAGGCATGGAGCCGGAACAGATGGTACAAATCATAAATAGCATAAAACCGTACATTGATGTTGTTCATGTTAGTTCCGGAGCTGTAGTACCGGTTGTTCCCAATACGTTCCCCGGATATCAGATCGCTTTCTCGGAAATCATCCGAAAAGAGTGTGATGTTCCTACCATAACAGTAGGGCTCATTACCCGGGATGAAATGGTGGAAGAAATATTGGCCAATGACCGAGCTGATTTAGTTGCTTTGGGAAGGGAACTGCTGAGAAATCCCTACTGGGTTTTGCATACAGCCTATAAAAACAAAGTTCCCATGGATTTCCCCAGACAGTATAAAAGGGCTTTTATGTGACAGTTGAAAGGGAAGCGGACGACAAGGGGGATTATGGCTTTCTGGGAAAATGGGACCTTTTGTGTCTTTGGGTAAGGCTTGGAAGTGGCTTTGTATTCGGCTTTCAAGCCTTTTTTTATTTAATTTCGCTGCGATGTTGTCTTTCTTAAGGATCATCATATATAATGAAAGTATCAAATCAATTCCTTTGTAGGGGGCCTTTATATGCTCAAACTGATCATTATTGACGATGAACGGGCAACACGGACAAGTCTGGCTGAAAATATAGAGTGGGATAAACTCGGGATTTCTTTTATGGGTGATGCGGAAGATGGCCTTCTGGGCTTGCAGCTAGCGAAAGAGGTGAAGCCGCAAATTGTTCTTTCCGATGTGCGGATGCCAAGGATGAATGGGATTGAATTTGCAAAAGAACTCAAGAAAATTCTGCCGGAGTGTAAGGTTATTTTCTTAAGTGGATATTCGGACAAAGAATATTTAAAGGCTGCCATTCAACTACAGGTAGTGGATTACATTGAGAAGCCCATTGACTACGATGAAGTACATGCGGTGTTGAAGAAGACGGTTTTAACCTACCTGGAGGATGAAGAAAAAAGAGCTGAAAACCTTAACAAGGTGGAACAGAGCGTAGCAATGGTGAAAAATGATGCGGCATTGGAGCTGATTCACCGGAATGCAGATGTAGCTGCTATAAAGAAGCAATTTGAAAAAATGGGCATGAATATCCTTCTGAATGAAAACTATATCTCCGCGCTCGTCAAGATCAACCTGCATAAAGCGCTGCGGTTGGACGGGGCCGCAATAAAGAAGGAAAAGATAAATGAGCTTATGGCAAAGGCTTTTGAGGACTTTTCGGACAACTATCTTTCAGGAAGCATCGATAATGAGCATATGGTTGTTCATGCTTATGGCAGGGTTTTTGAGAATATCCTGCTTTTAAAGGGTGCTTTGAAAAAGTTTCAGGATGCTATGAATGAATTTTACCGCCTGGAGAACCTGGTAACCATCGGTGTGGGTAAGCCGGTGCGTGGGGCGGAAAATGTTTATCAGTCCTATCAGACGGCTCGTAAAGCGCTGCAAAGAATGTTCCTGGAGGGCTATGACACCATTCTCACAAATCAGGAGGAAATCCGGAAACGGAATCATTTCGGCTATGAGGTTTTTGCAGATAAAATACAACAAAGCCTGAGGAATGGTGCGCCTGAGGATGCCATGAGATTGTTGGAGGAACTGGTGGCCCACATTAAATCCTCTCATCAAACCGATGTCACCAGGATTAAGAATGTTTTCCTAGGTATCATGCTTCAGATTCTGACAAAAATGAAGGAAGCGGGAATTCATTCGGGCGATGGGGATGACAGCCAGGAGTTGCTCTGGGCTGAGCGGCTGAATTTATATATCATGGAGGAAATCCGTGATTTTCTTATGGAAAAGCTGATGTTGCTTTCCGAATACTATATGCAGCAAAAAGGGAAGAGTAAGAAAATCCGTGCCGCCATGGATTATATAGGCTTAAATTTCAGCCAGGGGATTTCGGTAGCTTTGATTGCAGAGCATGTGAACATGGGGCAGACATATCTTTGTACACAGTTTAAAAAGGAAACCGGCAGAACCCTCAATGAATACATCGAAGAGGTGCGAATAGAGAAAGCCAAGGAATTCCTGAAGGACGACAGCCTGAAGATGGAGGAAGTGGCAAAAAGAGTCGGCTATGGCAACGCAAACTACTTTGCATCCGTTTTTAGAAAGGCAACCGGTGTCTATCCTTCGGATTTCAGGAGAAATTTTAGCCTATGATAAAGTGGACATATAACCGATTGACAGTTTTTCTTAAAAATCTGAATATGAAGCGAAAGCTTCTTCTTTCCTACTTCGTTCTTATTGTAATTCCTCTGGTGACTCTTACCCTGCTCACTTATAATCGCAGTTCCAATACGGTCAGGGAGAACATGGAGAACATTGCCTTCCAGGCATTGGAGCAGTCGTCGCTTTCAATGAATGGCATGATGGCAAACGCAGCAAAGGCGGCTGAACTGGTTTTTTTAAATACGGATATCCAGGAGGTCCTAACCAGGGATTTGCAGGAATACGCAGTAGCACAGCAGTTGGATGATGCAAAGCGGATCGGTGCTTATCTGGGGAATTTGCAGAATGAGCAGGAGATTTACCGTGCGCGTTTGTACGTGAATGACAAGCTGTTGTATGCCAATGAAAATATTAACTTTTTCAGTATGGGAGATATTCAGGAAGCATCCTGGTACAAACAGATGATGGGGGATGGCAGCAAGCTTCATTGGATATATAGTGAGAACCATAGATATCCAGGCTCTGATGAACCGCAGAAAATTATTTCAGCCGTAAAAGCTCTCTTCAATTTTAAGGGATACGGGCAAATTATTGCATGGGTCAGTATCGATATGCAGGAAAAAAAGCTGCAGAATATTCTCCAGAAGGCTGTTATTGCCCGGAACGGACTTATGGTTCTGGTGGATGCGGAGGGAAGAGTGTTGTCTTCTTCCGACAGCAGGCTATTGTCTGAGAACTATAAAGATATCGGTAAATATTACTCTCTTCTTTCTAAAGAAGGGGAGTGGAAAACGGGACGTGTGGGAGGAAAAGATATTCTGATCAGTTATAAGACCCTATCCTACGGTGGTTGGAGGCTATTTGCCGTCCTTCCGGCCGAGGAGGTTCTATCTCCCAGCAGCAAACTGCGAAATTACTCACTGCTGCTGATGTTGGTGATCGGTATCCTTTCCTACTTTATGGCGTATGTTATTTCGTTTTACATGTCCAAGCGTATCCGGAAGCTTATCAAAACCATGGCAAAAGCAGAGAGCGGCAATATGGACATAAAAGTTCCTGTAGATGCCACTGACGAAATCGGGGAATTGGAGCGGAACTTCAATAAAATGCTGGACAAAATTGCGTTTTTAATCGAAGAAAAGTTCAGAGTGGGTCAGGAGGCAAAGCTGGCGGAATTAAGGGCACTGCAGGCGCAAATCAATCCTCATTTTTTATACAATACACTGGAGCTTATTAACTGTAAGGCAGCCGCATATAAAGCGAAAGACATTCGGGACCTGGTCAATTCCCTGGCGAGGTTTTACAAGCTCAGCCTGAGCAAAGGCAAGGATGTAATTTCCATTGCGGATGAAATTGCCCACATAGAAACCTATGTATACATTCAAAATCAGCGCTTTGACGGCCGGATCACATTAAAGCTTGATATTGAGGAGAAAATATTGGACTTCCAGATCCCAAAACTGGTGCTGCAGCCCATTGTAGAGAATTCGATTCTGCATGGAATCATGGAGAAGGAGGAAAAGCGGGGCATCATCTGTATCAAAGGGAGCTTTGAAGGAGAATGTATAGTTTTGACTATTCAGGACGATGGAGTGGGCATGAACCGGGAAACGCTTCGTACTATTTTAAACGGAGTGGAAGGTGATGATGTGCACGGGTATGGTGTAAAAAATGTAAACGATCGCCTGAAAATAGCGTATGGAGAGGAGTGCGGACTTGTATATCAAAGCCAGCCGGGCCAAGGAACCACTGTACAGGTACGCATTCAGCCTATAAAGAATTCGTAGAATCTATCGGAGAAATTTATCCTTTTTCGAAGGATTGTTATATTGTGCAAGTCGCCTCCATATGGCATTATAGGTATGTAAGAGAGTGATATACCACAAGTGACGTAATCAATGGAGGCGATAACCATGGCTTCTGCCGAAGCAGCAATGAACAAAGACAAATCGGGCGTCAATCATCCGTATACGAAAAGAAAAAAAATAGGTTGGCGCAAGAATATGGATCTTTATTTTTTAATGCTGCCGGGTCTTGTTTTCCTGGCAGTGTTCAAGTATACCCCCATGTATGGATTGTTAATAGCCTTTCAGGACTTCAATGTCTTCGATGGCATTAGCGGCAGCAAATGGGTGGGACTTACAAACTTTACGAAGCTGTTGCATTCGGAAGAGTTCTACACGGTTTTTAAGAATACTTTGATCATCAGCTTTTACAAGATTTCGATTTTGTTTCCCGTTCCTATTTTTATTGCTGTTCTTTTAAACGAAGTGCGAAAAATGTTTTTTAAACGGACAATACAAACCATTATTTATCTTCCGCACTTCCTTTCATGGGTCATTATTTCAGGCCTTTTTATTAACATCCTATCTCCTTCGGGAGGACTGGTAAATAACATGATTAAGGCTCTGGGAGGGCAGCCATTATCCTTTTTTATGGATAATAACCTCTTCCGTGGATTGCTGGTATTTACGGCTGGCTGGAAGGAAACAGGCTGGAATGCAATTGTTTTTATTGCTGCTATAGCGGGAATAGACCAGGAGCAGTATGAAGCTGCTGAAATGGATGGTGCCGGAAGAATCCGTAAGATTATACATATTACAATTCCAGGAATTGCATCTACCATTGTCCTCATGTTCATTCTGAGAATCGGAAATGTTTTGGAAGCCGGCACAGAACAAATCCTGATGATGTACAATCCTGTAGTTTATCAAACCGGGGATGTCATCGGGACCTACGTATATCGAGTCGGATTGGGAAAAATGGATTACAGCTTCAGTACGGCCGTAGGTCTTTTTAACTCCGTTGTCGGGTTTCTGTTGATCATTACGGGTAATGCAGTAAGCAAGAAACTTTTACAAAAAAGTATTTGGTGAGGAGGGAGAAGAGATGGTTAGAAAAAGAACGATGGAAGATTATGCGATCGATCTGTTTGTTTACGGTTTTTTAATTCTTTTGGCGCTGTCCACCCTCCTGCCTTTCGCCAATGTTTTTTCCAAGTCGGTAAGTGAAGAATGGGCGGTAGTTTCCGGGAAGGTAGGAATCCTACCGGTGGGGTTTCAGTTGGGCACCCTGCACTATGTAATTACTTCAAAGCAGTTTATCAATTCCTTTACTGTCTCGGTTGCAATCACCCTTATAGGAACACTGGCAGCCATACTGCTGACGGCTGTTTCGGCCTATCCCCTTTCTAAAAAACATATTGCGGGGGTAAAACCGGTTTTGGTGATCTATGTATTTACCATGCTTTTCAACGGAGGCTTGATACCCAATTATCTTTTGATAAAGAATATGGGTCTGATGAATAACTTTTTATCGCTGATTTTACCGGGAATGATTAATGTCTTCAATTTACTGGTGGTAAAAAATTATTATGAAAGCCTGCCCGATAGCCTGGAAGAGTCTGCAAGACTTGATGGTGCGGGAAATCTGGCCATTCTTTTCAGGATTATCCTGCCTCTTTCTACGCCTGTACTTGCGACGGTAAGCTTATTCTACGCCGTAAGCTACTGGAATGATTTCTTTAATGCCATGCTCTATATCAGCAAACCGGCGATGAAGCCACTGCAATTGTATCTCAGGGATATTGTCATGGATGCCAATAGCGTAGCAGCCGGTCTGGATAAAAGCGTAGACGATTTGATGAATGTTTCTCCGGAAGGAGTGCGGTCTGCGACGGTCATTGCTTCGACAGTACCGATTCTGCTGGTATACCCTTATCTCCAGAAATATTTTATCAAAGGAATCCTCATTGGATCGGTCAAAGGGTGAGGAATTAGCCATTGCAGGCTATGAACAGCGTTTTGAGATTTTACCATGGTGTCCTGTGGCTTTCATGGTTTAACTGTAGTACTATTATAATAATTAAAGGAGGATCCAGTATGTCAAAGTTTTTAAAGAGGTCTTTTGCTGTTTCGATGTCCATGGCACTTCTCATTTCTTCTTTTGTGGGCTGTGGAAAGAAGGAAGTTCCTCAAACGGCTGCCCAGACTGCAGCTCCGCAGACTAAAGAGGAGGAAAAGAAGCCTACACTTCGGATACTCAATATATGGCAAAAAGACGATTACAACACGTATCCCGTTTCAAAGTTCCTGGAAGAAAAGACCGGCTACAAGGTAGAGTATGAGATGATGCCTGCTGATAAGCCGGAAGATAAGCTAAACCTGGTTGTTGCCGCTGCAGAACCTTACGACTTGATAACAACCGTGGGTTCCTCAAGTTGGAAAGCCCTTTACTCGGATTATGCCAAAAAGGGAGCGCTGCTCGAAGTGACTCCTTTGATTGAAAAGTATGGTCCTAACGTTAAGGCTGCTATTCCACAAGCCAACTTTGATGCTGCCAAAGTAGACGGAAAAGTATTTGCCGTTCCCACCAAAACATTGGAGACTTCGGCGTCCAGCCTTTTAATCCGTACAGATTGGCTGGATAAGGTAGGAATGAAAATGCCGGCAACACTGGATGAGTTTGTTGCTGTATTGAAGGCATTCAAGGAAAAGGATCCGGGTGGAAACGGTGCGGACAAGAACATAGCGCTGAGCGCCAGAGCAGATACTCCTTCTATTCCCAATATAATCGGTGCCTTCGGTATGCCGAACGATTGGAACGATATCGGCGGAAAATTGGTTCCTAAGCCGTTGGACCCTGCATTTAAAGAATATGTTGCCTTCATGACGGACCTTTATAAGCAAGGCTTGCTGGATAAGGAATTTGCTACAAATAAAGATGCGATTATGAAAGAGAAGTTCACCAGCGGCAGAGCGGGAGCCATTCCGCTAAACTGGTCGGATATACCTACCATCACGGATGCACTTCAGAAGAACAAGCCCGAAGCAAAGATCGCCTATGTTCCGGCGCTGAAAGGCAAGGATGGGAAATTTGGTTTGAGTGCCGCAACGGGTTTTGACCGTATTACCTATATACCGAAAGCGTCAAAAAATCCTGAACACGCCATGAAATGGATGAATGCGAAGCTGGAGAAGGATACCTTCAAGGAGTTGGCCATTGGTAAGGAAGGGGTGCACCATACAGTGAAAGACGGCGCTTATTTTCCTATACTGCCGATCTTCAACGATGAGAGAAATATGGCCAATAATTACCTGACCGGGGTGGATGAAAAATTGTATCCTACCTACTGGCAGGCCAGGGTCAGAAAAGACCAAAGGCTGTACGATGCATGGGCCTTTATGAACTTGAAGGAACCAGCAGAAACCAGAAAGCGGGATGTATTGGCCGGAGCCCCTTATTTGGCGGAATATTCAAAAAACAACCAGCAGCTGCTGACGTCGATAAACGATTATATTGTTAAGGTAGTGGTCAGTGGTGAAGGGGCTGCGGGGCTGGACGCCTTCGTGCAGAAATACAAAGCTGCTGGCGGCGATGTCAGCTATAAGGAAGTCAACGACTGGTATTCCACCTCCAAGAAGTAATGGATGGGACAAAAGTAAGAATATTGATGAATATCTCTTAGATAAAAAGGCAACCGCCGGTGTATGGATCGAAAGCCTAACCGGCAGTTGCCTTTTTTCCTCATTTAACTTGGAAAACACAAGCACAAGCAAAAGGGTTGCGACGCATTTGTTCTTTACCCCAAATGAGGAATGTCTAAATCGTTCAAGGATAAAGTCAATACAGTATAATCCTTTGCGGAAGATTTGATGTAGTATTTACTTGTAGGATGTTTTAGTGAAGGTTTATGGGAGGAAATACCGGAACCTTCTTGTATGAAAGCGAAATTAAGTGTTATGAGGTGATGGTTATGTATAGTGAGTTACAAGCGGATATTGCCATAATCGGTGGAAGTACAGGGGGATGTGCTGCCGCTCTTGCGGCCGTTAAAGCGGGTAAACGCGTCATTTTAACCGAAGAAACAGATTGGATCGGGGGGCAATTGACCAGTCAGGCTGTACCCCCGGACGAGCACGGTTATATTGAGAAGTTTGGCTGTACCTATAGTTACCGGCAATTCAGAAACAAAGTCAGAGCTTACTACAGAAATAATTTTCCATTAACAGAGCAAGCGAGAAATACCGCGTACTTAAATCCAGGAAACGGCGGGGTGGGTAAGGTATGCCACGACCCCCGGGTTGCGCTGGCGGTTTTGGAGGAAATGCTTGCACCCTATGTTCATTCCGGGCGATTAACCGTTTTGACAATGTATAAAATAGAGTCCGTTGATGTGACAAATGAGAAAGTAAGCTTTGCAAAGGTGAAGGACCTAAGGACAGGGGATGTAATTACCATAAGTGCAAAATACTTTCTTGATGCCACGGATTGCGGTGATGTTTTACCTTTGGCCGGAGTTGAATACCGCACTGGGGCTGAATCACAAAAGCAGACAAATGAGCCTCATGCGTTGCAAGGAAATCCCGATCCTTTCGATATGCAGGCGGTGACACATTGTTTTGCCGTTGATTACATGGAAGGGGAAGACTTTACAATAGAAAGACCCCGTGATTATGACTTTTGGAAAAAGTACCGAGTGGATTATTGGCCTGATAACCAGTTAGGGTGGTATACACCGCATCATATTACGCATGCTCCGCTGAAATGGTCTCTTTTTGGAGAAGAGGGGGGCCGGAATCTGTTTCAATACCGTAGGATTATTGATAAAAGCAACTTTTTACCCGGTACATTTACCAGCGATATAACGATTATAAATGTACCCCAAACGGATTATTTCCTGGGACCTGTATTTGATGTTCCGGATGCCGGGAAGCATTTGAAGGGTGCAAAGCAGCTAAGCCTCTCGTACCTGTACTGGCTGCAGACGGAAGCGCCAAGGCCGGATGGGGGACAAGGGTATAGGGGATTGCGGCTGCGGCACGATGTAACGGGAACCTCGGATGGGCTGGCAAAGTCCGTGTATATTCGGGAATCGAGAAGAATCCAGGCGGAATTTACCGTTTGTGAACAGCACGTAAGTCCATCCGCCCGCAGCAGCAATAAAGCAGAGATCTTCAAGGACTCTGTCGGAATCGGTTTGTACCGGATTGACTTGCATCCGAGTACAGGAAAACGCAACTATATAGATATTGACTGCCTGCCGTTTCAAATACCGCTTGGAAGCTTGATTCCCGTACGAATGGATAATCTTTTGCCAGCCTGCAAAAACATCGGTACTACACACATTACAAACGGTTGTTACAGGCTGCACCCTGTTGAGTGGAATATTGGAGAATCTGCCGGCTATTTAGCTGCTTATTGTGTGGAAAAGGGCGTTATTCCCCGTCAGGTTAGAAATGAATCCACATTGTTGACTGATTTTCAATCCTATCTTGAAAGAGAAGGGATAGAACTGTCTTGGCCTAGTGTATAAAGTAATACGGAAGATAGAAGGACGGCTCTCCTTTGCAGGATAAAATTCCGCAAAGGAGAGCCGTCCTTCTATCTTTGCTGTTGCTTGAAAGCATCTAGCGGCTGCTTCTAAAAAATTTATTTTCTAAAAATCGATTGACAAATGCACAAAATCCGTTTAAAATCATAACATACTAAACAGATAGGAATAATTGTTTTAATAGGGGGATCTTATATGAATGTATTTCTTGTGGTGGTCAATATCGCAGTAATGATCGGGTTGATCGGCGTTTTGGCATTTATGCAGAAGAAACATATTTCTTTTTCTAAAAGAGTTTTTACCGCCTTGGGCCTGGGTATTATATTCGGGGGGATTTTGCAGGCAGTGTACAGTGCATCCAGTGAGGTAGTAAAAAACTCCAATGATTGGTTCAGCCTGGTTGGAACCGGATATACAAAATTACTTCAGATGATTATAGTTCCCTTGATCATGGTCTCCATCATCATGGCCATCGTGAACTTAAAAAATACAAAGTCTTTAGGTAAAATCAGTGCTCTGATTATCGGAACGCTTCTTTTCACAACAGCTATTTCTGCGGGCGTGGGAGTTGCTACTTCCCTGGGATTTAATTTATCTGCCGAACAGATTCAGCAGGGAACGGCAGAGAAAACCCGGGCAGAATATATGAATACCAAACTTACAGAAGTAAAGAAAATGTCCGCACCGCAAAGAATGCTTGAACTGATTCCGTCGAACCCTTTTGCAGATATGACGGGTGCAAGAAGTACATCCACCTTCGGTGTAGTTATATTTTCCGCATTTATCGGTGTGGCGGCCCTGGGAATTCGTAAGAAAAAACCGGAGCAGGCGGAAAATTTCCTGAAGCTGATGGAGGCCATCTATGCAGTTGTTTCACGTATGGTACAGATGGTATTACGGCTGACGCCTTACGGTATATTGGCCATTATGACAAAAACAGTAGCAACCACGAGCTTTGACGCCATTATAAATCTGGCAAAGTTTGTTGGAGCATCCTATGTAGCTCTGTTAACTGTACTTATTATTCATTTGGTAATACTGGCAGTACTGAAACTGAATCCTGCAACCTACTTAAAGAAGATTCTTCCGGTACTCTCTTTTGCCTTTACCTCCCGGTCAAGTGCGGCAACGCTTCCTCTTACCATTGATGCACAGACCCGGAAGCTGGGAGTGGAAGAAGGAATTGCAAATTTTGCAGCCACTTTTGGAACCTCCATCGGACAAAACGGCTGCGCAGGGGTATATCCAGCCATGCTGGCCGTGATGATTGCTCCTACAGTGGGTATTAACCCGGCTTCACCTTCCTTTATCCTTTCCTTGGTAGTAGTGGTTGCTTTAAGTTCCTTTGGTATCGCGGGAGTCGGCGGAGGTGCAACCTTTGCAGCTCTGGTTGTTTTATCCACCATGGGGTTGCCTGTAGGCCTGGCGGGGCTTCTGATATCAGTTGAGCCTTTGATCGATATGGGAAGAACAGCAGTCAATGTCAGCGGTTCTGTTGTATCAGGTCTTGTTTCCGGCAGAATCCTGAAACAGGTAAATACGGAGATATACAACAACCAGGAGATTGACAATGAAATTATCCAGAATCAATCCAGTGTAAGTGTATAATTTTTAGATTTATAGACCGGGATAGCCATAACAGTGGTTGTCCCGGTTTTTGGTTTTGGTCGAAGCCATCTTTAAAAATCTCAAAGTATTGTTTTTTTACTCATTTATGCTATATAATTTACGGTGGAACTTGGCTGATTCGGCAAGCATCCCAAAATTTTTGGCTGCATGCTTCTAAAAATCAGCAGTTACCCGTCGTATTGCATATAAAGTGCTACTATTTTAGGATTGAAGGTGACAGAGTGACGGAAGACAAAATTATTGACATACACGCACATATTTTTCCGGACAAGGTAGCGGGTAAGGCAGTACAGTCCATAGGAAAATATTACGGGATGGACATGGCATGCCCGGGAACGGTGGCAGGATTGCTGGAAAGCGGAAACCGGATCAAAGTAAGCCGGTATGTGGTTCATTCTACGGCTACTCAGGTGGAACAGGTGAGAACCATTAATGATTTTATTGCAGAAGCCCAAAGCGCGAATCCGAGTTTTATCGGTTTTGGAACCTTACACTCCGGATTGGAAGACATCGATTCGGAAGTAGATAGGGTTATGGCCCTTGGACTTAGGGGAATCAAATTGCATCCTGAGTTCCAGGGATTCAGCATTGATGATAGAGAAATGCTGCCTCTTTACAAGGCACTGGAAGGAAAACTTCCCATTCTTATGCATATGGGGGATGCGGTGAAAACTTCTTCCAGCCCCAAAAGACTGCTCAAGATCCTGGACCAGTTTCCCAATCTTACAGTGATTGCAGCGCATCTGGGCGGATATCAGATGTGGGGTGAATCCATGGAATACCTGGTGGGCAGAAATGTCTACTTTGATACATCAAGTACATTGGCAAAGCTGGATCGGCCGACAGTTCTCAAAATTATCCGCAAGCATGGAGTGGATAAGGTCCTTTTCGGATCGGATTACCCGATGTGGAATCATGAAGATGAGATGGAGCGGTTTAACAGCCTGGGATTATCACAGGAAGAGAAGGAAAAAATCCTTTGGAAAAATGCCCAACGATTTCTGGACTTATAGTGTACAGACCGGAGTCAAAAAAGGAGGAATACAACGAACGGGATTCGTTGCATTCCTCCTTTTGACTGTAAAAAGCTACATTTCCTTGTAAAACCGCAGGTTTTCCGCCATATCCGCATCCAGGGTCATTCCTGGTTTAAGCAGCTTGTTATAGCGGTTTTCCAGGTCTCTGGCCTGTTTGGCCCGAGCCGTTCTAAACTGTGTTTCCAGGTCACTGAACAGAGGATGTTTTGTCAGCTGTTCCCGGGCTGTTTTCGGGAAAGGACAGTGGCGGAACAGGATGCTTCTGGATACCTTGTTCAAGCGGACTACTCCCTTGGATTCAAAATGGATCCACTGCTCATAATCTGCCGTAAAAATATCCCGCATCATGTTACGATACTTCGAAATCTGTGCTGCAATCTTCTCCTTCGCATCCTCCGGAAGCTCTTTATTCTTTTTGTAGAACTGAATATAATCCATGTATTCCGAAGTCAGGGACTTCTGTGTTATATCATTCCAGGCTGCGCCCATCATGGTCCTGCACAGCTCCCAACGGAAGTTGCCTACCAGCCTCAGAATCATGTCATCCAGATTTTCACCCGTCAGAATGGGAAGAATAAAGCGGCCTGGAGTGCTTCGATCCCTGCCGGCGATTTCCTGCCACATGATGGCACGGGTACCGAAGGTAGGCATCAAAATGAAGTCCGGCATAACAGCTTTCATAACCAATTCTTTTTCAATTCCCTTTTCCGGATTCCGATAGGATAACTCTCTATGGAAGGCGGAGAAATCTACCTCCAGAACCTTTGAAATACTCTCCTGGATTCGCTCGGGTGTAACCAGGGCTTTTTCAATATCTCTTGTAATCATGTCGCTGTGGAGGAGCGGAAAGTAGGTCCCGGGCTGGCCATAACAAACCCTGTGGTTGACACGGAACATGTTGTTGACTTCAAAGTTCAGCCGGGCATCCCGGTCATTGGTATAGGCCTGCTTATCCTTATCGGTAACTTCCCTTCTCTTTTTCATTTCCCTGAATCTGTCAAAGTAATCCTGGGAAAATTCGTTCATGGAAGGATCCCTGCGCATCTCGTAGATGGCTGACAGCCAATCCCGCATGTTATATACGGAATCCTGTCCGTTCCCTGTGAACTTATCCACCATGCTGTAGAGCGCAAGGCTGTGCTCCGGCAGCAAAAGCCGCTCATCCATGAATCCGAAAGTTAAAAACATGTGATGAAGCCTCGACTGGCTTTTTTCATCCAGTACCCTCTTCAGAACACGCTCATAAATCTCAAAAAACACGGAAGAAATGGTTTTTCGAACATTGCTGGCTTCATCATCCAGGGAAAACCTGTCACGAAGGCGGAGGAAAGCTTCCAGATTTGCCGTAAAAAGTTCTGCCCGGTCCTTGGGAATCGCAGAGTATTCAATTAATTTGTGCACACTGCCTTTTAATTCTTCCGGCAGATCCGGGTGATTACCCTCTGCATTTCCAGGGAGCTGAGATAAAAGAATTCCCTTGGAAGGCGCGGGTTTTCCGCCGATTTTTACCTGATCAATCATGCTCTCGATCAGTGTATTGTCAATCTGTGGATCATATTTGTACTCTGTGCTGATCCTGGATGAAATTTCTTTTATTTTAGCTGCAATATAATCCAACGTTTTAAAGACTTCATAGGTTTCCGGATTTTCAAGCTTTAATTCGGAAGCAGCCTTTGCATACTCCGACAATAAGCACTCACCCTCAGGGGTATAGAGCATTTTTAAAAGCTCGGAAACTGTACTGATAGCACTTCGGAGTTGGTCCTGTATCCGAGACAGGAACTTGGAGGACTCCGAACAGTGATAGGACGTAATGAAATTATCCGCAGCAAAAAAGTTTTTCCTGGACTCTGCGGGTATATTTGCAAAACGTTTGTGGTATTCAAGGGTATCTTCATCCTTTATAGCGCAGAGAGGATGGCTCCATAGGTCTGTCAGGTCTGAACGGTCTTCTTCGAAGAAGCTCGCAGTAAAACCCTGAGGGAAGGAAAACTTTTTATCCTTCAGGCTTTGGAGGACATCCAGGCCTTCTCTGAAAAAAGCACAGGAGGGAGCACTCTGAAAGCCGAATTTCTCCTTCATATGCCAGAAATAGATCACCAGATTTCCCGTCAGGTTATTCAGCTCCCATATCAAGGCATTCAGTTTTTCCAGCGTAGCGATAGAAAGGTTTATGCAGTTGGATATGGAGGTCATGATATAGGCACCATAATCCTTATGCGAATCAAGTAGCGCGTTGAGCTTCTCCGGGGTTTGTGTACAGAACACATAGATATTGCAATCTTCCGATGCACGATAGGTAAAAAAATGCTGCCCGGACAAAAACAAACCGGCGGTACCGATAAACATGTTTTGGTCAATGCTGAAAATTCTGAAGCTTTTTTTCAGCAGTTCTTCTTCGCCCATTCGGGTGGGTTCGTCCAAAGGAGACATGAATACATCCACTTTGCCCTGCAGCAGGATATTTACTGACTGCGCGTTTTGCCCCTCTGCAAAAATAATGTTGTGCTTCTTTACGGCTACATTGCCGTCCTGGTACGTGAATATGCTCATATGTATCACCTGCTAATTTATTTGCTGTTGCGTTATCTTTTGTAAGGCAAGTAAGGCACTGTAAAATAATTGCATAGTCTTCTTTGCGGGCCTGCCCAGGCATCCATGAAGGAGGTGGAAAAATGCTACAGACTATATTGTTATTTTACAAGCCATAAAAGACCCTACTTTTATATCGTAATTTTAGGAAAAATGTTAATATGTTTTCCGCATTTCAGTAGCCATACGTCGTAAAAATAATTTTGCAGGATATCGACTTGCTCCATTAAATAGAATACTTAGGAAATAAAAGAATATTAAAGAAAAAATGTAAATTTATCCATGCGGTGTTTTTCTATAGCTCTTTTCTCCCTTGATACGCCCTTGGATTTGTTGTAGACTTGTTGTAGGAGAAGCTGAAACATTACTATAAAAAATAAGAGGTAAAGAGTATGATAATAGAAAGTAGTTATACGGAGTATGCCATAGAACAGATTGTAAACCTATGCAAAATACCCAGCCCTTCGGGATTCACAAAACAGGCAGTAGAGTATTTGGTGAAGGAATTTGAAGGCATGGGCTATAGGCCTGTTACAACCAAAAAGGACTCGGTACGGGTCGACATCGGTGGTGAGGGGGAGCCTCTGGTGCTGGCAGCCCATGTTGATACGCTGGGAGCGATGGTGCGGGCCATTAAGGACAATGGAAGACTTCGAATTACAAAAATCGGCGGATATCCGGAAAATAATGTGGAAACGGAAAATTGCAGTATACATACCAGAACCGGAAAAGTGTATTCCGGTACGGTTCAACTGACCAAACCCTCCACTCATGTCTATGAGGATGTAGGAGATGTAAAAAGAAATGACTCTACCATGGAAGTTGTATTGGACGAGAAGGTAAAATCCAAGGAGGAAGTCCGGAAGCTGGAAATACGGACAGGCGATTTTATTACTTTTGACCCGAGAACCGTAGTTACAAACAGTGGATTTATAAAAAGCAGGCACCTGGATGATAAGGCAAGTGCAGGGATTTTGATTGCCCTGGCGCGGTTTGTGAAGGAAAAGGATATAAAGCTTTCCAGGAAGGTAACCTTGTTGTTTACCACCTATGAAGAGGTTGGACATGGCGGTTCATCGGGTATTCCACAGGATACGGTGGAAATGATTTCCGTAGATATGGGAGCTGTGGGGGACGACCTGGAAACTACGGAGTACAAGGTTTCTATCTGCGCCAAAGATTCCCAAGGTCCCTACGATTATGATGTAACCACCCGGTTGATTAACCTTGCGGAGAGTCTGGGATTGAATTATGCCGTAGATATCTACCCAAGGTATGGTTCTGATGTGGATTCCACTTTACGGGCAGGATATGATCTTCGCCATGGGCTTATCGGTCCGGGCGTTTATGCCTCGCATGGGTATGAGAGAACGCATCGGGAGGGAATTGAGAATACCTTTAAACTTCTGGCGGCCTATATTCAAGGATAATATATTTATATATGAAAAGGCATCCAAACCGCAGCATTTACTGCGGTTTGGGTGCCTTTTCATGATATGCAGGTGTTTTGCCCAGTACTTTTTCCAGCATGAATTTTGAAAACTCTTCCGGTTCCTCGAAATGAGGAGCGTGGGCCGAATTCTCAAACCAGACCAGTTCCTTTCCCGGTGCCTTCAATGCATTATAGTATTTTTCAACCAGTTCAAAGGGGGTATTATAGTCATTTCTACCGACGCACATATAAATTGGAACTTGAACCTCCGGTACCCGTTCCAGCATATTGACTTCAAGCAGCTGGTTGAGGATGCTGCTGAAGCTAAAGGAACTGGCCTTGTGATAGTTCAGCTTTTCCCGCAGTGTATAATCAGGAGAAAAAATCACTGTCCGGGAAATTTCCTTTTTGAGTCCGGGTCTTCGAAAGACCCCGCCGAACTTTTCTGCCCAATGGATTTGTGCCATGATATTTTCACTGTTTTTTTCAGCCGGAGGAAACCCGATGGATTCCAGTTCGCGGAGGGCTTTTGTATTATTGCTTTTTTTCGCGGATTCCATAAGAAAGTCGTAGAGAATTCTTCCGGTTTCCTGAATATCAACAACCTGCCCCACGCTAATGTAAGAGTAAAAGAGATCCGGGCAGTTTTGAACGGCTAAAAGCCCAAGAACACTTCCCCAGGAGTGTCCCAGAAGATAAAGCTTTTGACGGTTAAATCTCTTCAGAATTGCTTCTATCAGTTCACAAGTATCGGCAGCTAGCTGCTCTATACTCATGGATTCCTTGTCGATCTGTTCGGAAAAGGATTTGCCGGAGCCGCGCTGATCCCAGTTGATGACCACAAAGTGTTTTTCAAGTTCCGCCTGATAGCGGGGGGCAAAGGCGATTTGAGCAGTTCCCGGTCCCCCATGAAGGCATAAGAGAATAGGGTTATGCCGATTACAGCCTCGAATGAGTATCCATTGATCGACACCGCCCAAATTGATTTTACCCAAATAGGCGATTCTCTCGGATTCGAATTTTCCTTTGCTTCCTTTTACTCCTGAAATCAGTGTGCGTTTACGTAAGGGGTTCATGGAAAGTCACCTGCCTTAAGAGGAATATAGTGTGGGTTTACTGCCGGGAAACTCGTGTGCGATGCAGTGTTTTTCACACATATAGTATGTTTTTTTTCGAGGGATTGATACTTCTAATAATTGGTTAGATTGGTAGATTGTATATAGATAATGTAAACCATTCTGCCGTATTTACAAAATAACTAAAATTACATAAAATATATACATGAATTCAAATAAATTACATGAATCGAATAATGGGTTTAAACAAAATAAATATGGTATTCTCGGTGTGGTAGCCATTACTGTTATGGCAATTCTTCTTATTATGGCGGCGATCCATCTGTTGACGTTTCCGAAACAAAGTGCTGATTCCGGTAAAGGGGGAGAGGAAAACAGCCAAAGTTCAGAAGAGAGAAAAGACAACAGGGCAGACCGCTCCGAGGCGGATGCCGGAAAGGGCAAAGCTACACCCATTCCTTTCAATAAGGCTACTCCTGGACCTGGAGGATCCCTAAAGGAATTCTTTGATGAAAAAGTAAGGAGGAAGCTTCCTGAGTTCAGTATTGATCTTTCACAGAATCAGTATAAACCCGGATTTACCCCACCCAACGATTCGGATGCATTTGCTGTGCGTTCCGGACAGAAGCCACCCCATGCACCTGTACTTGAAATACAGGGTATCATGAAGACGCCGCTTTTGAAGATTGTGGTCATGGACAGCTTTTCCGGAAGTGCCTGGCATATGCCTGCGGAACCCAGGTATTCCGAATATAAGGGGGGAGAAACGCAGGGGCTCCAATCCATAAAAATAAAACCCGTAACAGCGGCAAACGGGTTTATTCCCATACCCAGCAATGCACAGAGTATTAAATTTCCAGTAGAAAAGATAATGAGTTTCCCGGATTACGGTATGTTTTATTCCGATTCGGCTATTGATGACACCTATGAAGTTTTCTGCAGAGACGTCCCTTTGAAGGAAGATATTTTTAAAAGAGCCAAGGTGGATATGAAGATCAAATATACCAAGCAGGTGTCTCCCAGGGTTACCGAACTGGTAGATGCGATTGTAAAGGGGATTGACGACCCCGGTTTAAAGATCCGGGCCATTGAAGCCTACCTGAAAAAGAACTACACCTATGGTGGAAAGAGCCAGAATACCCAGAGCCAGGACGCAGTTCAGCGGTTCCTTTTTGGTTCTTCCAGGCAGGGGACGGAGCTGGACTTTGTTTCAACCTTCGCTTTTATGCTGCGAACCCTGGATATACCCTGCCGGGTTGTAACGGGATACCGGGTACAATCCTATAAAAGCTATCAGGTCGTATATGCAGACCAGATCCATGTCTATCCGGAAGTAAAGTTTGAAAACTATGGATGGGTACCCCTGGATTACTTTGATGACAGCGCCTTTTACGTACCGCCTGTTTCTACCTATACGGAAATTACCCACCTGGATGCGGTAGCCAGGAAGGGGAGGGAATTTACAGTGAAGGGAACGGTAGCAGACCCAGGCGGAAAACCTGTGGATGGGCTTCCGGTTCTGATTTATCTAAAGAAAACAAAGGAAGAGGATGTACTATCCTATATACAAAGAAGCGTGAACAACGGTGCTTTTGAAATAACGGGACAACTCCATCACGGGGTGGATGTGGGCAGTTACCAGGTGGTGGCGCAAACCTTGGAAAATGATACCTATCGAGCTTCCTGGAGTGACCCGGAGATGAAGGTGGTAGCGGAGACATCTCTTTCCGCTTCCATTCCTGGAACGGTCATTGCCGGAAAAGCATTCAGCGTTTCCGGCAGCGTGAAGGAGTCTTTGTCTCAAAAACCCCTTAAGGCGCCCTGGATTGATGTAAGTTTTGATGGGATCATAAGGGAAAAAGAATCGGAAGAAGCTGCCGCCAAGGGAGAGGGTGTTTTTCATAAAACAATAAAACTGGAGGCGGACAGGAAGGCGAAGCCAACGGTGAATTACCTGTTTGCCGCGAAATATACCGGCAGATACGATATAAGCTTCAGGGGAAATGAGTTGTATCTACCCAGCGGTAAATCAGGAGAAATTCAGGTATGGGTCATCTGCTGGAATCGAATTTTCATACTGTTGGCATTGCTTCTCACTGCTTCTGCAGTGGGCTTGCTAGCAAGAAACAGGAAGAGATATGCTGCCATGGGAGACAGGGCAGTAAGTCTTGGAGAAGAGGAGTCGGTCGTTTTTTATCCGGAAACGGAGAAATCAGGGACTTTCAAACCAAAGGCTCTACAGATTACTTTCCCGCAAATCGCTTCCGGTTTGCCCTTGGTTTGGGGAGTCCATGAGCCTATCACGCTGCGATTTACGGATGAATCCGGTGAGTCTGGGGAAATGACAACTTCTTTTGAACGGATAGGGACAAAAAACATAATAGTTTATACCAGCCCGGAGAGAGAAACTGCGGGTACGGCCAGTATACGGATTGTAGTGTACAGAGAAGAGATTCTGCACATAGGGCGAGAACTGTTTAGATTCCTTGTCCGGAAGTACAATCTGGCGAGGAGGCAGTTAACTCCCAGAGAGGTTATCGAGGGGCTGAAGGAAAAAGTACCGGGAGAATTGCACCGGGAGCTCCAGGAACTGTTGTATTTATTTGAGAGGGCTGCCTACAGTCAACGGGAAATAAACAGACCGGAATTCGAAAGGTTTTATCTACTTCATAGGGATGTAAAAAACACTACGAAAGAGGAAACGGAATGAGTGGAAATGTTTTGCTTCTGATAGTTCCAGTGGCAGCAATTGCAGTGGGGAAGGCTACTGAAATCATATTGAAAAAATATTTTATGGGGGAACTGCTGCACATTATCAGAAGAGCTGTATATATTCTGGGATGGTGGATGGCTGCCTTCTTTTTCTTCTATCTGCTGCCGGAAGCCCCGGCAATCAATCTGGCCAGCTATGGAATCCTGGTCTTAGCGCTGGCCTCCACAGCGGCACGGTGTACGGCGTTGATAAAAAACCGGATGGTGCTGTATTCCATCCTCCGAGCGTTGATTTATCTGGTTCAGGGAATTGCCGTACGGGGGATGATTACTACGTTATGGCCTACTGGAGCATGGGCTATTGGAGTTCGGGTGTCTGTGGCGGATATGGCTTTATGGGGATATATCGTAGTATCCGCATGCACATTGTTGAGAATGTTGGAACTGTCGGAGTCCGATTACATAAAGCAGACCGGCCGGTGGTTCGGAGCGGCAAGGGAATTGAAATTTCTTTTTACCTGCTTTGCGGTTTTCCTTTTTAAGGACATGTGGCAGTATATGGCGAAACTTTTTCCGGGAAATGTGCCGTTGGCCCGATGGATCTTTGTTTTTTTGCTTCTTCTGGTCGTAACGTTGATTGTAAATGCGAAAGTAAGACGTCATGTAAAAGTCAGTTATAGTGCGAATTTGCAAAGACATACGCAGAATGTGGCTTTTCTCAAGGGCAGTGAGCTTCCGGAAGTCTCGGCGCTGGTAGGTGATTTTATAGAAAAAGGAGATAAAAGCGGCATTCTCACGTATATGGTTGTTATGACCCATGAGCTGGGGATACCGAGGAGTATCGTCAGCAGGATTATGAAGAGCCTGATTGAGTACAAGGATATACAAAGCCCTCCATTTGCCTGGCGAAGGGAACAGCAGGCGATAGACCGGGATAACAGGGAAAAGCGGAATGCTTTACTGAACAAAACCATCGAACAAATTAGATACTACGGGAGGAAAACCGATGAGGAATGAAGAACTGCAGGGGGTATGTACCCGGATTATCGATGAAGTTGCCACTGTTTTTGTTACCGATAATAAGGAGCAGCTTAAGAAAATACTGTGTGGGATGATTGCCGGGGGACATATCTTATTTGAGGACAACCCTGGACTGGGCAAAACGCTTCTGGTAAAAGTTTTTGCAAAGGTTACAGGTTGTGATTGGAAGCGAATCCAGTTTACTCCCGATTTGATGCCGGCCGATATTGTAGGAACCAAGGTGTGGAAGGGAATGAATTCAGCGTTTGAACTGGAGAAAGGACCCGTCTTTACCAACTTCCTTCTGGCAGATGAGATTAACCGTGCAATGCCAAAAACACAATCCGCATTGTTGGAGGCCATGGAAGAACAACAGGTAACCATTGAAGGAAATACTTATGTACTGGGAGCCCCTTTTATCGTTATGGCGACGCAGAACCCCATCGAGATGGAAGGGACCTATGCACTGCCCGAGGCTCAAATGGATCGGTTTACCATGAAACTGTCCTTGGGATATCTGGGAGATGCAGAGAAGGAGTGCGAAATTCTGCGGAGAAGAATCGGTTGGAAAAAAGACGATCCTGTACAGGAGGAAGTGGCTTGTATAATTTCGCAGAAAGAATTGGTGCAACTCCAGCAGGAAGCTGAAAACATCTATGTGGATGAGAATATCCTTCAATATATCGTGAAGATCGTAAGAGCAACAAGAAAAGATCCCCGGATTCGTATCGGAGCCAGTCCCAGAGGGGGATTGTCGATTTTGAAACTTACCCGGGCTCTTGCACTTATAAACGGCAGGGATTTTGTAATACCCGATGATGTTAAGGCCATAGCGGCGGATGCTCTTTCCCATCGTATTCTGCTGCAGATTGAATATCTGGTGGATGGAATCAAACCGGCATCCGTGATCAAGAGCATTGTAAACACCATTGAAGTACCAAAAAACTATACGAGGAACCGATGATATGTTAGTACCACAAACAGTTTACAACCTTATAAGGACGTTTTTCTTTCTGCTGTTACTGGGTATCTTGTTTGCCAATGTAATTTTTGTACTATTATCGGTAATTCCTCTTCTGGTAGCCATCATTGGAAGCTATTCCCCATTGCCTTCAGGGATAAAAGTCAAACGGAACTGTTCCGTTAAGCGGGCTTCTACCGGCGACCTTATCCATGTGACGCTGGAGATATGGATAGAAAAGGGGATGGGTATTGTATTCATAGCGGATGAACTGCCGGGAAACTTCAAAGTAACGGAGGGAAGTAACTTCAAGGTGTTCTGGAAAGGTGGAGAAGAAAGAAAGGAAACCTTCACCTATTCGATGCAATGTACCATTTCCGGTACATACCGCATGGAAAAGGTTCAATGGGAAAGCCGCCATTTTCTATATCGGCAGATGGCTCACGGGAAGGAACACTGTGAGACAGTCATTGAAATTCACCCGGAAGCGATGGAAATACAAAAAATCAGAAATGCTTCTACGCTAGCTCGAATTCCCATGCCCAGGGGAAGTGAAACCAGAGTCGGGATGCCTACACTGGAATTTAAGGAGATGCGGCTTTATAACTATGGAGATTCCTTTCGGGGCATCAATTGGAAAGCTACAGCAAGAAATATATACCGCGGAGGTCATTGGCCCATCATCAATGAGTATGATAAGGAGGGTAAAAAGGAAGTCTGGTTCTACATGGATGTATCTCAGGATATGGAGTTCGGCCGGAGTGTCCGAAATGCCCTTGAATGTGGGTTGGAAGCTGTCAATGGCTTGACGGAGTATTACCTGAAACAGAATTGTTCCGTTTCCTTTTGCACCTATAACGGAAAAGCTGCCTTTGTAGCTCCGGGCACCGGGCAGAGGCAACATTACAGAATTATAAAGGAATTGGTACAACTGAATGGAGAGGGTACATGTCCTCCCGACGAGCAGCAGGAAAGTATGGGGTCACTGGAAGAGGCCGTTGCTGAACATAAAAGCTATTTTACAAGGGTAAAGCCACTTTTTGTAATCGTGACCCGCCAAAACGGCAAGGAGGATGAAGAATTGGCTGAAGGAATCAGAGAGGCCGGTAAATATGCGTCCATTCAAAAAGGGCGTCTGCAGGTTCTGGTTATCAATATCAGCGGATACGATCTGGCTGTAAGCACCGAAGTGGACAAAGCAGCTGCCGGCCTGCTGGAAGTTCGGGACGAAATTCTCAGCAGAAGTCTGAAAGGAAAATGTATCTGGATTGATTGGAATCCGGAAAAAGGTAGTTTTCTCAATGCACTTCTTACACAGGCGGTGGGGATATGAACAGGTGGACAAACTTTATAAAAAAACTTCTACTGATATCAGGTTGGTCGATTTCATTATTCTGCCTTACTCAAACCACTGCCTTTGGGTCCATTACCCGCATTACGGGGTCTGTGGTAATTGCCTTGTTATTATTGGGTTTATTTTCCGGAGTGCTGGTGTTCTTGCTTTTTCTATCTGGAGCAAGGGTACAACCGGTGGTTTATGGTATATGCTCCTTCTTCTGCCTGCCGGCGGTATTAGCCGAGTCCAAACTGGATTGGGTTGAGAAGGTATGGAAGGTGAAGGTGGAGAGCAGGTTGCCGGGTGCCATAACAGGATTTCTCGTTTGCTTTGTTGTAATACTCTTTATAGTTTCTCATTATTTAGATCGATTTGAAGACAACAGCCTTTTGTGGGTGGGAAAGGGAGCCGTTCAAGAGGACGTGAACGAGGTTTTTACCAGACGTACCCGGGAAATGATGTATGTGGCGGGTGTCATCGCGGTAGTCTTATTGATAGTCCTTGCTGCGGGATTTGCTCTGTTTCGTGTCCGAGCTTCATGGGAGCCGCCGCTGTTGGTTCTGGCTGGAGTTGTTACAGTTTCAATGGGATTGTTTTATTGGATATGGAGAAATAACAGGGATAAAAGGGCGTGAAGGAACTGCGAATAGTTAGTTGAATAGAAAAATTACCTGTTCTATCCGTGGTTATATAAAATTTTTGATTTTTTTCATATATTATGAAGGAATTTATAAAAAAATCTCGAATAATAAACTGTAATAATGCGGCTTTTATAGCTGTGTGAGCCTAGGGTTGACCCAACTATCGTGGTTGAAGACGAGGGATAGAATGAAAAAAGATATTTCGGTTTTAGTTGTTGATGACAATGTTGAGTTTTGCGATTTACTGAGACAGTATATAAACAGGTGTGAAAATATGAAAGCTGTAGGGGTAGCCAAGGATGGGATCGAAGGTGTCGAGTTAATCAGAAGCCTTCACCCGGATGTGGTGATCCTGGATATAATAATGCCGAATCTTGATGGAATTGGAGTCCTCGAGAAAGTTAATGAGATGAAGATGAATCCCAGGCCTGTATTTGTAGTTCTTTCTGCGGTGGGTCAGGATGTGTTCACAAGAAAGGCAATGGATCTAGGTGCTGAATATTATATGGTAAAACCCTTTGATATCGATATACTGCTGAACAGGGTAAAAGAGACCTATAATGAAAAGCATAAAAACGCAATCCTGCATTGCGGCATATCGACCAAAAAGGTTGATGAAAGAGGTCTTAACCATGACCACGATCAAAATGTGGAAATGGAAGTAACCAGTCTTATGCATGAAGTCGGCATCCCTGCCCATCTTTCCGGTTATAGGTACCTGAGGGAAGCGATTATTCTGGCAACAAAAAATGCAAATGTTTTTAATTCCGTAACAAAGATATTGTATCCTTCCATTGCAGAAAGATTCAACTCTACACCTCAGAAGGTGGAGCGTTCCATCCGAAATGCCATTGAAGCTACCTGGACAAAGGAAACCCGAGGCCTTAAGAAAATCTTTGATGGCGAGGTATCCGACTACTGGGAAGATAAACCCACGAATTCTCAATTTATCGCGGTTATGGCAGAGAAAATCAGAATAAACCTTAATGCACGAAAAAGATAAGAACGCTCTCGATAAAAGAAATAAAGGCATTATTGCAATGCCTTTATTTCTTTTTCCGAAAGATTATCAACGTAATAGGATTGCAGGCGTTCTCCAGCGGAACAGCTTTGCTGATAGTACCAGAACTTTACCCTCTTCTCTATTTCCTCATCTGTTCCTTCCAACGAGCCTGAATAAACAGCGATCAACTGATCTGTTTCCTTGTCCCGCAACCCAATCCTGCCGGTTACATCGAATCTACCCATGTGTAGCACCTGCCTGGTGAATATTTTTATTTTTACCATACTTATAATTCCTATAAAGCGCTAAAAATATGCCAGACAATTTTTGCAGGAAACGAAGTAGATTCTCTTCTTTCCGACCCTGAACAAAAAAATAAACCTATGCTTGTTAAAACACAGGTTTACTTCTTGCTATTAGGCATTTACATTGTCTTTCAAGCCTTTACCAGCCTTGAAAACAGGTGCCTTTGATTCTGGAATAGTGATTTCCTGCTTAGTCTGTGGGTTTCTGCCCTTTCTAGCCGCTCTTTTTCTAACTTCGAAAGTACCGAAACCAACTAATACAACTTTGTCTCCCTCTTTGAGTGCTTCTTCTACGGATCCGATGAATGCATTCAATGCAGCTTCGCTGTTCTTCTTGTTCAAACCGGATTTAGCTGCTATAGCGTTAATAAGTTCTGTTTTATTCATTTTTAAAAAACCTCCTATATTTGGAATTCGACATTATTTTATAATGAAAGTGGCTTGAAGTCAAGCTTTTCCAAATAAATTAGTAATGTAGAACTATATTTTTTATGCCTTTTGACTACAATTGGGCGATATTTAATTCAAAAGTCTCACAACATGATACGACTATAGTTGCTACGAGTCGACATAATTGTATAATTTTATATTTCATTCTGCGGCACTACAATGATTTCGACATTCTGCAATTGCGTTTTGAGATCATTAAAAAATCGGTTCTCCTTATGGTCATTGGGAGACTCACCCATCACGATATGGCTTATTCTTTGGTCTTTAGCATACCCTACGATGGTATCTACGATTTCGTCGGACTTCAAAACGGAAAGATTGGCACCCACTGATTTTGAAATCCCAAAAAGGTATTCAAGTGCTTCCCCCTCCTTGGCGTTATCGAGAAAGTTCCATTCATTTTTAGCAACATGGATGACGAAAAGTTCGGCTCTTGGGTCGCTTTTTAAAGCCGCAGCTTTTCTTATCAATCTCTCACAGGTTTTTTGTTGTGTAACACAAACCAGAATATTTTGTGGCAGGCTCAAACAAAAAACTCCTTTCTTTGTATAAACTATTATTCCTCACACATTATTATACTATAGTGAGGGTAAAAAAGTCTCTGAATCAGGGGAAACTTAATAGAATGTTTACAGTTTGACCACAGGTACATTGATTTTTAAACAAGGTTGGGATAGAATTTAAGAGGTAGCTAAAAATTTAAGGATGAAGTGCAAAGCATCTGCAAGGAGGTAGCGCATGAGAACAATTGAGGCCGATGCAGTCATCGGTGCTGTTGAGGAGTTATGTATAAAGGCCAACTATTATCTGAATGACGATATGCTGGAAGCTTTCAAAAAGGGTTTGGAGTCGGAGGAATCACCGGTAGGCAGGGATGTTCTCCAAAAGATTATTGAGAACTCTGAGATTGCCCGGTGTGAAAATATGGCGATTTGCCAGGATACTGGAATGGCCGTATTTTTTGTTGACATCGGTCAGGATTTACATATCACAGGAGGAAACCTGACGGAAGCCATCAATGAAGGAGTTCGGAGAGGCTATGAGAAAGGCTTCCTGCGCAAATCCGTTGTCAGGGACCCCATTGAAAGAGTAAATACGGGAGATAATACTCCGGCGGTGATTCATTATACCCTTGTGCCGGGAGAGAAGCTGAAAATTGTATTTGCTCCCAAGGGCTTCGGAAGTGAGAATATGAGCGCCTTAAAAATGCTAAAACCTTCCGATGGCATAGAAGGGGTCAAGAAGTTCATACTGGAGACAGTTTCTAATGCAGGACCGAATCCCTGTCCGCCCATCGTTGTGGGGGTAGGAATCGGGGGAACCATGGAAAAGGCAGCTCTTTTGGCAAAAAGTGCTCTCTTGCGGCCCGTCAATGAAAGAAATTCCATTGAGTATGTGAAAAAGCTGGAAGAGGAAATGCTGGAAAAGGTAAACAAGCTGGGAATCGGACCGGCAGGTCTGGGCGGGCGTACCACAGCCCTGGCCGTGAATGTGGAAGTGTTTCCGACCCACATCGCGGGGCTGCCGGTGGCGGTGAATATTAACTGTCATGCTACAAGACACGCAGAAGCAGAATTATAGACGGATACAGGCGTCATTCATCGTTAAGAATGGAGGATTCTATCATGACAATACACATAAATGCTCCGTTGACGGAGGAGACCATAGGCAGCTTAAAGGCGGGAGATACTGTTTCCATCAGTGGGACTATTTATACGGCCAGGGATGCGGCGCATAAAAGAATGATCGCTCTGCTGGAAGAAGGAAAAGAGCTTCCCTTTGACATCCAGGGACAGGTCATCTACTATGTAGGCCCATGTCCTGCAAAGCCAGGACAGGTCATTGGATCGGCAGGGCCTACCACCAGCAGTCGAATGGATGCCTACGCGCCGAAGCTCATTGAGCTGGGACTCAAAGGAATGATTGGAAAAGGGCTGAGGAGCAAGGAGGTCGTTCAGGCAATGAATCAAAAGAGTGCAGTGTACTTTGGCGCCATTGGAGGTGCTGGAGCTCTGATTGCCAGAAGCATTACCAAGGAAGAAGTCATTGCTTTTCCCGAGTTGGGGCCCGAAGCTGTAAGAAAGCTGGAAGTAAAAGACTTCCCTGCTGTCGTAATCATCGACAGCCAGGGAAATAACTTGTATGAATCAGGACGGGAAGCCTATAAAATCGCTGATTAGGATGGCCAAAATGTACTCTAGTTGTTATTTCTGACCAAAATGTGGGTATCTTTTTATCAGTAAATAGTGTATAATGAAGTGGACTCTTAGGGTGGTGTAATCTGTAAATTATACTGTCTTGTCTACTTTCACAACAAGGAGGGGAATTTATGTCAAAGGTTACAACTGACATGATCATAGCGGATGTTTTAAGAATGGATAGAGGTACAGCTCCGATTTTCCTTAGCAATGGAATGCACTGTCTCGGTTGTCCTTCTTCTTCCGGCGAAAGCATTGAAGATGCATGTGCCATTCACGGTATTGATGCCGATAAGCTCGTAAAAGAGTTGAATGAGTACCTGGAAAGCAAGTAAGGCGCAGCGAAAATATAACAGAAGCAGTACAAAGCGGAATAAAAAATATGGCTCAGCAAGCCATATTTTTTTGTGCAAGGAAAGTCCGAACATTATTTCCGAAATATTTAAAAATATTCGGAAAAACATTGAAATTTCCCAAAATTTCTGTTATGATTATAATTGTCTTTTTAGCTTTGCGTAATAAATATTTTTGCTGCTGCTGCACTATACTATACAATTTAAGATGGAACTTAGCTGATTCGACGCCCGCATAGCCCCAAAAGCTTTGGCTATGCAAACGCCAAATCAGCAGTTGCCAGTCTTATTGTATATAGTATGGCAGTGCATACCAACAAATTTATTTGCTGTGGGATTCTACGGCAAAATAAAGGAAGAGGGGGAATGGTAGGATGGCTACCAGGGTTGTAATAGGTACACAATGGGGTGACGAAGGAAAAGGCAAATACATCGATATGCTTGCTGCCGATTCTGATTTGGTTGTTAGATTTTCAGGCGGTAACAATGCAGGACACACTATTGTTGCAGACGGAGTGAAATATGCTCTTCACCTTATACCTTCCGGTATACTTCACAAAGGAAAAACATGCATTATCGGAAACGGCGTAGTAATTGATCCGGCGGTTTTGCTGAAGGAAATACAGGGATTGAACGAGAAAGGCATTGATACCGATAAGCTTCTGATTAGCGACAGAGCCCATGTTATCATGCCGTATCATAAAGAATTGGATGAACTGCAGGAAAAATCCAGGGGAAGCGCTTCGCTGGGAACTACCAAAAGAGGGATCGGACCTGCCTACATGGATAAAACAGAGCGTTGCGGCATCCGCATATGCGATCTGATTGATGAAGAAATTTTTGCTGAAAAAGTTAGAGCAAACGTTCAGATAAAGAATTTAATGATTGAAAAGGTTTACGGTGGAAAAGGACTGGATGCGGAGGCGATTATTGCCGAGTATTCGGAATATGCGAAGAAGATCAAAAAGTATGTTACCGATGCCAACGATGTAATATTCAACGCAATGGATGAAGGAAAAAATGTACTGTTCGAAGGGGCGCAGGCTACCTTCCTTGATCTGGATTTCGGAACCTATCCCTATGTTACGTCCTCAAATCCCGTTGCCGGAGGCGTTTGCACCGGAGCAGGCATTGGACCTGTATTCATAAACGAAGTGTACGGTGTATTAAAGGCCTATACTTCCAGAGTAGGAGCAGGACCTTTCCCAACGGAACAGGACAATGAAATCGGAAATACCATCCGGGAATTGGGATGGGAATACGGTACTACTACAGGAAGACCCAGACGCTGCGGTTGGCTGGATGCTGTCATGATCAAGTATGCAGCAAGAGTTAACGGACTCACGGCGCTGGCTATCAACCATGTGGACACCATCGGTAAGCTGGAAAAGATCAAATTGTGTGTAGCCTACAGGAAAGATGGAAAGGAAATCACTCATTTCCCTGCGAGCCTCAAGGAACTTGCGAAATGCGAGCCTATCTACGAGGAATTCGACGGTTGGAAGGAAGACATTTCCGGTGTGAGGAAATTTGAAGATCTTCCCGAGAATACGAAAAAGTATATTCGAAGGATCGAATCGCTTGTAGGAGTAAAGGTTAAGCTCCTTGGAGTAGGTAAGGACAGAGAGCAAACCATCCGGGTTGAATAATTTTTATAAAAAATATTAAAAATATTGTTGACAAAATAAGTTTTATGCTGTAACATATATTCTTGCGTGGCTCGAAAAACGAGCCGACGCTATGGGCCATTAGCTCAGTTGGCAGAGCACTTGACTTTTAATCAAGGTGTCCCGCGTTCGAGTCGCGGATGGCTCACCAATAAAAACCGCTTATCTGTAAGGAATAAGCGGTTTTTGTGTTTTATTGACATAGTTGTGAAGTGCCAAAAACGATAGAAAAGTTGTGAAAAAAGAGCCTTTATTTAGACTCTTTGAGATCAATTATATTCGATTCTTGATATAGAGATTCTAACTTTGCAACGGTCTTTTTCTTTCGTGTTCCTTGGATATGGGTATACACTTCGCGCATTATACCTATGTCATGTCCCATCAATTCCGCTGCGGATACTTCGTCTATCCCGGCATCATACAGACCTGTGCAATATGATTGTAGTCTGTCTTCTACATGCTAATTATAACACTAATTCCAATATAATGTATATAACTAAACAAATATCGCCTCTCTTTCTTTAAAATTTGCCTAATGTACAGGAAGAGTATTTTATAAACTATGGTAGTGTATAATTTATAAATGGACTGCTATTATGCGCGTTCTAGATGGTTACTGCCCTGAGTTCCGACCGGGGTTTTATTTTTGCCCGGGTATGGACAATGATAAGTGGGAATGGTACTATTTACCTGTGAGATACTACGGTAGGGTAGGATTATGTGTTATTTGAGAGGAGTTACTAATGCTTTTAAGATTATTCATTAAAGCTATAGATTATGATGATGCTAAAATATCTATAAATAGCGTTTTATCAAATATTGAAAAAAGTAATATAAAGAGACAAACCATAAAAATCGAACCCTATTGGAAATCTGATGAGGTTATAGTTGGTGAAATTAATTTAGAATTATATGAGCTGTTAGGGAATGATGAAAGAGATAAGTTTCTGAAACAAATAGCCGTAAAATGGCTATTCTTTGATAATGATGAAGTTTTATCGTCGAATACAATAGAAGAAAATAAGTTGAGATATAACTTAGAAATGGCGAACATTTTTTTTGACTAGCATGCAATCTTTACATATTGCGTATTTTAGATAAATAATGCCCTTGGGTTTCGGCCCAGGGCATTATTTGTTTGTACGAATATGGACAACTTAAAGTTTGAATGGTATTATCTCCCTATAGGGTATTGCATTAAAGTTTGATAATGCGAAGTTAATTTTTTATGTACCATATACAATATAAACGCAAAAATAGCCATTAGACTTTGATAATAGGGGGGTAAGTGTGATGCAGGTAAATTCAAAATACACAATTCGTAAAGTTGAAATCGGTGACATAACACAATTATCGGAAATATTTATTGAGTTTGTTGGGGAAAAATCTGATGTAACTGCGATGCAGAATCAAATCGAAGTTATCTCTAAAAATCCAAATTATTTTGTAGCTGTTGCGTGCGATGAAGAAAAAGTAATTGGAACTGCAATGGGAATTGTATGTTATGATTTGTGTGGGAACTGCCACCCTTTCATGTTAATTGAAAACGTCGCAGTTCTGCAGGATTATCGTGGTAAAGGTGTAGGTAAACTGCTTATGCAAGCACAAGAGGATTTTGGAAGAGCCAATAACTGTAAATATGTTATTCTTGTATCTGAAAGCAAACGTACTGACTCGCATAAATTTTATGAATCAATCGGTTATCCTTCGGGACAAGAATGTGGATTTAAAAAAAGGTTAGATTAGTGCACATTCTTTCTATTATGCGTACTTTAGATATTTTGTGCAAGAGGCAATTTAGTGAATGATAGCCAGAAACATGACATATAGTTGTCATATTTTAAGTGTTATAATACTTTAAAATATTTTAAAAGACAACTTCATGAGAGGGTATTGA
>ENA-OFCE01000112-OFCE01000112.1-metagenomes-genome-assembly--contig:-NODE-112-length-62298-cov-36.331379_pt1 | contig 62298 bp, 43 predicted proteins | sample MGYA00153388_OFCE01 | MGnify analysis MGYA00153388
CGATTTGCCTTTTATTTAAACGAAGACCCGCCCCGCGAACAAATTTTGTATTTTTACGGCGATGGCGGTAACGGTAAGTCATTGCTCCTAAAACACTTGGAGTATCACTGCTGCAAAAGATTTCCCCCGGAAGTCTGGCAAAGATTGCGTCAAATTCCCGAAACAAGGGCCGGGGCCGCCGAAGTTGCTGATTTTGTCCGCAGTGCAGCACCGAAAACCTATACTTCCATACCCGCAGTCACCCACGATTTCGGATTGATCTCGATTAAAGAAGATAAACCACAAGATAGATTTTACGGCTTGCTGATGCTGCGGCGCAATCTGGCAGAAGCAGCAAAGAGATATAAATTTAAGTTTCCCAATTATGATTTTGCTTGCTTTTGGTATTTGCTGAACAAAGGCGAGTCCAACGCAACTCTCGAACAACTTTTCCCCGATGATGTCATGGAATTGTTGACACCAGCCCTTGAAACTTTTGCCGAATTTCCCATAGTGGCGCAAGCTGTAGCAATGCTTAAGTTGCGAGATAAATTGGGCGGCATTAAGCGGGCGATGAAATTAATTCAAAATCGCCTCAATGTCAGCGACGAAAAGGCAGATGAAATTCGCCGCAAAGATATTGATACTGAATTAATCGACTGTTTGCCGAAATTATTTGCCGGGGATTTGAATGTGGCAATGAGTGGCAAAAACAAACCAGAACGCCTCGTGATGCTGTTCGATACCCACGAGAAAATGTGGGATGCCAAACGCAATTCTCAAGGCGCAACTTTTTGGTATCAAGATGAGTGGTTTCGGCGGTTGCTGAGGGCGCTGGATTACAAATTGGGGATTGTGGTTGCTGTGGCGGGGCGAGATTGTCCGGTGACGCAACTGCGGTGGCAGAATGCGCCGAGGTTTCCGATTCCTGAAAATTATATAGATGAACAATTAGTGTGGCATTTTTCGCCGGATGATGCGAGGGATTACTTGCACAAAGTGGAGATTGATAAGACAGATTTGGCAGATGCTGTAATTAAATATGCCAGCATCAATCCTGATGAGAGTTGGGAGAATTTGCAGGTACATCCGTTTTATTTGGGTTTGTGCGCGGATGTGGTGCTGGCAGAAAGAAAGCGGGGAATTGAGTTGCTGTCATCGGATTTTGCGCGGATTCCGAAGTTGGAAAATAAGACTGCGGAGTTAATAGATTTATTGCTCAAATATGTCGATAGGGAAGTGCGCTTTGCGGTGCATTCGCTGAGTTCTTGTCGCGCTTTTGATGAGACTTTGTACATGAAATTGGGAGCGGGTTGTCACTTCCTGGCAAGTAGTGCAAATTTTGAGATTTTGACGAGTTTTTCATTTGTGTGGAAATCGGAAAAGTGGGGGGATAATTGGTATCTGATTCACGATTTATTGCGGCGCTTGGATGCGGAGCGGGATAATCCAAAAACTCGCAGAGCTCATGAAGTTTTAGAGGGGCATTACCGGGAAGTGGGGGATGTGGCTGAGGCAATTTTTCATGCTAATCGCTTGGATTGGGAGCGGGGTGTGAGGGAATGGAAAGAGGTGTTTGATGAAGCATTGCGGCTGAGTCGTTACGGGGAATGCGAGTCACTGCTGGCAGTTAGAAGTGAGTTGTCGATAAACAGTGAGTTTCGGCTGGGCATAATTTCGCGATCGGAGGGAGATTACTATGCTCAGTTGGCTCGATACGCAGAGGCAAAACAGGAATATGTAGAGGCAGTTGCAGCTTACGATGACCGACTCATTCTCACTCCCGATGATGACGCTACACTCAACAACAAAGGACTTACGCTGGGATGTCTGGGTAATTTACAGGCACAGCTAAGTGAATTTGAACCTGCAAAACAATCTTACTTAAAGGCGATAGCAGTCTTTGATTCTGCTTTACTTATTATTGCACAGAATGATATTTCTACTCTGACCAACAATCTGACGAACAAAGGGAATGCGTTACGATGTATCGGTGATTTGCAGGCAAATCTAAGGGAATATGAAACTGCAAAACAGTCTTATTTAGATTCGATCGCAGCCTATAATTCTGCTTTACTTATTGCACCGGATAATAACCGTATTCTTAACAACAAAGGAATTGCGCTGGAAAGTCGGGGTAATTTGCAATCAAAGCTAAGAAAATTTGAGGAAGCAAAACAATCTTACTCTGAGGCGATCGCAGCCTTTAATTCTGCTTTACTTATTGCACCGGAATATAACTACGCTCTCAACAACAAAGGGAATACGCTGAGTTCTCTGGGTGATGTGCAAGCACAGCTAAGTGAATTTGAGGAAGCAAAAAAATCTCACTCTGAGGCGATCGGAGCCTATGATTCTGCTTTAGTTATTGCAACGAATGATATCTGTGCTCTGACCAACAAAGGGATTGCGCTACAAAGGCTGGGTGAGTTGGAAGCACGGCTAAGTGAGCAAGCACGGCTAAGTGAATTTGAAGCTGCCAAACAGTATTATTTTGATGCGATTTCAGCCTATAATTCTGCTTTGCAAATTGCACCGAATTATATCCTTGCTCTCAGAAACAAAGGGACGGTGCTCCGAAGTATGGGTGATTTGCAGGCAAAGCTAAGTGAATTTGAAGCTGCCAAACAGTATTATTTTGATGCGATCGCTACCTACAATTATGCTTTGCTTATTGCACCGGATCATATCTATACTCTCAACAACAAAGGGCTTGCACTACAAATTCTGGGTAATTTGCAAGCAAAACTATCTGAGCAACAGGAAGCACTCAAGAATTGGCAAGAGGCGCTGGAAATGTTTAATAGATATTTAGCCATTGCTCCTAACAACGATCGCCTTCGCAATAGACGCGATTCGCTGCAAGAATTTCTCGATAATTTGGGTGAGGATACTGTCAGCAGTTAGCTCGATGAGAAGGAGTAAAGACGCGGCATTCATTCCTGCCTTAAACCGACAGTCCGCCAGGGAATGAATTCCCTGGCTAATAGCGAAAGTCCTCTGAAGAGGACTAATGAATTCTTCAGTCCTCTTCAGAGGACTTTCGCTTTGAGGCGGGGGTTTCAACCCCTGCCGGATTCAGGATTTACGCACTCCGACAAAGAAACCGGGTTTTTGGCCGAATCTACGCATCACAACGAAGAATTATCGAAAAAACCCGGTTTCTGGCTACCCGTGCGTCAGCCTTCAAAGAAACCCGGTTTCTGGCCACCCGTGCGTCAGTCCTAAATTTGCTAAGATAGACCCAGAAAATATCAAAATATAAATATGAACGAATCCCAAATACCGCAAATTCCTTGGCTACCCTTAAGCCGAGAAGCGCACAAACTATCAGTTACCGACAGATTAGCTCTAGTCAACGCGATTGTTGAGTCCATCAGACGGGAACTCAGACCCCGCCAACCTCTGCCCGATGATTTTGTGGAGCCCAGGACGGGCCTAGCAAAAACTGATACACCACCCGCAACAGATGACGAATTTGAAATTAGATTGCGGCCCGATCGCAAAGGTGCAGCCAAGCGGCTCAGAGGGCTAGCAAAAACTGATATGCCACCTCCAACAGATGCCGAAGTTGCACTCATGTTAGAAGAACATTTGGTGGAGAAATACCTAAAATGAAGGTATTAATAGACACCAACATTATCCTCGATAGTTTGCTAGAACGAGAACCATTTGTAGAAGATGCTGATGCTTTATTTGAGGCGATCGAAAATGAGCAAATTGAGGGATATGTAACGGCAACAACTTTAACAAATATCTTCTACATTGTCCGAAGGCAAACTCGCAGCCTCGATCGCGCTAGGCAAGCTATTGCTGAAACACTAGCATTAATGAATGTATCTGCGGTCGATCGCCACGTTTTGGAAATAGCATTTGCATCTAATTTAACCGATTTTGAAGATGCGGTGCAGTTAGCTTGTGCGCTGTCAGATAACTTGGAGGCGATCGTCACCCGCGATGCAGGAGATTTCGTCGGTTCGACTTTACCAATTCTATCGCCTAAAGAGTTATTAAAACGTTTGAAATAAGATTAACAGGATTTATGCACTCCGACCAAAGAAACCGGGTTTTTGGCCGAATCTACGAATCAGAACCAAGTATTCTCGAAAAAACCCGGTTTCTGACCCCGTGCGTCAGCCCTAAGACTTGATACCTGACGGCGCACATTTCTTGCTCTCTTCCGATTCCAGGTATTGCTTGTAAGCCACCTCATCGCCACCAAAAGAATCGATCGATACCTGTCGTTTCGGCATCGATTTCAGAGGAGCATCGATCGGGCTATACCGACAGTAACACATCACAATTACGTCATAGTCGCTCATCGGAGTTGGAATATCAGGCGTGTATGTTTGCACCCGCACAACTTCCCAATCACTCACCCGATAATGAGTATTGTGTGCGTGCTCGTTTGGATCGTGTTCTGACTCCACCCGCACAAATTCTACAGGGCGATATCCCGGTTCAGGAATCGGTTCCTCAGAAGAATCCCAGTTTTCTGCAATGATAAAAGTTAGAGCTTGGCTGTGTTGGAGTTTTCTCTGTCTCCAGCCTTCATCTTCACCTGACTCAGCTTGAAAAACAATGTATTTTTGCATCACTCTTCCTCCTTTTCTTCGAGATAGTTGGGAAATTCTGTTTTCCCCTTGAACACGCAATCAACTTCAAAAATGTACTTATTTTCGATTTCCTCAATGTCGATCAGTTTCCAGCCATACTTCTTTTGCATATCCCGACATTTTTGCGGGTTGGTGGCGCTGTGTCGAGAGATATCCCTCTCTGAATCGTAGCGCAGCCACCTATTTGGATCGTTATTTGTCATTATTGATATAGCTCCTGTGTTGGCTCTACAACATTGGAGAAGTCGTCTTGACCCGGTGTTTGCCGCACTGCGTCAAGGCGCATCTTTAGAGTTGATTTATTTTATGATAATACCAAATCATGCTTTAATACCCTTTTTATTCCAAGGCTTTGACTGTTGTAGGACTGACACACTCCGACAAAGAAACCGGGTTTTTGGCCGAATCTACGCATCACAACGAAGTATTCAAGGGAAAAACCCGGTTTCTGGCCACCCGCATCACAACGAAATATTCTCGAAAAAAACCAGTTTCTGGGGTTCCTTGCAGAAGCCATAAAATAGTGCAATATATTTTGATATTAACTTTGAAACTCAGCAATTCTCCTAACAGCTTCTGCCAAAATTTCCGGCGATTCAACTAAGGCAAATCTCACATAACCCTCTCCCGATTTCCCGAAGCCGGCACCGGGGGAAGCTGCAACTCCGGTACTTGCTACTAACTGAGTACAAAATTTCACAGAATCTAATGCCCAAGGTTCGGGGAGTTTCGCCCAAACGTACATTGTGGCGGGGGGAATTGGCACTTGCCAGCCGATTTCTTGCAGGGCGCGGACGAAGGTATCTCGCCGTTTTCGGAAGGTTTCTACACTGGTTTTAACGGTGTCTTGGGGGCCTGTTAATGCTGCGATCGCCCCATTCAAGATTCCTTGGTATTGATTGAAGTCTACGGCGGCTTTTACCTGTCGCAGTGCTTGAATGATTTCGGGATTGCCGATCGCATATCCGACTCGAAAACCACCCATATTGTACGACTTCGACAGGGTGAAAAACTCGATCGACACGCTTTTATCGCGATCGGCCTCAAAGATAGACGGTGCCATCAATTTGCGGTTTTCCTCGCTCCCAGAGGGCGGGCACGGGGGCACCGCCCCTACAGAATCGTCAAAAACCAAATCCACATAGGGGAAATCGTGCACTAAAACCAGCCGATGTTCCCGACAAAAAGCCACCGCTTTGTCAAAAAAGGCCACCGGTGCGATCGCAGTTGTGGGATTATGAGGATAACTCAAAACCATCATCTTCGACTGCGCTAACACAGTTGGCGGAATATCATCAAATACAGGCAAAAACTGATTTTCAGCTAACAACGGCATCGGATAAATTTGCCCACCAGCCAAATAAACACCGCCCGCGTGGGACGGATAACCAGGATCGAGCAGCAAAGCAAAATCTCCGGGGTTGAGTACAGCCAAAGGCAAATGCGCCGTACCTTCTTGGGAACCAATTAAAGGCAGAACTTCGGTTTCTGGATTGACTGAAATCCCGAATTTCCCTTCATACCAAATCGCCGCTGCTTCCCGAAAAGATTTCGTCCCGTTAAACAGCAAATAGCCGTGGGTGCTGGAGTCGGATAGAGAAAGTGCGATCGCATCTGTAATGTGCGCAGCCGTTGGCAAATCGGAAGAACCGAGAGACAAATCAATGACTTCTTTTCCGGCGGCTCTCGCCAGAGATTTCGCCCGATCCATATCGGCAAATACATTAGATTGTAGGGGTTTTAAACGATCGGCAAATTCCATATTTCTATCAATTAATTTTGCAACTTTAGTTTCTGTAGATGCGAGTTTACTATATTGTTTGTTTCCAAAATCAATGGTTTGTAAAACCTGCCTCTACAACATTTTTTTCAACTGCCGAATGCGATCGCGAAAAGTTCTTAAAGTCGGGCTTCTGCCGATAGTTGTACTTTGAGCTACAAACTGGGCGATCATTTCAACAATTGGTAATCCTGGAAAAATTGGGCTACTTGGTAATTTAACATATCTCCCATCTTGTAGTACATTAATTTGCAATTGATTATTTTCATACCGCCACAGTTCAGGAACTTGTAAAGCTTGATAAGCATCCAATTGCGTCTTAGAAGTAACATCAATTTCAATTGCCAAATCAGGAGGAGGATCTACTGTTAAATCCACCCGCCGTTTCCCTCTCATTTGCTGGTGGTTTTGAATATAGAAACACTGATCTGGTTCCACACCGCTTTTTTTAGTTTCTCGTTTAAACGTCGTCGAACCAAAGCACTCGCAATCTATTTCTAATTCTTCTAGCAATATTTTCACCATATCACCAATTAGTTCTTTATTTACCTCATGTTCTGATAAAAGCATCCGAATCTCCAATGTTCCTTGGCTATAAGCTAAGCGGGCGGCTCGATATTCGCCCATTTCTACTAAAATTGCTTCAAATTCTGACCAACTAACATCGTGTAGCAGCACTCGCTGTCCTAGGGGAATATCGAGCTGTCTGAGCTGAAGTGTTACCATAAGATTTTGGAAGTGCGATCGCGCGGTGGCTAGAGTTTTGTAAACATATTCGGAGGGGCGAAGCATTCGCGCTTAAAATCTCTCACATAATCGATAGGATATGAGCGCGAATGCTTCTCCCCTGCAAAAACGGGATGGAACCAAGACAAATCCCTCAAAATTCAAAACTTTATAAGTGAGCGTCTAACAAAACAGTCAATTTTTGTTTAGTAATAGCTCCCTCGTGAGACATCACTAACTCAGAATTTTTAAACAGTCTGAAAGCAGGGACTCCTTCTACTTTATACTGTTTGACAGTAGTTGGATTAGGATCGATTTCCATTTTAACTACTTTCAGCCCGCTGTAATTTGCTGCTATCGAGTCTATCGAAGCCGATACCAGTTTGCAAGGGCCACACCAAGGCGCCCAAAAATAGGCAAGCACTGGTTGCTCTGCTTGCAGGACTTCTGTTTCAAATTTTTCGTCGCTAATCACAATTACACTGTTGCTCATGGCTTAAGAATTATTTTCCCTATTTATTTCTACAGTATTGGATCGGTGAAATTTACACAAACTCACTTTCACAGCTTCCGATCGCTATTACTAATTTTAAAACATTCTGTCAATTATCGATCGCAAACTGAGGACTGATGACTGATGACTAATTCTGTTTGGCGTCTAATTCCGCTGCTGCAAGCCTCTGGTGCGGTGCAGATGGCGATCGACCAATGGCTCCTGGAACAGCATCTGGCGGGCAAAATTCCGCCAACTCTGCGGTTTTATACTTGGGAACCTGCGGCGATTTCTTTGGGCTATCACCAGCGTCGATGGCCCGAATTTTGGCAGCAGCTATCTTTCGGCGGATTTCCTGTGGATTTGGTACGCAGGCCAAGCGGCGGGCGGGCTGTGCTGCATCAAGGTGATTTAACTTATGCTGTTGTCGCTTCGGGATTGGCGGGGAGTCGTCTCAAAGCTTATCAGCATATCTGCCAGTTTTTGATTGAGGGTTGGAGTGCGATCGGTTTGGATTTGCACTACGGGGAAGCTGGACGGAATTATATTCATAATCCGAATTGTTTTGGGACTGCGACGGGTGCGGATTTAGTGACACCTGATGGTTATAAGTTAATTGGAAGCGCGCAATTGCGCCGGGGCGATGCTATTTTACAGCATGGTTCTATGCGTTTGCAGCCGAATTTTGATTTGTTTTCTCAAGTTTTTGGGGAGGAATTAATTCCTCTGAAATTACCTCTATCCGGCGTCGGAAATGATTTGATTGAAACTGTGATTGAAGCTTTGAGTGCGGCGGCTGGTCGCTGTTTTGAAATTGATTTGAATGTGCAGCCACTTTCGGATGAGGAATGGGAAGCTATTTTAGAGCAAAGTCGGAGACAGCAGTGCCCTTTCCCTACCCCAAAATAATATTGTAGGGAAAGGGCACTGCCGTCTCCTGATTTCTTGAAACTATGCAATAAACTATGGCTGTGGATCGATTGGAACGATCGGCTCAGCCGCAATTTCGCCCAATTTCACTGAATCCAGCAAGATTTTCCAATCAGCAGCTAAATTTGGATCATTAGGATTAGCGCGACGAGCGGCAGCTAAAGTGCCCAGAGCATCTTGCCAAATCCCAGTCTGAGCATAAATAACGGCTTTCTGGCGCGGATCTGCCTTCTCTAATTCACTGCGGATATCTGCACTGAGTTCAACTCGACGCACAATACCCGCTGCAAACACATCTGTGGATCGGTCTTGAGGGTCGCAAATTAATGAAATAGACCAACGGTAATTTTTGCCTACTTGCAAGGGCGACACATTCTTATTGGCGGGAATACTAACGCTCATGACTCCTGGTGAATTGTCAATTTTTAGGGTTGTTTGATAAATCAAATTCTCCTTTTCATCTTGTAGGAAAAACTCGGCTAGTTGCGCGTCCGCTTCAGGCAAGTAGAAAAAGAATTGAGGATATTCCGAAACAGTCCGTCCGATTTGATTTTCTGGTACTAAGGCTGTTAGCTTGATCTTACCTCTATCGCATAGAACTCCTGCTGAGGGCGGCCCTCCTTGTCGATAGTCCGGTGACGACAAATTATCTTCAGTAGGCTGAATGAAGCGCGGCCCTCCCGATTGAGTGGATGGCTGGCTATCTACGTTTATCTTCGGTTGTCCCATAACCGCAAATTGGGAAGCGTTAAGTGTGGCGATCAATACTATTGAGCTAACTGATGCCACATTTAGGATAATCTTAGTAGTTTTTTTCATTTTTTTAAACGTATTGAAACTGTAATAGAATTAATATATTAGAGCCCCGACTTCTCGAAGAAGTTGGGGCTCTGAGTATTTGGTTATGGCTGTGGATCGATGGGAGCGATCGGCTGTGGATCGATTGGAACGATCGGCTCAGCCGCAATTTCGCCCAAATTTACTGAATCCAGCAAGATTTTCCAATCAGCAGCTAAATCTGGATCATTAGGATTAGCGAGGCGAGCGGCTGCTAAAGTACCCAAAGCATCTTGCCAAATCCCATTTTCAGCATAAATAACGGCTTTTTGGCGCGGATCTGCCTTCTCTAGTTCACTGCGGATATCTGCACTGAGTTCAACTCGACGCACAATACCTGTTTCCAACACATCTGCGGATCTGTCTTGAGGGTCGCAAATCAATGCAACAGACCAACGGTAATGTTTGCCTACTTGCAAGGGCGACACGTTTTGATTGGTGGGGATACTAACACTGATGACCCCTGATGAATTGTTAGTTTTTAGGGTCGTTTGATAAATCTGGTTGTTTTCATCTTGCAAGACAAACTCGACTAGTGGCGCCTCAGTTTGAGGCAAGTAGAAAAAGAATACAGGATATTCTGAAATAGTCCGTCCGATTTTATTTTCTGGTACTAAGGGTGTTAGATCTTTCTGTTTATTATCCTTTTTGACGCATCCTCCACGCGTGCCTGTCGCTAGCGGTAGATCGCCCGGTAGCATATCTTCAATAGGCTGAATGAACCGCGGCCCTCCAGGTCTAGTGGGTGCCTTGCCATCTATTCTTGGAGTCGGTAGTCCCATAACCGCAAATTGGGAAGCGCTAAGTGTGGCGATCAATACTATTGAGCCAACTGATGTCAGATTGATCAGAAACTTAGTAATGTTTTTCATTGAATTCATGAATGTTTAGGGATAAATTCTGTCTTGTTATTGCTTGTTAATTCCCAAAATGCGGTAGACATTAACTTTTTGTTCCCTGCCTTTTAACAGTAAAGCTCCCCAAGATTCTACTTCAAATTTGTCTGCCAGATGCAGTAAGGTTTCTTCCGCAATCAAGATCCGGCAAGTGTCCTCTTGCCGATCTTTTTCGCAGCTTTCGAGCCGAGAGGCAATATTTACGCTGTCGCCAATCACTCCATATTCTAAACGGGTTGTACCTCCCAAACTACCCACCATAACAGGCCCTGTAAAGATGCCTACTCGCATTTTTGCCGACGGTAAACCCCGATCGCGCCAATTTTGATTCATTTGTGGTAAACGGGAACTGATGGCTAGAGCGCAAGATACGGCGAGGCGAGCATCTTCGGCAATTTCTGCTGGAGTTGTGCGAGGAATGGGTACGCCGAATACTGCCAGCATTCCATCTCCGGTAAATTTATTAATCACGCCTTGATGTGCTTGGACTTCTTGGGCCATTGCTGATAAATACTCATTTAACCAACTCATTACTACTTCTGGTGGTAGTTTTTCGGAGATTGTACTAAAACCCTGCAAGTCAGTGAGGATGATGGTAGCAATCAGTTTTTTTCCCGGTAATAACCCAGATTCGAGCAGATGGACGCGCTCTTTCCACAGGGCATTTGCGATCGCCGGTGAAGTTTGCTGTCCTAATAATTTCATCACAATTTCTTGCTGTTGTCTTGACTCCTGGTACTTATAGCTTACTATGACTACTGGCGTGATTAAAAGTGCTAGAGCAGGGGGAATTAAAGGTATCCACCCCTGTTGAGTGAATAAGAAAAAGGTGTATCCTAATAATGAACCGAAAGTTGCGATTCCACTTCCGATCAAACTCACCGAATTTTCTAGCCGCCAAGCTAACCAGCCACCCACTGCGCCCCAAACAGCGATCCAGAGTATTTCTTGCCATTCATCCCAATACCAAAATAGTCCTTTGCCATCTAAAACTGCGCTGAGAATTTGGCTAGTAGCCGTTGCGTGTATGAATACCCCCGGCATCTGCCAGTTTCCGCTTGCAGTAGCGCTGTAAGGGCTGGAAAAGAAATCTCTGACTGTCAGGGCTGTAACGCCCATTAGCACTATTTTACCTTTCACCAATTTGGGGTCAACTTTTCCCTCCAAAACTTGAGTTAGTGTCACGCTCTTTGCTATATTTTCAGCAGAGCGGTAATTGAGTAAGACTTGATAGCCTTGGTCATTAATATTTTGATAACCTCCTGAGTCCGATCGCAATTTTGAAAATACTACTTTATTTGCCTCAATTTCTTGTTTTTCTGTCAATTTAGAATCGATCTTTTTGTTATCCAAATAGGCAAAAGCTAGTCGCATTGAAAATGAAGTCAGTGTCTTTTTGCCATTGCCAGCAAACATCAAATTGCGACGAACTATATTATCTGGATCGACCACTATATCATTAAATCCTACCCGATCTTCTGTTATATTAGGAGGTGGTGGCACTTGCTCTTGCTGAGAGTTACCGATGAAGGTAATGGGGATTACTTTGGGGTTTTTCCATTGAGTTACTAATTCTGCATTCCCCGGTTCGTAGGGAGTATTGCGAATCATATCTATGCCAATAGCTATGGGTTCAAGACGCGCTATTTCGGCGATCGCTTTTGCTAAAGTGCGATCGGAAATTGGCCATTTTTCAATCGTATTAATGTCCTGTTCGGTGATTGTGACTATCAGCAACCTGGGGTCAGCCACCGCATCAGGACGTAACCGCACCATCACGTCAAAAATATGTAATTCCAATGGCTGAAACCAGCCTAAATGTCGCACTCCTAATAGGGTTCCCGTCACAACAATGCAACTGATAATCAGAGGTTGCAAGTCAGCGAGTGGGAAGGAAGGAGTTAAGTTTTTCCAACTCCAGCCTCTATCCTTCAACTTGTGATGAAAGTGATCCAACAATTTTGGCATACTGATAATTATTTTTTCAACTCTGTTTGAAAAAATGCACCCATCTTAACTTGCTAAATTTTTAGTTTTCTTGTGCAGTTTTGGCGACCGCACTTAATTGTAATCCCTGCGGATAGCTATTTTCTTCTTTGCTGCGCTTGATGTCGGCGATGGAAATCTGCGGTTTGAGGTATTTTGCCAAAACTTTAACCACGTCACCCCGATCGATCGTCCCTGCGACTGAACCGATGGCCGAGAGGACGATGATTCGGGGGAGTTGACCGGATTCCATTGTGTTGATTACTTCGGCTAGGGATGCTTTTTCTGAGACTGTGGTGATTTTAGCGAGGGGCTTCACAATGTCGTGGAGAGTCTGAATTTGCCACTGACTGCGTTCTGTCGAGCGGATATCGTCGATCGACACTAAGCCTAAATCTCGCCCGTTTGCCGCCGCAACGTAAAATGGAAACGGGTTCACTTCTAACAAATAGCGATCGGCAAATTCTCGCAGACTGGAATTTGCATCTACCACTCGAAAATCGCGGCTCATCGCATCGCACGCTTTAGTTTTGAGCAATGTTTCTTGCAGCAAAGTAAATTGGCTGTAAGCACTCGCATTCCTAATCGCAAACCAGCCGATCAAGGCAATCCACAAACCGCCGAACTCGCGCGATAACAAGCATACAGTCAGTCCGAAAGCGATGGCCAGCCCACCTAAAACTTGTCCGGTTTTTGCCGCCCAGCGAACTCCGGCAAATCGAGAGCCAGTTATTTTCCAAATCGCCGCTTTTAAAACTTGTCCTCCGTCCAAAGGCAGACCGGGAATTAAGTTAAATAATCCCAAAACTAGATTAATTTCTGCTACCCTTTCTACTACAATTGCTAGCAAACTTGTTTGTGGTAGAACCTGAGAACCTAAACCCAGGATAAAAAATATTGCGAAGCTGACAAGAGGGCCGGCAATTGCTACTTGAAAAGCTTGACCGGGAGTTTTTGATTCCGATTCGATCGAAGCCATGCCGCCAAATAAGAATAAGGTAATAGAATTGACTTTAATCCCCTGCGACATTGCGGCTAAACTGTGCCCCAATTCGTGCAGCAGTACGGAACAAAACAGCAGCATAGCTATGGCAAATCCGGCACTCCACGAGAGCGCTGGCCCCCACAAACGGTAACTGCTAGCATATTCGCTGGTTGCTAGGGCGAGAATTACAAACCACGAGTAATCTATCAGTAGTGGGATGCCAAATAAAGAGCCGATTCGCCAACCTTTTTGCATGAAGTTTTCCTGGAAAAGGAGAATAAGGATAAGGAAGAGTTATATTATATCTTTTCTTCCCCTTTCCCTGATTTTTACAGAACTCCGGCGTTTCCCAAGCCCAAGATTACTCCAGCCCCTAGCAAGTGGCCGAGGCTGGTTGTTGCCAGAAATTCGGGTATGCCGAAACCCTTGAACATTCCAGGTATTGCCACGGGTAAGGCTGGGCCTTTGCCTCGGTTTTCCTTAGAGATGCCGTAGTAGCCGATCGCGATCGATCGCCAATAAGTTGCACAAAATCATGGTCAGTGCTAACATAGGCGTCCACTCAGGCGTTGAAAGAACGGTTGATTGTAATGCTAATAGTAATGAAGAGTAAATCACGTTGTTATGCTCCTGTTTTCACAGATAATTTGAGTTTCAAAATTATAATAAGCATTTCGACTTAAACTACAATTTGTTTTAATAGTTAACAATTCATGTATATCTTGGCACAAAGTCGGAAGTGATATCAACTCGGGTTAATTACTGACAAATCCTGTACGGGCATAGGGCATAGGGCATAGGGCATAGGAAATCGAAAATTAGTATTTCAAAGTTTCTTCCTTCTTCCTTCTCCTATAAATATTCAACCAAACATAATATGAGGATAGGGAGTGCGAGTTAAAATTTGTGGCATTACTAAAGTAGAGCAAGGAATTGCGATCGCCCGTTTGGGAGCAAGGAGTTTGGGGTTTATTTGCGTGCAGGCTTCTCCCCGCTATGTCAGCCCACAAACTATCCGCTTAATTGTTGAGCAGTTGCCCGAAAATGTCGATCGCATTGGTGTTTTTGCTAACAGCACAATCGATAATATCTGTCAAGTAGTTACAGAATCTAATTTAAGCGGTGTGCAGTTGCATGGAGATGAAACAGTGGAATATTGCACGAGACTGCGGGAGTTTTTGCCGAGAATTGAAATTATCAAAGCCCTGAGAGTTAAGACTCCTGAAACTTTAGACATTGCGAATATTTATGCTGTTCATGTGGATACTTTACTGCTGGATGCTTACCATCCCGACCAACTTGGCGGTACTGGCAAAACACTCGATTGGCAGATGTTAGCAGAGTTTCGACCAAATAGTCCGTGGCTCTTGGCTGGCGGCTTAAAGCCTGATAATGTGTTAAGTGCGATCGGTAGTTTGTCAGATAATAATTTTAGTGGCGTTGACCTTTCCAGCGGCGTAGAAATCAGCCCCGGAGACAAAGATTTAACAAAAGTTGCGAAGTTGTTCGAGCAACTTAAAAAAAATCAATAAAGTTATTAGCCATGTTCTGGCTGTGGGTAATATTAATTCCGATGCTACCGGATTTAATATAAGTCCTCAATCAAATAACCAATCACAAATAACCAACAACAAATAACCAATAACCAATAACAAATGATTAATTACTTAGCATTGCTGATCAGACGAATCAGCATTGCTTTTTCAACTATTCCCGATTTTACTGATTGGCTGGTTGCAGTGATGCTCGTACTGGTTTACACTACGATCGCCCTGAACGTTGGTTTTCGATCGGGATTTCTGACAATAGACGTGCAAACCTCTAGGCGGACAATTGTGGGCGTGCTAGTTGGTTGCTTATTAAGTCCGGGGCTCACCGAGGAACTATTTTTCCGCGTTTTAATACTGCCACACCCAGAGGAAAATGCTTCTGGCTTAGCGCTGTGGTTTTGGGGAGGCGTGAGTTTGGCGCTGTTTATAGTTTACCATCCGCTGAACGCGCTGACTTTGTATCCGATCGGTCGATCGACCTTCATGAATCCAGTCTTTTTGCGACTGGCGGCAATTTTGGGAGGTGCGTGCTCAATCACATACCTGCAAAGCGGTTCTCTCTGGCCTGCTGTGGCGATTCACTGGTTAGCTGTGACAGTCTGGCTGCTACTATTAGGCGGTTACAGGAGGCTGTATGGTTAAATGTAAAAAGTCCAGCATCACTATTTTGTCGGGAGGAGCTCAGTCGTGGGTATAATAGGAGCGATCGTAGGTTTTTTGGCAGGTATAGCAGTTGCTTACTGGTTGGTAGAAAAGCGGCTAAAGAAGCAAAAGCAACAATACTTGCAGCAAACTCGCAGAATTACTGATGAAATAGAAGTAGCCCAGATTTCTCGGCTACAACAAACAGTTGATTCTCAGCAAGGAGAGCCGGAAAATCAGCTCACACAAGTTATTGACCGATACGAGAATCAGCTTAGACAAGTTGCTGCCGATTACGAAAATCAACTCATACAAATTGTTGCCGAACGTGACAGAAATCACGAAAATCAACTCATACAAATTGTTGCCGAACGTGACAAAAATCACGAAAATCAACTGAGACAAATTGTTGCTGAACGTGACAGAAATCACGAAAATCAACTGAGACAACTTGCGGCCGAACGTGACAACAATTTCACACAAGTTAATTCTGAATTAGCAGAAACGGATAATTCTCGTTTGCAGGAAACTCTGCAATCCCTACAACAAGAACATGAAGCTCATTTGCTCAGACTTGCTGACGAACTGCATCACGATTATCAAGGTCAGATGGAGCAAAATATGCAAGCTTTGCAAGACCAACACGAAATTCGGCTGCGTCAAAACACTGAGGAATATGAGAATCGCGAGATTGAGATGCAGTTAACTCTTGAATCTTTGCAAGAGCAATACCAAACTCATTTGAACGCAGCTCATGAGCAGTTAGAAGCTCACCAAGCTCACCAAGCTCAAATGCAAGCCACGATAGAGTCTTTGCAAGAGCAATACGAAATCAAGTTAACAGAAAAAGAAACTTCGCAGCCTGCTTCCAGTCAGCTCACAAATCAGCTAAATCCAACAGAATTTGGAGAACAGCTTAATCAAACAGAATTTACACCAACACAATCATTTCCACTAAATCAAACAGAAGTTGCAGAACCGCTTGACGAACCAGAATTTCAGTTACCAGAGTCAATTGTCCTAAATCCAACAGAATTTGAAGAACCGTTTGATGAAACAGAAGCTTTGCCACCAGAGTCATTTGAACTAAATCAAACAGAAGTTGCAGAACAGTCTCAAGTAGCACGACAAGTATCAACCTATTCGCTTGCACAGTTGATGGGATGCGTTCAAAGTCAGGATACGGAAGTTCGCAAGGTAGCCGCATTTACTTTGGGTAAAATGGCTGCTGCGAATGCTTTGAGATCCGACGGACAGCGAGCAATAGAAACCTTGGGTAAATTAGCTCAAGATGTTCAGCCAGAAGTGCGCGAAGCTGCTGTGGAAGCACTAGCAACGATTAAGTCGGAAAAAGTTATTCCGCTGTTGCAAAAAGCTTTGCGAGACACAAATAGCCGTGTGGCCCAATCCGCAAGTGCTGCGCTCAATAAATTTAAGTTTTATCCGCGCACTCCGGCGGTAAAACGGAAAATCATTGACATGAAGAGACCAAAACGTTAAGCAGTTACTCAATTCCAGTTGCACCGGAATTAATATTACCCACAGTCAGGAGACTGCACGTGCCCGTGTCCCTACAATTAATCTGGCGTAGTCCAAGGGCACGTGCAGTCTCCTCGCTTGTCATTCCAGTTTAACCGGAATTGATACAGCAGATTCCACGTTGATGAAGTACATCCCGGATCGATAGCAGAAATCAACGACACCCCGCAAGCCGAAGCTGATGGAGTCGCCTTCGGGAACTTCGTAGCCGACACCATCCTCGCCTCCCGCGCCGACGACGGTTCCAGCAACAACGCGCCCTATGTTCCCCCAGCGGGCGACTACGTTTGGCGACCAAATACCGAAGGGGCGAATGTAGGCGTGGCACTCGGGCCCAACTGGGGCAAAGTCAAGCCCTTTGCTATCCCCAACACCGCACAATTTGCCCCCAACGGCTTAGATGGCGTACCAGGAACCGATCGCTTTGTCAAAGAATTGGAAGAAGTTCGAGTCATCGGCGGAAAAGAGAATACAGCCGCCACCACAGTAACGCGAACACCCGACCAAACTGAAATCGCCGTTTTCTGGGCTTACGATCGTCCCGACAGTTTCCGCCCCTACGGACAATTGAACCAAAATTGCCCAAGAAGTCGCCATGCGCGAGGAAAAAACCCTCCCGGAAAATGCCCGCTTGTTTGGGGAGTTGAACGCTGCTTTGGCCGATGGGGCGATCGTCGCCTAGGATGCTAAGTACAACGGGAAAGTGATTCAACCGCGCCCTGACGACTTGATTACCGGCGGGTTTGCCGAGAAAAAAGGCATTTCAGGCACAGTGACTGACCCGGAATGGGAACCCCTACTCAATCCCACGCCACCTTTCCCAGATTACATTTCTGGACATTCGACTTTTGGCGGTGCATTTGCCGGGGTGATGACCAACTTTTTTGGTGAAAATTACTCGTTTACGGCAGTTTCCCAAGAAATGCCTGGTGTAACCCGCACTTACAACAGTTTTTACGATGCTGCCTATGATGATGCGATCAGTCGGGTTTACGGCGGTATTCACGTGCGCGAGGCGACGGTTGATGATGCGCTACCAACTGGTTTCGCGATCGGCAATTTCGTCGCCCAAAATCTGTTTAAGACTGTTGTTTAAGTGATATGGGCTTTACGTTTGTAGTAATGACTTTAGGGGTGCATCTCTATTTTGTAAGGGCGAAGCATTTCGGCAGACAATTTATTAGTGAGAACCAGAGATTTACTGCCGAAATGCTTCGCCCCTACGAATATATTTGCAAAAATGAGATGCACCCGAACTCTAGTCCTAAAATTTTGGAAGGACTGAAGTCCTCACTACAAACTGTTAAAGTGCATTCTTTAACATTATCTGAAAAAGCGTCTCTAGAGAAATTCCCGATGTTTTTGCCATCGCCGAAATCACACTCGTTTTAGCAAAAGAGCAATATAGTCCTGCTTCCAAAAACCAAGGCTGTCCGCTTGGATCGATGCGGAAATCAAAGAGGCTGTAATGCTGACAGCCTAGGGCTACATGACATTTTTTGGCGGCTTCCCAAACCTTCTCTGTAATTGGATCGCTCGGATCGACTATCCATGATTTGTGATTATCCTTAGCAACCATTGTCAAATCACCAGTTGCATCACGTTTGAGCTTATCTTCATAACTCCGAATCGGCCCCTGATCTTTGTCCATCAGGTACTCTTCCAGCGGCAAGCAGACCAACTGACCATCTTGAACGATGATACCGCATCTGACTTCTCTGCCAAGTTCAATAAATGTTTCTACCAATACTTGTTCTGAATAACCAAATGCTATCTGCAAAGCAGTGTCGTAGTCAGAGAAATTTTTGACCAAGACTACTCCTAGAGAATTATCGGCATCCACAGGCTTGAGCACTGCTGGAGTAGCAATTTGAGGACGATCGCCCCGGCGCAGCAATTCTCCTTTCGGCACTGCGACACCAGAGGCCGCTACAACGGCTTTTGCTGTCGCTTTGTTCGCAGTCAGCGCCATCACATCAGAAGTATTTCCGATGTAGGGAATTTTTAACAAATCAAATAAAGCTCGATAGTATGTCATGCCCGGAAGGCAAAACATTTGTGGTAACATCACGTCAATTTTGAGTGCTGTCAAAACCTGCACTGCTTCTGCTAAGGACAAGGGCTTGGCTAGGGCGAGATCCTCGCGACTCAGGGATTTCGGAAACCGCCAATGGCGATCCTCTTCGTTGGCGCAGCCCCCGTAGGGGCGGGCTTCTCTAACGGGCGAAACGTAAGCAATATGAAATTCATAAAGTGCTGGATTGGCGGTAAATTCAAGACAATTTTCGGCATAAAGCCGCGACAAATCGCAGTAAAAATCATCAACCGCAGACCCTACCAAATGCAAAACACGCAATACCGACATAATTAATCTCCCGCCAATTCGACAAGCTTACCAATATTAAAATCAATCCGAATCCAGCCTTTCAACTGTCGCAAATTTCCCAGCAACAACAAAGGTATTTGCCAGTGATGAACCATCAAAAACGGCAGCGGATCGGACCATTCAAAAATTGCATCTTTGCCGCTACCAATTATTTGCAACCTGCGCCAAGTCTCAACCGGAGACCACAAATGCGTCACCAATCGCCAAATTTTATGGTAAATCCAATAGGTTGGGCGACTAGATTGGAGTGGTTGAATTACCTCAGACAAAGGCTCAGTTTCTAAATAAGCTTTTGCTACATCGGGATTGTTGTAGAACATGGTAATCGCTGAATGAGTGCGAGGGTTGCACTCGATCGCATAAATGCGTCCATCATCATGGGCTTGAATAAAATCAAAGGAAACTTGCCCAGTTAAATTCAAACCACCCACAAACTGTCTCACCCATACTTCGATTTCTGGATGATCCACCGTAAGGATTCAGGTCACTGAACTCCTTGCTGGGCAAAGACTTTAGATATGGAGCTTGATACTAAATCAATCTCTATTCTCAATAAACCACCAAAAACTGTCATTTTTCGTTGTTTATTGACAATCAACCACGAAAGACAAAAACCCTTATTTTGCCCTAAAACCCTTGCTAGACAAGCGTTGGAGCTGCAAGTTTTTAGACCTGAATCCTTACGATCCACCATTTCATAATCTGAAATGCTGACGACTTGCAACAATAATGCAGCCGCAGTTCCCCATCCCTAACTGTACTGTGGATGCAGTATTCTTGCCCGGGAATAAACGCTTGCATAATCCAAGGATTGCGCTCAGAAATTGGCAAATCCTTGACAAATGCCGCTATCTCTGCTGGTGTACTGCACGGTAGTTTAGTCAGGTCTAATCGGCGCACAGAGTCGTAGGGAATACTCTTAATAATGTATTTGTGATCTTGTCCAGAAAAATCAAAGTCCTGCACCTGACTCGGCTGGGTGATGCAGTAGGACTCAGGTACAGAAAGACCTAATGATTGTGCGACTGCGGAAAACTGAGATTTGTCATCCAATTGCTGAACCATTTCTGGATCGAAGTGCATGACGAAGCAATGAGGCGATAATGCTTTTTTGGCTAGAGCATCGTAATAACTAGCAACTGGACTGCAAACCGGGACGTAAACATCAACTCCTTCTTTTTGGACAATTTCTAATAGCGCATCAATATAATCCTTTGCTTGAGGATTTGGTACGGTATAAAACTTGTCAACTGCCCAAGAAAAGCGATGCTCGGTTAACCAGTATTTGTGTGCTTCGATCAAGATTACTCGATGACCGGCCTGATGTGATGGAACGATCGGGCTAACTGCAAAGCCTTAGTCATCTTCCCACCGCTGACCAGAATCGTTTGAGGATTAGTCGCCGCTGTCCTAGACTGAAATGGTCTAACTAGGATTGCCGCGAGCAAGGCGATCGCCGTTAAAGTGATATTTAGCGGTAGCGCCAACAGCAGCAGGCTCAGAGTTGCCACTGTTTTTACTGAATTTTGTAGCCACCCGTTACCTGCGATTGTTTGACGATCGGGCTGCATCCCTGCGATCGATATTTTTTGCGTCACACTTTTCTTCTATTACAAAAACAAAGATTCAAAGATATTGAAAGATGACAATCCTACACCTTACTGCTACCAGTAAAATGTAGGATTGTCCCCTAAACTCGCCGGATCAGCGTGAGACCGTCTCTCAACGGGAGCAGTACCTGCTCTATCCGAGGATCGTCTACAACGGCCTGGTTGAATTTGGCGATCGCCGCCCCGTTAACAGTAGCCTCACCCGATAGGTAAGGCTGTCCCTGCATGAGGGTATTGTCCACACAAATCAAAGCGTTAGGTGCTAGAAGTTGGGTGTCTAGCAACAAGTTCAAATAGTCTACATATCCAGCCTTGTCGGCATCAATAAAGACTAAATCGAACACCTGATTTTTGTCGGCGGCTAACTGTTTGAGAGTCAACAGCGCCGGAGCAACCTTGACGGAAATTTTGTGTCCGTCGGGAGACTCTTTAAAACATTGCTGGGCAAACTCGGCTACGTAGGCATCTACCTCGCACGCTACCACTTCACCGTCATCGGGCAGGGCTTCAGCCATCGCGAGGGCAGAGTAGCCGGTAAACATACCGATTTCTAAGACTCGCTTCGCCCGAGTTAAATGCACAAAAAACTTGAGAGTTTGACCTTCCAGATGTCCTGAGAGCATTTCTTGCTCCAACTGCTGTACAGTCTCGCTGTCGGAAAACCGCTTGCTCCAATTTTCTGCTTGGGTGCGCTTAACCAGGGCTGCCAAGGCCGGAGACTCCGGCGTTGTACAACGGTTGATGTAAGGATCTAACCCACTTGCCAACTCACTAGCTTGTCGCAATTGAGACTTGAGATTTGCATCGACGCTATCTAAGGCTTCTATTTGCTCTGTGAGATGTTCGAGTTTTGTTGCCAGGATGCCCAGCGGTGTCACTGGCCTGGGTGCTGCTGTCACGCGTTCACCCCTGCCGCAATCGGAGCGCTAGCCGTCTCTAACGTCATATACATATCTTCACCATCTCCACCGCGAGCATAGCCACGGCAAATTTCCTTGTGGATTGCTAAGGTTTCATCCAACTCAGCCCGGGTCAAATCATTCATGAACACGCAGCTTCCGATCGGCTTGGGAACTGCGGCCCGCACCAAACCATCCCGTGTCCGACTGATCGATTCTGTGGCTTTCCACAACAACTCAGAGGTGAGATAAGGGCTATCAATCGCCAAACCGATGCGGCTCATCAAGCCGTGAATCCGATCGCGATCCTCGATCGAAATATAGCCTCGGTGCTGAGCAATGGTTGCCGAGAATGCCATATCAATGTTGACACTATGACCGTGGAACATCGGAATCTCCGGCGTTAGTTCCAGGGTAGGGCTCCAGGTATGACCGTATGCAATCACTCGATCGAGATCCAGCTCGTGCAAGTTAGGCACTTCCAGTCCCAACATCGTGTTAATTGCGTCATACGTAACCTTGTGAGCGATTTCCCGGAGTTCGGGGGTTCCATTCAAGTAGCCGAAGTGAGTGTGCAAAAGCGCTTCGCCATGCTTTTCCAACAACTCAAAAATTTCGCTGTTAGCGACGACAGCAATCTTGATCAACTCTGCCATCCCGTTACGCACCTGATCTACAGGCAGCGTTTTCAAGAACGAGAAGTCTAGAATCACCTTTCCAGAAGCGTGATAAGCACCCAGACGATTCTTTAACTTACCGTGGTTGACGGCAACTTTGATGGCGACACTCGCATCAATCAACCCAATCAGCGTCGTTGGGACTCGAATATAGTTAGTGCGACGGCGGTAAGTGGAACAGGCAAACCCAGCCACATCAGTAGTTAAACCACCGCCAACGACCAAAACAGGCTCTTTCCGCACCAGCCCAAAGTCTGCAAACGCATCTACAATCTTCTCAAAAGTCCGTAGCGTCTTGTCTGTTTCCTTGATTGTTACCGGAAAGACTGTTAAGTCAATCTCGTGATGCTTGAAGTAAGCTTGCATCTGCTGACCGTACAAACCGTAGACTGTTTTGTCTACAACCATTAAACAGCGCCCAAACTGACGGTAGCTCTCTGCAATTTCAGAGTTCTCAAGTCCAAAGGCTCCATCCACGTAAAGCAGGCTGAAGTCAATCTTTTCATATCCCTCAATATGAAAGGCCTTTTCGGTAGCCTTAAAAGTTGCTTGGACGTTACCCATGAGATATTCCTGATATCTTGACATTACGTAACTTAACATTTTTTTCGATCGCGATCGCAATCGTCAAACTCTTAATTCGATTTTTTTTGTCTCATGCTACTGATGTCCCAGATCGCAGTGTTTTTATGACGGCGAACTAAAAATCTCATGTCAAGCTCGCAGTCTATTCATACTGCTCGATCGCACCAAAATCACGCTTTAAAATATTTATAGAGTGTCATAAATGATACAGCAGATTAACGATCGAGTGTATCCACAAACACCACCGCTAATCCAAACAAACCGCTTTTTTGCATAGCGGTTTTCCAGGAAATGATATCAATTCCGGCTGCACCGGAATGATATAGAGGACACGGCAGATAGAGGACACGGCAGTGCCGTGTCCCTACGCCAGATTAATTGTAGGGACACGGCACTGCCGTGTCCCGATCTACTTGTCCCAAAAGGAACCCGATGCTCAAAAGCGCTGCTTTGTACCGAGCACAAACTTGATCTCGCCGGAGTCGCTAACCCCCACATCTAAACGAAGTAATCCCACGGGCGATCGCACCCTCACACCCAGCCCAACACCAGCCCCAGTCCCCGGTTTATCCCTCACCGAAGCCGGTTTTCCCAACACGCTGTCTCCCGTGCCCAAATCCGACGCAAAATCCACAAAAATCACGCCGCCGACATCCCTACCGACGGGAAACCGATATTCGCCGGAAGCCAAGAAATAACTCCGCCCGCTGCCAATGTCCCCGCTATCGTAACCCCGCACGGAATTGCGGCCGCCGAGGCGAAACGCTTCCGTTGGTGGCAAATCCCCAATTACCGTCCCCCCTTGCAAGTTAAAAGCCAACATTTCTGGCAAGGCCTCGGACTCGCTGATGCCGAGTAAAGTAATTGGTACATATTGTATATAATTTGCCAACAGGCGGTTACTCACAATGTTACCTCGCCCCAAAGGTATCGACTGCTCGGTACTGAGGCTGAGAATCGAGCCACTGGTCGGGTTGAAGGGATTGTTTCGCCGATCGCGAATCGCGCCAAAAGAAACAGTGTATAACTCATCGACACCCGAACCGCTGAATGTGAGAGGATTGCCGAGTTCATCGCGGCGGGCAATATTTAAGTTGCGATCGCGCGTACTGATATTTGTATAATTCAATCCCAAAGTCGATCGCCAATCGCCCAAAGGTCTAGTAAACCTGAGATTTCCCCCCCTCCGAATTTCCCGAACTCGGTTCCCGTTGGGCAAATCGATATCCTCGTTGAAAATTTCCGAGGTTCGGCGATCGCCAAAAGCTCTCACACTGTATCCCAAACGGTCTTCGGCAGCAACGTAAGGGCTGACAAACTGGACATCGTACTGGATACCTCGGAGGCTGGGCTGAAGTTCCACCGACAGCCGCTGCGGATTTGTGCCGAAAGTTCGATCGGTATACGAAAGAGGAACAGCAACCCCAACATCATCATTCAGAGTGGCATTCACGCCAAAAGAGCGAGCCGATCGCTCTTGAACGCTGTAAATTACACTAACATCCGTGCCTGCTTCCTCAGTAGAAACCGTTACTTTCTCAAACAATCCTAACTGCTGTAACTGCTGCAAGTCCGATCGTACAACTTCCCGGCTGTAGTTATCCCCCGCCTTCAGCTTGAGTTCGCCTCGGATAAAATCTTCCGAAATTCTGCCCTCAACCGGATTCCCTTTTCGATCAACCGCTTCGCCTCTAGAATTGACAAAGCGAATTTTAACCTCAGCAACGTAAACGCCATCAGCATTGGCAGCTTGACTGATTTGTAGAGTAGCGCCTAGCTGTCGGGCGTTGCTGTTTGCAGGTTGCGGCATTTCCAAATCAGCAGGTCGCGCCGCCGGAGTTGGTAACACAGATGTAAAATCTTTATGGCGATCGGACTTGAGTGAAAGCGCTTCCCTACCCGATAGCTGCGCCGCACCTACTTCTACCGCAACTGCGAGCTCATCGGATTTCGGCAAATCCCCCACAGTTAGACTCACCTCATCCTCCTCTTTCTGCGCCTCTGCGGTTCCATCTCTCAACTGGGCCTCAGTCCGTGCGACTGTCGGATCGATCGCCCGCGCAGCCAATTCACCGCCAGCCACCGCCGCCAAAGTCAAAAATGCAATAATCGGAATTCGCATAAATATAAAATTAAAGCACCCAACGCATATTACCGAAAAGCCGACAGCAGTGCCCGATTACCCGAAAAGAAACCCGGTATTTTTGAAGATACCGGGTTTCTGGAATTCTGAAAATTAAAGAAGAGCATGGGCGATCGCGATCGCCCAGAAAAATTTGTTTAAATAGCTTGTCGAGAAACACGTTTCTCAAAATGAGCCTGAGTCTGCTGCAAAAGCTGTTCGCGACTGTCCTTAGCGGTGGTAATGCTAGGGAGCAAATTGCGGGCTTGTAAAGTCATGTGAAGTTGTAGGTGTGCTACGTATTCACTGACATCTTCGCGCAGGGAGCAAGCCGGGTAACGTTTTAAAGTAGATTGCAAAGTATTCTCCTGCTTTGGGTGGGCAGCATTTTGTAATAATCATAGAGACTATCATGCTCTATTTCTAATTGTGTACTCCGTAATGAAGTTTAACCTTTGGACTGCTGTATTGTTACAATTGTTTACAAATAGAGAAGTATCAGGAGTCGATCGCCCATGCAGTCTCAATCAGTCCTAGCACGCAAGCACACATTAAATACATTTGTCAATAGCCGCAGCCAAACAGCCGCCTACCTCGACATCGGAAGCGGCCCACCCTTATTGCTGCTGCACGGTTTCTTCGGAGAAAAGACTTGCTGGCTACCATTAATTGAGTTATTGCAATCTCAGTTTCGCTGCATTAGTTTAGATATGTTAGGTTTTGGAGAATCCAGCCAACCACAAATCTGCTACGACGTAGCTGTCGAAGTTGCCTTTGTGCGACAAGTTGTAGAACAGCTAAATATCGAACCCTGCTGCATTATCGGACATTCTTTTGGCGGTTGGGTAGCCTCTGCATATTCCCTAAAATATCCTAATTCTGTCAGCAGTTTAGTGTTAGCAGCACCTGCGGGAATTCGGGACGACAGTTTTTGCGGTCAATACGATGCTTTGCGACCGCTGCTGTGGAAAACCCCAGTCATCGATTGGGCCTTACAGTTGGCAAAACCTTTTGCTAATTTAACGGGAAAAACTGAGAAATTGGAGCAAATCTCCGGGTGGCGGCGCGAGTTAATGTCTCAACCAGTAGCAAGGTCATTTTTAATGAGCCGGATGCGACCGGAAGACGCAGTTGATACAGTAGAAAAAGAAATTCATAAATTGCAAATTCCTACTTTAGTCATCACAGGAGATAGCGACGAAACAATTCCTTTATGGCACTGTGAAACCTACGCTAAGGAGATACCCGGGGCCGAGTTAGAAATTATTCTCAATGCCGATCACGGATTGCCGCAAACTCAAGCTCAAATCATGGCTAAGTTGATTGTTAAATTTTTGAAAAATTCAGAAAAAGTGTATAACAAGCCGAATTATAAAAACTGAGATCGGTCACTAATTAAAAATAATTGTATTTTAGGATACTAATTCAATGAGACATACAGAATATATTGCTTATAGTATTGTACAAAAAATTTTTATGGTGCTTAAATCTTGTGTTAACAATAGCTACAGACATTTAGTTAAGTCGGGAGTATTACCAATGGCGGCACTGAGTAATTATTTTAATCTGGAAGAAATTACGACAGCTAGAAAAATTAGTGCTGCGGTAATTAACATCAGTGGCCGCCAGCGAATGCTTTCGCAACGAATGGCTTTTTTTTGTATGAGATTAGTTACCTCTGGGAATGCCGCAGAAAGAGCAAAACTGCGCGGGAATTTGTTAAAGGCGATCGAGCTTATGGAAAAATCGCACAGAGATTTAATAAATACTGACAGCAGCGCCAACATATTGACTCCCCCTTCACCCACCGTCAAAGCAATGTATTTTGAAGCGCCCGTGTATTTAGACAGACAAGTGCGCGAATATATCGATCGAATTAAAGCATTGGTGCAAGTTCCCGATAGCGAACTCAGGCTGGAAAATCCCGATCTGCTGTACATTGTCGAAGCTGCGGGCGGCGAATTGTTAGAAGCTTTCGATGCCGTGGTGAGTCAATACCAGCAAGAAAGCGAAATCGAACAATTTGAAATCGACCTCAAACAGGTTGAACTTTATCAAGAAAGCTGTGCTGCTACCACGAAAGCGGAAGCTCAAGCAGCCGAGATCGATCGCACACTTCGCGAACTCAAAGAAACTCAAGCTCAACTCCTCCACAGCGAAAAAATGTCTTCCCTGGGAGCACTAATGGCTAGTATCGTCCACGAAATTAATAACCCAGTTAGTTTTATTTACGGCAACTTGAGCCATGCCGAAATTTATACTAAAGATTTGTTGCACCTGCTGAATCTCTATCGAGAATACTATCCCAATCCCAGTCCCGAAATTAAAGATCAAATCGAAGAGATGGATCTTGATTTTTTAGTTGAAGACTTGCCTAAAGTTATGTCTTCCATGCAAATGGGTTCCGATCGCATTCGCGAAATTGTCAAATCTATGGGCAGCTTTTCGCGAACAGATAACAGTAAAATGACCCTGTGCGATTTGCACGACAGCATAGATAGCACTGTGTTAATTTTGCGAAACCGTCTCAATTCTAAAACAGACCGTCCCGACATTCAAATAGTTAAAAATTATGGAAAATTGCCGGATGTAGAGTGTTATGCCGGACAGCTAAATCAAGTATTTATGAATCTAATTAGCAACGCGATCGATGCTTTAGACGAAGCAGCACAAAATCGGTCTAACTCGGCGCTAAAAATTTCAATCCGCACAGAAGTCGCTGGGTTTGAGCGCGTGAGAGTGCGGATTGCTGACACGGGAGCGGGAATGACAGCAGACGTAAAAAAACGAATGTTCGAGCAGTTTTTCACAACGAAAAAAATCGGTAAAGGTACCGGTTTAGGGTTGTCTATTGTCTACAAAATCTTAGTAGAAAATCACCGAGGAACGCTCAGATGCGAGTCTGAACCGTCCAAGGGAACAGAGTTTATCATTGAACTCCCAGTGCAGCAAACTTAAGCAACGGAGGACACGGCAATGCCGTTTCCCTACAATTAATTCATCACGGTAGGGACACCGCACTGCCGTATCCTCTATATCATAAGGAGTGCAGCCGGAATTGATATTACTTACCCGAAATCAGGACACGGCACTGCCGTGTCCCTACAATTAATTCATCACGGTAGGGACACGGCACTGCCGTGTCCTCCATATCATAAGGAGTGCAGCCGGAATTGATATCTCAAAGCGAAATTATACGCAAATAAGGACTAAAGTCCTTACGACAAACCGCCTGTGTGAATTGCGTTTAAAATTAACACATATCCTACTCTAATTCTAACTTCAAAGTTGGCAACAGCTTTTCTAGATTTTTGAGAGATTTTTGTTGCCAGGGAACATCATGGGAACCCAATACCAAAAGTTGAATCGTTTTCTTTTTCCGCACGCTAATCACAAACTTAGACAGCATACTGATACCAGAACTGTTAACAAATTCCAATTTTTTTAGATTCAACGTAATAGTAGGCGGTTCGGGATTGGCCACCGAATCTAACAATTCGACTATGGGTGCATACTCTGCTGGGCCGCCCAGGCTGAGTTCGCCTTTGAAGCTGACTGTCACCGATTCTCGATCGTACTGAATGCTGTAATCTTCACCTTGAATTTCTTGCATACTCATTGTGATTTGGTTTCCTGACTGAAATATTGCGATCGCCATCTTAGAGAGTAAATATTGAAATGGTTGAAACTAAACAGTAATTTGAACCACAGTCGTCACAGCGATTGTCTCGGGACTGTCTGGCCTTGGCTCGAATTTCCAACCAATCTTAGCTGAATAGTCATTAATCATCGTCAGCAATCCCAATCTAGAGGTTTCGCTTTCAGATTCAGCATTCTTTTCAAGCTGCTGCAAATAAAGTTCATTGGGATCGGAAGCCAGCATTTGGTTAATGAACTCCTGGAACTTATTCGCCTCTTCTGGATAGACACTATTACTGGCAAAAATTACCGCCGTCACCTCGGTTTCACCAATAAAGTGGATGCCAAATTTGACTTTATAGTTGGCATCATCCTTATTAAATTTTATCGCATTTTCTAACAGTTCGTTGGCGACGTAGCTCACAGCTCCCTTGCTTTGTTTAATCCGTTTTTCGGTACTAGCATCCTGTGCATCCACTGGTAGAAAGCTGGACAAATAATCAGCTACAAAATGAGCTGAGAGCAGGTTATTGCGCCAGCGCTGCTGAATGGGGCGAGAACTGGGCGTAAAAGTAAGTTCTAGGGAGTCGTGTTCCGGTGGAAATTGGTCGATGAAGTTTCCAAATATTTGTGTCACTGTTTTTAAGCTTCCCTGTGTCATTTATTTCCCTCCAATTGATGTGTTAATGTCACTTCTGGGTAAATTTCCACACCCCATTCCAGTTAGCAGGAATACTATTTTCTAACAGCGCTTGGATGCGTTCTAGGTAAAGTTGGCTAGGTTGGTCAGCGGGATTTAGCGCCACTATCTGTTCAAAACAAACTTTGGCATTAGCAAAATTTCCCTGACAATATTGTTCGAGTCCTTCCTCAAAAATAGGCAAAGTTTGAATTTTGAGCGATCGCACTGGTTCTACTTCAACATCTAACACCTCAAAAACAGTAACGGCTTCGGTTCTACCTTTGACAACTGCACGATCCAAAAAGCGAATATGATACTTTTCGGGTTGACTCAAGCGTTGTACCACATCTCCAGAAATTAATAAAGATACGCCGTAATATTTCGTTAAACCTTCCAGACGAGCCGTGAGATTGACATGATCCGACAGCGCATCGGCTTGCATCCGATTCGCGTCTCCAATAATCCCAACCATCGTATCACCGACATGGATACCAATCCCCATATTCACCAGTATCTCCCCATTAATTTGACGGCTTTGATTGTATTTTTGCAACTGTTCAAACTTGACAATTCCCGCCTGAATCGCATCATCAACGCCGTCGGGAAAAACTGCCATCACTCCATCTCCCATATACTTGACAATAAAACCGTTGTGATTGCGAATTTCGGGACTAATTTGCTGTAAATAGGTATTGATGAAGTCAAAGTTTTCTTGAGGAGTCATTTGCTCCGCCATCGTTGTGAAGGAACGGATATCAGAAAACATGATTGCCATCTCTTTGCTCACGTGATCTCCAAGCTGGAAATCAACAATGCTCTGCTTCCCGAGAAATTGGAGATATTCATCAGGAACGAAACGTCCGTAGGCCTGCAAAAGTTTCTCTAATTCCAGTTCCCGCGCTTTCACCGTTTGCACCATATGCGAGAATACCTGTGCCAGTTCTCCCAGTGCATCACTCCGCCCTGCCACCTCTGACAATATCTGGGGTTCAAAGCTGTTATTTTTCACAGCAATAGCTGCATCTATCACCTTTTTTACCTGCTGGATGTAACTCTGCATCTCTCGATTTTTATGACGGATCTGGTTTTCCAGATTCGTGGAGTGTTCCGTGATAATTTCTACTAAGGTTTCATAGCTATTTTTTTCATCTTCGACTTCCTCAAGTTTTTGGCTCAAATCCTGTATCTGGGTATTGAGTTCTTGGGGAGATTTAGATTGTGATAAGTTGATTTTTTGTGTCATAATTTATACTACCGAATCTGGAAGCGCAAAATTGTTTCACTCGCTGTAAATTATTATAACTTACACGGACAGAACTAGAAATCCGATTTCTGCTGCGATCCTTCAATACTCAATCCAAGAGCGATGTTAGAAACCGGGTTCATGACCGTCAATCACAAATTATGCACAATCTTTCCCTGTTGCTTCAATACTAACAAAGTAATGTCATCAAATACCTTTTGCTCTCCAATAAATTCTCGCAAATCATCAATGGTGGCTTGCTTGATTTGTTCGGCGCTTTTGTGCCAGTTTTGAGAAAGCACTTCACAGAGTCTTTCTATACCGTAGAATTTTTTGTGGATATTTCTGGCTTCCGTGATACCGTCAGTGTAAAGCACCACCCCGTCCCCCGGTTCTAAGTCTACTAAAACCTGGCTGATAAAATTTGAAATATCATCATCTAAGCCGATCGGAAATCCTAAATCCATCATATCAATCCGTTCAATTTGACCGTCTTTTCTGACCACAAGAGTTTCCTCGTGCTGACCGCTGATGCTAATCCTGCCATCGGCGTAGTTGAGGAGAGCCAGCGTCAGGTTTTTGTCCGAATTCATCCGCTGAATATTTTTGTACAGTGTGCGGTTGAGAGTATCTAAAAAGCGCACCGGATCGGATTCTGGCATTTCCTGAAGAGTGCGAACAGCAGCTTGAGCCATCACCATCAAAATGCCGCTTTCTAGTCCGTGTCCGGTGACATCACCGATCGCAATTGTCACAACGCCTTCAGTGTAAAGCACATCGTAGTAATCGCCGCCCACTTCCGAGGCTGCTTCCATGAATCCGGCAATATCCAAGTCTTCAATGGCTGTAAGTTCTGCGGGTTTGGGCAGAATTAACTGCTGCATCTGTTTGAGGATATCGAGTTCGGCACTCATGCGAATATTTTCGGTTTTGAGGCGCTGGTTGAGGGCAGAAATTGCCTGATTAGCTTGGGCTAGTTGGGCAGTACGTTCTTCTACTTTATCTTCTAGAGTTTGATATAGCAGAGCATTTTCGATGGAGATAGCAGCTTGGGAAGATAAGATTTTTAAGAGTTCCAATCTGTCAGGAGTAAATGCACCTGTGGCGAGACTATTTTCTAAGTACAGAATGCCGATAGGTTGACCTTGGTTAACAATTAAAGTACACAATACGGATTTAGGTTGGTACTGAATAATGTAGGGGTCGGCAGCAAATATATTTTCAGTAGCAATATCGTTAATTACCAAGGTTTTTCTGGTACGCCAGACGTAGTTAATGGCAGTGACGGGAAGATGTTGGCTTTGAGAAAGTGAAATATTGGGCAAATAGCAGCGATCCTCCAAATATTTAGCAGCGATCGATAATTCACCCGCCCTTTCTAAGATTATAGAGCCTTTTGATGCGCCCGCATTTTCTATCAATACTTGCATTAAAGTTGACAACAATTCCTCAATGTTTATTTGCCCGGATATAGCTTGAGAAGCTTTAATAACTGTTGCCAAATCCAGAAAGTTGGAAATATTCTGGCCAGTATAACTGATGGTTCCGCCTATAGTTTGAGCGATGGTCTCTGCCGCATACAAACTTGTTTGTTGTTCGAGAATGGGGGCGAGTAATTGGGAATATTTTTGTTCTAAATCATCAATTTTTGCTTGAGCTCCCCAGCGAGCATAAGCGTAGTAAGCGTCAGTTAGATAGACGCGGGCAATTTTATCTTTACCTAATTCAAGGTAGAATTTAGCTGCTAGTTCGGCGGCTAGTGCTTCTTCTTGGAGGTATTGGTTTTCTTTGGCGAGGGCTATGGCGCGATCGTACAAATCGATGGCTTCGAGCCTGTGCCCCAATACTCGTGCTGTTTCTGCTGCTACTAAGTCATACTTGTGTTGATAATTCATCGGTGCGTGGAATGCCCATGTTTTCATTTTTTCCTGATTCGCTGCCACTTGGTTCAAGTATTGCGATCGATCGTCGCTGGAACTAGCATTGGGATACAGTGCCAGCAGAGCTAGGGAATGGTAAAAGTTGTGCTGCGGAACCATCATCAGCGAGCCGACACCAGCGACATATTGCTCTGCTAGCTGGGCATTTTCCACGGCACGAACGATCTCGCCAAACAAATAATTGACCACCAATTTAGCAAAATAAACTCCAAAGACTGAAGAGACATTATTTGCTTTTAGCAAAACTGGCAGCAGTTCATCTTCATTAAAACTGTCGCCAACTAACCGACATTTATCCTCAGCCAATCCTTGTAAATTTAATGTGAGTTGTCGCCAAATATTGGTATAATAAGTTTGATATTCTTGTTTCGATTTGAGCATTAATTCCAGATATTGCTTGTATTTATTATCTACAGATTGTAAGTCTTCACCGCTCAAAAAGCTGTAGATGCAAAGATACATAGCAGAATAGCAAGCATACTCGATATCGCCAGTTTCTAAACCGCTTTTGACTGCTGATAGCAAAGATGGTATTGTCGATCGGCTGGGTTCTTTCCAATGTCTGACGCAAGCATTGTACACCATCACAACTTTCGAGTGAAATTCTAGGGCGGGGAATTTATCTAAGACTTGCAAAGAGAGTTGACCGTATTGATAGCCTAATTCAATTTCTCCGATTACTTCACAGATTAAGCTGCAACAAGCATAGGCATAACTAGCCGGTGCAGAGTTTCCGTATTTGCTGCAAATATGTGCCATTGTAAACACAACGGTTGGGTAAAGTTCTGGACTAGCTAGATAAGCGGCAGATGCGATCGCACCTAAAATCCTCAAAGCAGCAATTTTATAGGGATCGTTAATTTCTGGCAGATTAGCTAAGGCAGATATCTCTACTGTGGCGGGAAGTTCTGTTTCCAAAGAAACACCCAGCATTTCCAGAACCTGCAATCCAGTATCTACTGCCGATTTCATCTGATTTTGAGCAATATAAGACTGAATTTGCGCTTCGTAAACTCTGAATTTATCGAGGAGATTTTGCGATCGAGATAAAACTATTTCAGCCAGTTGGCGCGATAAATCGAAATTAGTATTCAAATATTCGGCTTCTACCGCTTCTACATAAAGATCGATCGTCAAGTCGTATAAATTAATCCAGCTATCATCTGGTAGTAGGTTTCTGCCGGTAGTTAAGTAATTAACAGCAGCAGCATAAGCTGTGGAAGTTTTAGCTTTGCGCCCAGCAATTAAATTCAAGGAAGCTAGTTGATTTCTTTCGGTGCGATCGACAATTAATTCCACTCCAATATTCAAGTGGTTGACAATATCAAATATCTGATCTTCCCGTGGCGCTTCAGTAGGGGCGGTGCCCCCGTGCCCGCCCTTGTGCAGCAGCAATCTGCCAATTTTCAGGTGAGTTGACTGCTTTCTCTCGTCGGGAATCAAAGAATAGGCGGCTTGTTGAACGCGATCGTGCAAAAATTTGTAACTGGGCAATTGACAATCGGCAACGGCTAATGGTGCAGACTCCCGATCGTCTGTAAAAAACTTGTAAACTTCACTTTGCGGTAAAATTAGATTTTCTTGCAATGCTTTCCACAAGTCAGCCGCCGTGTCTATTTGAGATTTTTCGCAAACAACCGCTAAGGTTTCTAAATCAAATTGGCTGCCAATACAAGCAGCTAATTTTAAAACAGCTTGAGTGGCGATCGGCAATTTCTGCAATTGATTCGCCATAAACTCGACGACATCATCACTGACTGCCAATTCTCGGATTTTAGTAATATCGCACTGCCAACCACCCCTTTCTCCCTCTTGCAACGGGGTAAAATCGAAATAAATGAATTTATCTTCGTGCAGCTTCTTGAGGAATTGATTGCTAAAAAAAGGATTGCCTTTAGTTTTTTGAAAAATCAATTCTGTCAAGGAAAGAGATCGGTCTATCGGACAACTTAAAGCATCAGCAACCAGACGATTTAAGTCAAATTTTGAAAGCGGCGCGAGAGTAATTTGATTGATTGTAGGGGCCCGTCGATCGATACTGCGGTTTGGTAGATTGCGAATCTCTGATAAAGTCAGCATTAATGGATGAACGCTGGAAACTTCATTATCTCGATAGGCGCCAATTAGCAGCAAATGTTGACCTTCTGATTCGCCGATCAACAATTGCATTAATTTCAGAGATGCTGAATCTGCCCATTGCAAATCATCTAAGAAGATGACTAAGGGGTGATTTTTGGTAGCAAAGACACGAATGAACTTTTGAAATAACAGATTGAAGCGATTTTGTGCAGGACTAGGTTCTAATTCCTGGACAGCAGGTTGCTTGCCAATCAGCAGTTCTAATTCTGGGATAACATCAATAATTACCTGAGCATTTTCACCTAAAGCCGACCCAATTTTGGCTTGCCAATGCTGAACTCGATCGGCACTTTCTGTCAGCAATTGCCGCATAAAACTTTGCAAGGCTTGCACCCATGCCGAAAACGGAATATCGCGCCTGAATTGGTCGAATTTCCCTTTGATAAAGTATCCGCGCTGCTGAACGATCGGCTTGTGAACTTCGTTAACGACAGCGGTTTTGCCAATGCCGGAAAACCCCGCTACCAGCATGATTTCGGTAGTAGGTGTAGGGGGGAGTTTATGAGTTTCTAGGCGGCTAGTAGGGGATACCTCCAAATCGGCGGCTGCGGAATTTTCCTGGGGACAGGCGACGCGGTGGAAGGCTCCTAATAGGGTAAAAACTTCGGTCTCTCTGCCGTAAAGTTTTTCGGGAATGACAAAGCGTTCGGAAATGTCTCTGCTGCCTAATTCAAACAGTTGAATAGTACCGCGTTCTGAGTATTCTTTTAAGCATTTTTCTAAATCGTGTTTGATACCAACAACTGTTTGATAGCGTGATTCCGCATTTTTAGCCATCAGTTTTAGCACTAGGTCATTCAATACTTGGGGGATGCCTGGATTTATGGCGATCGGGGGAATTGGCTGGCGAGCAATGTGACAGTGAACCAATTCCATCGGGTCGTTAGATTGGAATGGCAATTCTCCTGTCAACAGTTCGTAAAAAGTTACTCCTAGCGAGTAAAAATCGGTGCGGTAGTCAATCCCGCGATTCATTCTTCCAGTTTGTTCGGGAGACATATAAGCTAATGTTCCTTCTAATATATTGGGATTTTTAATGGCTTGATTTTCTCTAGGTAAAAGCGAGGAAATACTAAAGTCTATTAGTTTTATTTCTTGAGTTTTAGGGTTAATTATAATATTCTGGGGTTTGATATCTTTGTGAATAATTCGACTGTGATATATTCCTTCTAAACTCGAGCAAATTTGAATGGCAATCTGTAAAAAATCGGCGAGGCGATTGGTGAATTTTCCCTGGAGTCCAAAAGCCTCATTGGTGATGTATTCAGCCAGAGAAATGCCGCCAAAGTCCTCCATCACTAAGGCAAAACCGTTACGGTATACTTCCAGACTTAAGTGTTTGACAATACCGGAATTTTCAATATTTTTGGCAATGGTGTACTGATTGCGAAACTGCACCAGTTCGCTGACAGTCGGATACTCAGACTTGAGCAGTTTGATGACGACTGGTTGATTGTCTGATTCAGAAAAACCTCGATAAACCAAGGTTCTGGGGCCGGAGTAGAGTTGTTCGACCGCGCGGTAGCCGGGAATTGAGATCGGGGTCATAGTTCCTAAATCCTAGTCAGCTTTTGGTTCGAGCAATATAAAAATAGTTTGCGGTCATTAGTTATTTAGTTTACTACTGCCCGCCAGGTTTCGGGAAGATTTGACAAAAAATATAGTACAGATATCGGGTAGGGACACGGCAGTGCCGTTTCCCTACAGCCGTGTCTTGTATTTCATAGAATTGAAAACTGCTATAACGATATGTCGATCTCCCTCCCTCCCGCCAAGCACATCAATTTTGTTAAAAACCTTTGAAGCGCTTGCTTCGCGGGAGCGAGATCGTTTTCAAGGATCGTCAGGGATATTATCGATCGGATTTTTTACTGATGTCTCATCAGCTAAATTAGTTAATAAAAGTAAAGCTGTTAAGAGCGGCTGACAATGTTATCATATTAAAAACTCAACAAACATCAACAAATATTCGTTCATCAGCGCTTCCTAGCCTGCATCAGCAGCTTAAAATAAAAAAATAACTACAAACAACAATGCAAATTACTCAAGCCCTCCACAGCGCCCTACTCATCTCTAACCTCGAAAAATCCCAACACTTTTACAGCACCGTATTAGGACTATCAAAAGTAGACAGAACATTAAAATTTCCCGGTATCTGGTATCAAGTCGGCAACTTCCAGATTCACCTAATTTTAGCTGCCAAAATTATACCAGATGCCGTAGACTATGACAAATTGGGGCGCAACCGACACCTAGCATTTTCAGTTGCTAACTTAGAAGCAGCAAAAGAGCAATTAATCGCTCACAATTGCCAGATCCAAATGAGCGCGTCAGGTCGATCGGCATTATTTACCCAAGATCCTGACGGCAACATCATCGAACTCAGCGAGTAAGAGATGAAAATCATCGCCTACAGCTACAGCGATCCCCTACTCGAATCTGCACCCGCACCGGAAATTTGGGGCCAAGAGGTCGATCGAATATATCAAGACTTAGGAGGGCGACAGCAACTCCAGCAACTCCTCAAAGACTGCCAAACAGAACCAGTTCAATACCTGTTAATTCAGCGCTTTGAAGAACTCGGCGATGATTTACAGCAAGTGTGCGCGCACCTCGCCCAACTCGAAGACCTCGGCGTCAAAATCATCGTACAAGCAGAAACAGAACCGCGAAACCGCAAAAACTTGCTGCAAATCCTCGCAGAACTCCAGCGCAGCCAGCACAGCCGCAGCATTCGCAAAGGACACGCCAGAAACCGCATCAAATCCCGAATTCCACCGGGTAAGGCTCCCTACGGCTACCGGCGTGGCAAAGAACGTTACACGATCGACAAAACCACCGCCCCCACTGTCAAAGACTTTTTTGAACACTTTCTAATCTACGGTTCCTTGCGCGGTTCCGTGCGGTATTTAGCCAAGAAATACAGCAAAAAAATCTCCGTCAGCACAGGCCGCCGCTGGCTGACAAATCCCGCCTACCGAGGCGATTTGGAATATCAAAACGACCAAGTAATTTCTAACACCCACGCCCCGATTATTTCCAGAGAAGAAGCCGCCCAAATAGACCGATTGCTGCGCCGCAACCGCCGCCTTTCACCCCGCGCGGCCAGTGCCCCGCGTTCCCTCGCAGGTTTAGCAATTTGTGCCGAATGCAAGTCGCCGATGACAGTTGCAAAAGTCACCTCCTATCACAAAAACAGAGAATACCTTTATTTGCGGCCAATTAACTGTCTGTCCGAGCCTAAATGCAGCGGCCTTTCCTACGACGAAGTATTGCAATTAACCATAACAGGAATTTGTCGGGATTTGCCTGGTGCTGTCGCCGCGCTGCAAATGCCGGATATGAACGGAATGAAAGCAGGTATTGAAAAGGCGATCGCATCGAAACAACAAATCATAGAGCAACTTTCTGCCCTGATTGAAAGCGGCATTTTAGATACAGAAACGGCTGATTTGAGAGCCTATAAAATCCGCACCGAAATTTCCGAACTGCAAACCAAAGTCGCGCAACTGCCGCCGGTGAATTTGCGAGAAACTGCTCAAACTGTTTCTTTTCCGCAATTTTGGCTGGATTTGTCGGAATCGGAACGCAGGTTTTATTTTCGAGAATTTATCGATCGCATTGAGATAGTACATGACAATAAAACTTTTAAACTGCAAATAATCTTCATTTTTTAATTAGATTTTTTTTATTAATATCAAATCCGGTAGCATCGGAATTAATATTACTCACAGCATTCGAGACGGCAGTGCCGTTTCCCTACAATTAATCACGGTAGGGAAACGGCACTGCCGTCTCCTCTAGATCATTCCGGCATAACCGGAATTGATACAACTTACCGCAGTAGGGACACAGCAGTGCCGTGTCCCTACGGGGATTTATCGATCTCGGATGTACTTCACAAACGTGGAATTTGGAAATATCATTCTTGCTCTTTTCTTCGATCTAGATTGTTACCTGAGTAAAATCGGCAGCGCTGAGAGTACCAGGATTACCATTCAGCTTAGCCAACAATTGATTGCTAGCAGTTACGCTAATCAAAGTTTGATTGTTGCTCGAAGTAATACTGAGTTGATTGAAACTCAAACCAGGAGCCAATCCAATTAAATCCTCGCCTTTGCGGAAATCAGTAATGATATCGCTACCGACACTTTGAGTTAGGAAAAATACATCACTTCCCGAACCACCGGTCAAAGTATCATCTCCGACATCGCCGGAAAGGAAATCGGAACCAGCGCTACCGCTGAGGATATCGTTGCCTTTGCCTCCGTAGAGGGTATCGTTACCGATGTCACCACAAATCACATCGTTTCCATCGTTGCCGAATAGCAAGTCATTGCCCTCGCCACCATCGAGACTGTCGTTGTCTTTGCCGCCGTACATGGTGTCATTTCCAGCTTTACCAAACAGCAAGTCAGCCCCTTCATTGCCAAACACAATATCGTTGCCGTTACCAGCATTAATTGTGTCATTTCCTAAGTTGCCTAAAATGTAGTCGTCGCCATCTTCACCGAGCAAGATATCGTCATCTTTGCCTCCGAAAATTGTGTCATTGCCAACACCGCCGGCAACAGTATCTTTGCCAAAATCTCCCCTGAGAAAATCATTGCCATCGCCACCAACAACGGTGTCGTTATCTTTGCCACCGTAGATGGTATCGTTACCAGTTCCACCAGAGATGAAATCGTTACCTTCATTGCCGAAAAGCGAGTCGTTATCGGCACCGCCGTCGATGTTGTCATTACCACCCATTCCGTAGAGTGTATCGTTGCCGGCAAGTCCGTTAATTGACTCGTTGGTGCTACCGCCCATGATGAAATCAGGGCCGTCACTGCCGTTGAGAGTTTGTTGGACGGGGTTGGGGACGATCGACGCAGGGTCAAGTTGCGGGGCGTTGAGACCGTTTAGTAGGCAAGCATCCGAAACCGGAGTCGGAGTCGTCACCGGAGTCGGAGTCGTCACCGGAGTTGGTGTGGGAGTGGGAGTTGGTGCGGGTGTTGGTGTCGGCGCGGGTGTTGGGGTAGGAGTGGGAGTTGGCGCGGGTGTTGGTGTTGGTGCCGGAGTTGGTGTGGGTGTTGGCACCGGTATGACATTACCGTTAAATTCAAAAGCGCCGATATCAACGATCGAACTTCCGTTACCATCACCATCAACAGGGCGAGTCACACCGCGCTGATCCGTAGCCGGCGCACCTGCACCATTACCGGTATCAATGGCTGGACTTCCTGCTAGTAGCGGTAGCACGAAAGCGCCGTTGATATTTTGTAAAGGGCCGAGTTTCGGATCGGCGATCGTCACACTTGCCGTAACATTATTATCATTAGGATCGCCCGTCGTCAGTTTAGCGGGAAATTGCAGATTATTTCCCCCGTCAATTAGTTCTCTGCCAGTTTGGTATTTCACCTTGAAAGGATTACCGGCTGTATTGCTATCAAAAATCGAATTTTTGACAGTAATTGGCTGATTCCCAAAAGTAGCAATACCTCCCGAAAATTCCCCAGCGGTATTCTTAGCAAAAGTCGAATTGACAATGTTAGTTGAAAACGAATCTCTGTTGCCAACAACCACACCCCCGCCCTGCTTAGCAGCGGTGTTGCCGGAAAAGGTACTATTGACAACGCTGATATTCCCATCTTCTCCCAACCACAAACCACCGCCATTATCATCGGCTGTATTGTTCGCAAAAGTAGTATTTGTCACCGTCAAATCGGCATTCCCATGACGAACACCACCTCCAGAACCTCCAGAGCCAGCCAAATTTTTTACAGCTTTGTTATTGATGAATGTGCTGTTTTCCAAAACAAATTTGTCTTGAAAATAGCCAAACAAAAAGGCTCCTCCTCCTTCTCCTGAGCCGATATTGCCGTCAAAAGTGCTGTTGCGGATAGTAACATTTCCGGCAACAGGCCCGGGTGTTGCATTGGGCCCGGAAGCATTAGCACCATCGACGTAAACTGCCCCGCCAACGCCTTTTTCTGTGCGGTTGCCGGTGAATTTGGAGTTTTCGATGGTCATGCTGCCTAACAGGTTGTTTACAGCTCCGCCGTAGCTACCTTTGTTGTTGGTAAATTCGCTATCTCTGATCGTCAGAGAACCTCCGCTTTTAGTGGCGATCGCGCCGCCACCGCGTTCGGTATTACTTGCGAGGGAACCATCATTGCCGTTAAACTTGCTGTTAATTACAGTCGTGGTGCTGCGGAAACCTGTATAAATGCCGCCGCCGAAACCGGCAACATTATTATTGACTTGGCAATTTTCTAGAGTTAAAGTGCCTCCCGTTTGAATGCCACCACCGGCGCTAGTTGTCTCATTATTCGGGTCAGTTCCAGAAACTTTGCCGTTGGCAACAATCAGGTTTTTTAGAGTAACATTTGTCCCACCTTCAGTCAGGATAACTCGCGAAGCGTTGTTACCACTGATCGTTAAATTTGCCGCACCAACTGCATCAATTGTCAAGCTTTTGTTGATAACAAGTTGACCGGAAGTCAGAGTAATTGTTTGACTGGCAAGACTGGAGGCAAATTGAATGGTGTCGCCGGCCGCTGCGGAGGCGATCGCACTTCTCAAGGAACCAGCCCCGCTATCATTATTGTTGGTGACGGTGATAGTCGCTAAAGTCCCTCGGTAATCTGCCATAGCCTCTGGAGTCAAAGCTAGCGGTGCTTCAATATCACCCTTGGCAAACTCCAAATTCCAGTTACCAGTGCGGCCAGTGCGATCGGTAGATGCCGCAATATCAGCCCCGGTTAACTCCGAAAGGCGATCGACAAAATCGCTCCCCGAACCAGCAGCAACATCGCAACCGTAAAGCATGATATCAGCATTGTCGCTCAGCGCACTTCGCCACTGTTGCAACTGGCTTTCATACTGTGGCAAATTATCCGAATTCAACGTCGTAGAGCCTAGCTGCAAGCTGCCCGAATTACCGTGAGAAAAAATGTGAACTTGATCTACAGTTCCCCCCGCAGCAGCGATTGTTTGTAACTTCCCAGTAATTTGCTCGACTCCGTTGCCATTCTTATCTAAAATGACCACTTCTGCACCGGGAAGTACGCCGCTGGCAAGAGTTTGATAGTCATCCAACTCGGAGTCAATGAAGACAATAGATTTAGGACGAGAATTGCGGAGAACAGATTGTGAATCAATGCTGGTAAAAGTTGAACTCATTTCGCATACCTATGAGAATGTTTGCTGTTTGCTGGTAGATACACCTCAGCAGCGATCGAAGTGCGATCGAGTCCATTAATCCAACCCTAATTAAGTTTGTACTAAGGACTTCAGTCCTCTCTAAAACCTAATATTCCCTAAGAACTTGCATTCCTTACTACCAAAATTTCGAGGCAGATTAATCAACCAAAATAGCTGTGAATTTCCATTTATTTCCTCTAGCGAGGCAGGATGCAAACCTGTCAGCACCCAATTTGAAATTTTAGTAAGGTGCGTATTACGCACCCTACATTTAGATGATTGGCGTAACTTCTGCGCCATTCAAAACTGCCAGATCAACAGCAGTTAGATTGTTACCTGAGTAAAATCGGCAGCGCTGAGAGTACCGGGCGTACCATTCAGCTTCGCTAACAATTGATTGCTACCAGTCACGCTAATCAAAGTTTGATTGTTGCTCGAAGTAATGCTGAGTTGATTGAAACTCAAACCGGGAGCCAATCCAATCAAATCCTCGCCTTTGCGGAAATCAGTAATGATATCGCTACCGACACTTTGAGTTAGGAAAAATACATCACTTCCCGAACCACCTGTCAAAGTATCATCCCCAACATCGCCGGAAAGGAAATCGGAACCAGCATTGCCCAAGAGGGTATCGTTACCTTTACCACCGTAAAGCGAATCGTTGCCAGTGAAACCCTCAAGCAGATCGTTTTCATTATTGCCGAACAGCAGATCATTGCCGTCGCCGCCGCCGAGACTGTCGTTGTCTTTACCGCCGTAAAGCGTGTCATTTCCAACTTTACCAAAAATTAGGTCGGCCTCCTCATTTCCAAACACAATATCGTTGCCGTTGCCAGCATTAATTGTGTCTTTTCCTAAGTTGCCAGAAATGTAGTCGTCGCCGTCTTCGCCCAGCAAGATATCATCATCTTTGCCGCCGAAAATCGTATCACTACCAACACCGCCAGCAACAGTATCCTTGCCAAAATCTCCCCTCAAGAAGTCGTTGCCATCGCCACCAACAACGGTGTCGTTATCTTTGCCACCGTAGACGGTATCGTTGCCAGCCCCACCTTGGATTAAATCAGTACCTTCATTGCCGAAAAGCAAGTCGTCATCGGCACCGCCGTCGATGTTGTCATTGCCAGCCATTCCGTAGAGGGTGTCGCTGCCGCCGAGTCCGTTAATTGACTCGTTGATGCGGCCGCCCATGATGAAATCAGGGCCTTCACCGCCGTTGAGAGTTTGCTGAGCGGCATTGGGAGTAATGCTACCGAGATTGAGTTGTGGAGCATCTAGGGGTTCGATGATGGCGTCATCTGTTCCCGGCGCGGGTGTTGGTGTTGTCACCGGAGTTGGTGTTGTCACCGGAGTTGGTGTTGTCACCGGAGTTGGCGTTGTCACCGGAGTTGGTGTTGTCACCGGAGTTGGTGTTGTCACCGGAGTTGGTGTTGTTACGGGTGTGGGAGTTGTTACGGGTGTGGGAGTTGTACCAACAGGTGTCGGTGTTGTTACCGGAGTCGGTGTTGTTACCGGAGTCGGAGTCGTTACCGGAGTCGGTGTTGTCACCGGAGTTGGTGTTGTTACCGGAGTTGGTGTTGTCACCGGAGTTGGTGTTGTCACCGGAGTTGGTGTGGGCGCGACAGTACCTCCAAATTCATAAGAGCCGCTGTCTACGATCGCCCCTGGAATTGTATCGCCATCTTGAGGGCGAGTCACGCCGCGCTGATCCGTAGCTGGTGCGCCGCTTGGTACTCCTTTGTCAATTGCTGGACTTCCTATCAGCAGGGGCCTTACCAAAGCGCCGTTGATATTTTGCAGTGGGCCGAGTAGGGGATCGGCGATCGTCACACTTGCCGTCGCATTGTAATCGTTGAAGTTACTGGTTTTCTTGACAGGCCACTGAAAATTGCCTCCTTGGTCGCTTAATTCGCTGCTGGTGTGCTGCTGAATGCCAAAGGGATTCCCAGATGTGTTATTGGAAAAAACGGTGTTTTTGACGTTGACAGTTGCGTTGTTGGCCGAAACACCTCCGCCAACCCAGCCGGCGTAATTGTCGGCGATCGTACTATTGACGATCGTCGTTGGCGCCCCATCGACAACTATTCCACCGCCAACATTCCCAAAGCCATCAGGAGCAGTAGTCGTCACCCGATTGCCAGAAAACGTGCTGTTAGTAATCGTGGTAGCCGCATCTTTGACCCAGATACCGCCGCCTTGACCAGGTGCTTTATTATCAGCAAATGTGGTGTTCGAGATCGTAAATCCCTTATTAGCGCCATTGTTCATTTGCACCAAACCGCCGCCAATTCCGCCGTTTCCTCCATTGGGAAGCGGGAGGATTTCGTTGTTTTGGAAAGTGCTATCTGCAACCGTTACGCTATCTTGAGTACCAGTGTATAAGTAAGCTGCTCCGCCTTCACCGCGACCTTTGTTGTTTTGAAATACGCTGCCGCTGATTTTAATTGTGCCAGAAGCTTCGCTCGGATTGCTGGCTCTATCGGTGTAAACTGCGCCACCGAAACCCCTTAAGAAAGGATTATCTTTACCTGTGTCGAAAAAGGCTGTGGTAGTGTCGTTGCCGATGAATCGCGAGTTTTGAATTGTTAACTTGCCTTGAAGGCTATTAATTGCTCCGCCGTTAATTCCTTTGTTGTTGGTGAAGTCGCTGTTGGTGACTGTAAAATTTTTGAAACTCAAAAATCCGATCGCACCGGCACCCCGTTCATCGTTGGCTGCGGTAGCTACGTTGCCGTTGAATTTACTGTTGGTAACAGTCAGAGTATTGTTGAAGTTGCCAAAAATTGCGCCCCCGCCTTTATCGGCGACGTTGTTGTTGAACTGAACATTTTCTACTGTGAGGTTTACTTCGTCAGTTGTGCCGATTGCGCCACCTCGATCGGTAGTTTTGCCGTTAGTAACGATCAGGTTTTTGACGGCAAAATTGGTAGATGTAACAACGTTTGCATTGACAAAAAAGGCGCGGGATGCGTTACTGCCACTAATGGTTAAACCTGCGGCGGCAGCGCCGTCAATGGTGATGTTCTTGCCAGGGGAAATATCGAGTTGACCACTGGTAAGGGCGATGGTTTGACCTGCCAAACCGGGAGCAAAGGTAATTGTATCGCCGGCAACAGCGGATGCGATCGCAGCTCTCAAGGAACCGGGCCCGCTATCGCTATTATTGGCTACGATGATAGTAGCTAAATCACCTTGATAATTAGCCATCGTCTCCTGGCTTAAGGCTAAGGGAGATTCAATTTGACCCTTAGCAAATTCTAAATTCCAGTCGCCGTCTCTGCCGGTGATGTTGGTGGATGCGGCAACGTCAGCCCCGGTTAATTGACTGAATTTATCAACGAAATTAGCGCCTGTACCTGCTGCTACATCGCAGCCGTACAGCATAATGTCTGCTTCTGGGGCTAGTGAAGTCTGCCACTTTTCCAACTGGCTTTTGTATTGATCTATGTTCTCTGAACCCAGAGCAGTATTGCCGAGTTGTATGCTGCCAGAACTACCATGAGAAATAATGTGAACCGAGTCGATCGCCCCCTTGGTAGAGGCGTATTTTTCAATTTCATAGGAGATTTGTTCGATACCGTTTTTGGCGCGATCGAGTATGACTACCTGTTGTCCCGGCAGCACTCCCGCTGCAATTAACTCGTAATCTTCGACGCCAGAATCAATGAATACTAATGAACGCGGTGGCAGTTTTTCTAGGGTAGATTGTGAGTTGACTTGAGCTAACGTAGAATTCATGTTTGACACTCCATTGACGGCGTTATTTGGTAGATACAGCCCAGGAGCAATCTAATCAGCCTTGTTTGATAACATCTTAACACTAAATCTGAATTATGTGCGACTTTAAAAAACTTTTTTTAGTTTATCTTTTGTCCTGATTTACATTTTTATACTTGTAGGAAATCGAAAACCTTTTTTGAAATATCTGGGGAATAAATAACAATATTTATCGAGATATCAAAATAAATCCAGATTCTCTCAGCCGGATTTTTTCAGGATTATTTGGCTAACTATAGCCATTGTTTCAGCCATTATAAAATGTGTCCAGGGGTGATTCCCCCCCTGGAAAACCCCTCTGAATTATATTTACAGGACTTATGCAGAACCTTTATATGTAGGTGTGCAGTGCGCACGTTATCAACTAAAAAATGATTTATTTACATTTTTAATAATTAGATTGGGACTTACACAAAACTGAGAAATTAGACTACCCGCAGTGGTAAGGTGCGCACCCTAGAAGTAGAGTCAGCGCGTAAGTTCTATAGATATGTTTTGAAGCTATGCTATGGATTTTTGAGACGCCAAAATACTGATGCCAATTTGGTTTTGTGGTATTTACTAACAGTCTAAATTGTCTGACATTAATTGTCGGTTAATCGATCGCAATTAAGTTATTTGCGCGCTGGCGCACTTTGAGGAATTGGGCTGTTACTAGAAACGTGATGAGAATTGTTGAGCGGGAGTTGATATGAGAGCTTTGCACGCAGCGGTGGTGAGAAACCGGGTTTGATGGACGAAAAGACGCGGTATAGCCCGCTGAAACAAAAAAAACCAGGTTTCGACGAGTCGCAAATGCGATCGCGATTGTATGATTTGCGATCGCATCACTCTCTTGATTAGTAAACCTGCGATCGCACTTGCCGCCTTTGTTGAGTGTGTCGGTATCTCGATCGGCATAGGCGGAGGTAATTTGCTCGATCGCCTCAAACTCAGATATCCGTAAAATTGATTCTTGATCAGCCAAAATCCTAGAGACTAGATATCGATCGTCATTGATGCTGTAGCCATTGAATACAGAGCTTCTGGATGGGGGATTTTGGTATTCCGAGGCGGGATTGGTTTCCGTCAAAGAAGTGAACATATGCCGTTCTCCAAAAGGGTGTTAAGTGGTAGACACACCCCGGGAGTCAGATCGTCTGAAACTGGCAGCGACCTTGTTTCGCTTATTTATCTTTAACCCTCCTATCAGTTTCGCCTATTTCTGCGGTACTGCCATCCGCGATCGCACGGAATTTATGTTCTGCGTGTTTGCCAAAACTGGCGACAGGCCCGTAATTACCGATCGATCCTTTATCCTGTAGGTGACACTTTCAAAAAATAATCCCACTATTCCCCCGTACTTCAAACCCCATAATCATCACTCAATTCAATCGAAAATCTCAAATTGTATGACAGTTGGTCGATCGGCTAGACAACAGCCCCACTCAAGATTCTGTGGAAGATGGCGGCTTTTTCCCTGCATTGCGGATATTAATAATCTTGCTGAGCGCCTCGAACCAAAAACTAGCTCCCATTGAAATAGCTACGCCGCTCAATATCCAACCTAACAATTTTGCCATCAAAGCCGGGAACAATAAATTCCCCTGGGCGTCTACCTGTATTCTGTTCGGTTCGCTCCATCCAAAAGGCAGAGCTACATTATCCAAAGCTCGATCGACCTGATTTTGAACTTTTGTCAGATTTGTTAAATTATCTAATTTGGTGTTAGCATTTTTTTCCACCAACTGCTGAGCGTACAAATTAACAGTCGATCGCAGCATCGAATCCTTCGATAACCGATTAACAATATTAATGCTATCAGCATTAGCGGCCAGTGCGATCGCCGTTCCGAGCAAAATCGCCACCCCTCTAGCATTCCGCTTGTAAACACCCGAAGCCCGCTGCATAGATTGATCGAACCAAACTTCAATTTCTTTCTGAAACCGTTGCAACTGCTCTTGAGTATCTCCGTCGCCGCCCGCGCGTTGAGCTAAAATATAAAGGCTACGTTTCAAAGATTCTGGCATACTGTCCAAGGTTTCTTGAATTTGTTTGTAAATAGGACTTTCCTCTTTCTCCTCCATAATTTCTGCTACCGTATCCTGAGTTTTCCTAACTTTCCTAACTGTATTTAACAGATTACTGAAACTCGGTTGCAGTTGCGCCCGTAGCGCCGCCCGTTCAAATTCGCTGTCAAAACTAGCCTTAACAAATGCCATCTGCCTCTGAAACTTTCTCCCACCCAGCTCAGTTTCTGGCAAATAAACCTGAGAATCATTAATATAAAATCCTAGTTTTTCCGACATCCGATCCAAACTGTTGTTCAAACTCCCCAAATCATTTTTATAATCTTCGACAACGCGATTAAACTCCGCAGTCAACCAGCCAAACTCTTGCTCAATAATCGGTTTAGTAGATTCCGGCAGATTTAGACCCTCTTCAATTACCTGAATTTGTGCTAACTGCAAATCCTTAAATCTTTCCAATCGGGCTTTAGAGAGCGATCGCACTAAACTAGAAATCTTTAAAGTATCCAAAAGGCTAGTAGAAAAACTCTCTGCTGAAATATAAGAAGGCCCACTTAATTTATTGCCGAAAACATTCTTAGTTCCAGTCATTAGAAGGAAATAATGCCCCAATCGGTGCGTAATAGAGCGGAACCCCTCTGGTAAAAGCCCTTTGGCTCCCTGATTCAAATCCTTGATAATTGGATTGGCATAAATCGCATTAGCCAACAGTCCGACTCGCTGAAATTGCACTCCTTCTTTCGCGCCTTCGCTACCGCCAGAAATCAGGACTTCGATCGACTTTCTTAAATGTTCTGCCCGCCACTGCAAAACAGTAGCAATCAATTCCTGAATTTCGGAAGCTAGCAAGCTTAAAGTCAGGTAGATAAACACTAAACCAATGATAATATCTATAATGACAGGTAAATTCATGGTATTTTCGTGGTGGCAAATAACTGCTGTCTAAGTTTACCTTCTGTTTGGAACGCTAAAAACTCTATTAATATCACTTAAGAAAAAATATTCAACTGTAGGCAAACTCCAAACCCTGATTGAATCAGCCATTGCCCATTCTTCAATTGTTAAATCTAAAACAGTATAAGTTATGTCAGAAATCTTTCCACCAAGTACAGGAAAATATACAAGTCGCCTCAATGACAACTTTACAGACAAACTGTGGATGTGGGCTTTTCTGTTGGCTGCTGTACTAATTTTTGGGCTGAATCTGGGCGGTGTGGCGTTGCGGGATTGGGATGAAGGGATTGTAGCCCAGGTGAGTCGCGAAATCTGGGGCGGTAAGTTAAATTGGCTTTATCCAACGATCGACTCAATACCTTATTTGAACAAGCCGCCGCTGGTACACTGGCTAATCGGGCTGTGTTTTGCGGTTGGGGGTGTCAGCGAATGGACGGCGAGGTTGATACCCGCAATGCTGACAGCCGCTTCAGTGCCACTTCTTTATGCCATTGGCAGAGAGTTGTTTCCCAGACGCTCGATCGCCATTTTTTCGGCTCTCGTCTATCTGACGCTGATGCCTGTGGTGCGGCATGGACGTTTGGCGATGTTGGATGGCGCGGTTTTGTGTTTTTTGGTGGGGGGGATGTGGTGTTTGCTGCGATCGCGCCGGGATTTGCGTTACGCTTTGGGCGCGGGGATTGGCTTCGGGCTGATTTGCTTGACGAAGGGCGTGATGTTGGGGCTGCTGTTGGGGGCGATCGGCTGTTTGTTTTTGGTTTGGGATACCCCGCGATTGTTGACTTCGGGGTATCTTTGGGGCGGATTGGCGATCGGAACTTTGCCAGTAGCAGGTTGGTATTTTGCCCAATGGGTGCACTACGGTCAAGATTTCATTAACATCAACTTAATTAGCGAGTCTTTCCGGCGAATTTCGGAACCAGTTAGCAATCACAAAGGCCCGCCCTGGTATTACCTTTTAGAAATCTTAGAATCAGCTTGGCCGTGGCAGTTATTCTATCTACAAGGGCTGCGTTTAAGTTGGGAAAATCGCAATTTTCCCGGCCCCAAATTAGTATTAGTTTGGACTGGAGTATATCTACTGGCTATTTCCGTGATGAATACTAAATTGCCTTGGTACGTGTTGCCAATTTATCCAGCTTTTGCTCTAGCGGTTGGGAGTTATCTCGCGGAAGTTTGGGAGCAAATGTGGTTGCCAGAAGAACGTGAAAAAGATGAAGCAGAAGAACATTTTGATGCTATATCTTTGTTGCCTCATCCCGCAATTTTGGGAGTGCTGGCTGTAGTTGCTGCCGCAGGTTGCGCGTACTTCGGCGGTTGGCTGCGCTTCGGGGGAAGCGGAATGGCGATCGAGCGAGATTTGCAGTTAATGCTAATGTTTGTAGCTTTGACAATGACAATATCTGCCGTATTGCTGCATCGAAAAGACCGACAGTTTTTATTAGTTTTAATTTGGGGAACTTACGTTACACTATTGGTATTTGTCGCCTCCGATAACTGGGTTTGGGAACTGGCGGAGGACTATCCCGTTAAGCCGATCGCCGAAATAGTCCGTACAGGAACCCCGGTCGGTCAACAGGTGTTCACTTCTCACCGCTTACCACGTCCATCGCTGAATTTTTACAGCGAACGGCAAGTTATTGTAGCCGACTCGGTGACTCTTCAAGAGAAATGGCAATCTCTCCCTCAACCTTATTTCCTGTTGGAGAAACCAGTTTTGAAACATCTAGGTTTGCAGAATGCTGAGGTGGTAAAAACAGCGGAGGATTGGGTTTTGGTAACTCGGAAATAGGCGATCGTGTTCCCAAAACTTACCGTAGGAGTGGGTTTAATCAACTATAGCAATCCTAAATCATTCATGAGGATTTGTAGGGGTAGTGCCCCCGTGCCTACCCCAGCATCTAGGGGCAACCACGGGGGGATTGCCCCTACAAGAATTATCCAAATGATTTAGGATCGCTATATCTATACGAGAAACCAACAATCTCAAAAACCCGCTACACAAACTCAGCCTTAAAAAGCTTTCCCAAAAATGTTACACTAAACAAAAGTCTCAGTTAAATGCTCTCTAATAGAACTATGCAACTTACTGAACAACGATACTACTCAATCGAGGAATATCTAGCACTAGAAGAAGCTGCTGACTACAAAAGCGAATACATTGACGGTGAAATATTTCCTATGGCCGGTGGATCTACCAATCATAATCAAATAGCGCTCAACTTCAGTACCGAACTAAATTTTGCGTTCAAAAAACTCGACTATCGAGTGTTTATGAGCGATGTCCGCTTGTGGATACCCAAGAAGCGCATCTATACCTATCCCGATGTGATGGTAGTATGTGGGAAGCCGGAGTATAATAACCGCACCGATACGATCACCAATTCCAGAGTAATCATTGAGGTTTTGTCAGCTTCAACTAAAGAATACGATCGCAGCAAAAAGTTTGAGGGATACCGCACGATTCCCAATCTTGAGGAATACTTATTGCTCGACCAAAATCGGAGATATATTGAACATTTTTCTAAGATGGATAATAACCGATGGTCATTTGCTGAGTACAATGAATCGGATGAGACGATCGCACTTTCTTCAATATCCTTTGAAATTGCTGTGGCAGATATCTATAATAAAGTGAATTTTGAAGAAGTAGATCAAGAAATTGCACCTGAAATTGGAGAAGTTTAATGAGGATCAAAGCCCGCCAGGGTGCATCTCATTTTTGCAAATATATTCGTAGGGGCGAAGCATTCCGGCAGTAAATCTCTGGTAATTATTAATAAATTATCTGCCAAAATGCTTCGCCTTTACAAAATTGAGATGCACCCCCCCGAAAAGCCTGGTTTATTCAGTTTTGATGCGTTTATGACTGATTATTTAACATGATTATTTCCGGGGCAGTGGTGGGAATTAGGGAACCACTTACACTTAATGATTCCACCGGATATCTCTTCTAATTTAGCAGGGGTGTGACCTGCACCGAATATATCAAGGTTGAGATTGAGGGCTACTTTCACGGCGTAAGCAATGTACAAAGCACAAGGTAGTAATACTGATAAAATTACTATCTTAGCAACTAGATTGTGATCCATGATATCTGTTTCGCTTCAAATGGTTAGTTATCACTTGTTAATTATTCTGTGATTGTCTCACTGTACAGACGTTCTATTTTCAACGCCGTTTCGACTCTTTGATACTCGGCCTCAACCTGTTCTAAAAGCCCGCAGGAATTCGCAGATAAAGGCTTGTTGCCCTCTGTTCCGATGCGGCCGATGATTTCGAGTTCCTCGCATAGCTCAAACAAGCGAAAAGCACCGAGTGTACCGCTAATCGATTTCAGGGAGTGAGCCGATCGCCTCAAAGCCAACGGATCGGCACTGTACAGAGCCGCAGAGATGCCTCGCAGCAGTTCGGGAGCTGTTTCGAGGTAAATGTCGATCACCTCGTCCAAAGCTTCTACCTCTCGCAGAGACTGTACAATTTTGGCACTCAGGGAATCGCGGCTTTCTGACAGGGTGCGATCGAGGTTTGATCGATCGCACCCGACGACTGTGGGCGAATTGGGAATTGTCTGCTGGCGAAAATCGGCAGCAGCCGCATTCGATCGAGATTGACACGCACTCAAAGCTCGAACCAACTCCTCAATGACGATCGGCTTACTCAAATAGTCGTCCATCCCCGCAGCCATGCACTCTTCTCGATCGCCCTGCATCGCATTTGCCGTCATCGCCACAATCCAAGGCCTTAGTGATTTTGGATTTTGGATTTTGGATTTTGGATTGTGAGATTCCTCGTCAGTCAATTTTGGATTTTCGATTGGGGATTTTCGATTACTAGATGGCTCGTCTGTTGCTGAAACTTCTGATTCTCGCGTGCAATTTTCGGTAGTCAAACCTGCACAAAATTGCTCGCGGATGCGACGGGTAGCTTCCAAACCGTCCATTTCCGGCATTTGCACGTCCATCAACACCACATCGTAAGGCTGGCGGTGCAAAGCTTCGAGCACTTCGATACCGTTTCCCGCCACATCAGCGCGATACCCCATCCGCTGCAAAATTTGTAAAGCCACCTTCTGATTCACCAAATGATCGTCAGCCAACAAAATCCGCAGGGGCAATTCTAAAGCCAGCATCGGTATGCTTTGCACGAAAGGCCCGAGAAAACTGCGCTGCACTCTAATTTCTGTAGCCTGTTTCCCAAAAATATTGATTAAAACATTGTAAAGCTGAGATTGTTTGATCGGCTTGTTCAAAAAAGCAGCAAAATCCACCTCAACAGAAGGGGTGTTAATTTCTGGTCTGCCGATCGAAGTTAGCATGACTAACGGCAACTTTTGGCAATCTGGATATCGGCGAATTTCGGTAGCCAAAGCCAACCCGTCCATTTCCGGCATTTGCATATCCAAAACTGCCAAGTCAAACACCTCTTTAGCAGCGAGCCAATCTAAAGCCAAACGAGCCGAAGCTGAAGCCCTAGCCACCATTCCCCAAGACTGAGCTTGGAGAGTCAAAATTTGGCGGTTGGTAGCATTGTCATCGACAATTAAGACTCGCTTACCAGCTAATTCAGGTTGAGAATTGCTCAAGTTAACTGGCAATGAACTGTTGCAGCCAGAAACGATTGTGGTGAAATAAAAAGTAGAGCCAACGGATTTGGGATTTTGATAGGGGGGCTGGCTGCTGAGTACAAATTTGCCAGAATAATATTTTTCGGAAATTTCGGAAGATTCTCCCGATTCCCAATCCAAGACTGCCGCTTCAAAATCTGCGGGAGGATTTCCCGCAAGACTTCCCATACTTTCCAGCCACATCCTGCCGCCCATCATTTCGGCCAAACGTTTGCTAATTGCCAAACCCAAGCCAGTACCGCCGTATTGCCTGCTCGTTGAAGAATCAACCTGGCTGAAAGATTTGAACAACCGATCCATACGATCGCCCGGAATGCCAATACCAGTATCTTTGACCGCAAATTGTATTTCGTATCGTTGGTTGATTGCTAGTGGTTCACCATTAATTTCTAGCAGTTCTTTAACCTTAGTCGCTGGCGCTGAAATCTTTTTAGCTGTCACCGAAACCACCACTTCTCCAGCTTCGGTAAATTTAACAGCATTGCTCAGCAAGTTGATTAAAATTTGTCTCAAGCGGGCGCTGTCGCCGATCGCCGTTGCTGGTACTGCGCGATCGATCAAGTAACCCAATTCCAGTTTTTTTTGTGCCCCCTTGGCAGCTACCAAGTCGAGAGATTCCTCAATGCAAGTGCGGATGTCAAATGGATGTTCTTCCAAGTCCAATTTGCCAGACTCAATTTTCGAGAAATCCAGAATATCGTTGATCAGCGTCAGCAAAGCATCGCCACTGCTGCGGATAGTTTCAACAAAATCGCACTGTTCGCGAGTTAAGCGGGTATTCAGCAGCAAACCAGTCATGCCGATCACGCCATTCATCGGAGTGCGAATTTCGTGGCTCATAGTAGCTAAAAATTCACTTTTGGCTCTAGTAGCCGCCAGTGCTTCGTCGCGAGCTTTTGCCAAATCTACGCCTGTTTGCTGGCGTTCGAGTTCGCTTCCCACCCACTGAGCCATCAGTTTCACCAACTCTCGGTCTACAACTCGAAACGGTTCTGTCAGAATAGTCGGAGAAAAGAAGCACAGAGTGCCGTAAACTTCACCTGCGACTGTGACGGGAATGCCCATATAAGCTTCGATATTGAAGGCAGGATCGGGAGTGTCGAAACACAAAGCTGCAAACCTCACCGACTCAAAGTACATCGGTTCTTTTGCCATTGCTGTAGCTACGCAGAAGGTTTTTTCTAGATCGTAGATTTGTGCTTTCGCGATCGACCCGTCTGGACACTCAACAGCCATTATTTGATAATTGTCGCCTTGAATGCGCGACAAAATTCCCACGGACAGACCTAACTGCCAGCATCCCATTGCCAGCAGTTCTTGAAGGCGCAAATCAAAGGTAGAGAGGCGGCCTTGCGGGTCTGTACGGGGAGCCGAAGTCACTTGATACAAAGCTTTAATTGCAGCTTCGCTTTCTCGCAGTTCTTGTTCTGTTTGCTTCCGCACGCTGATGTCGCGGGAAATGCCGATAATTTCTTGCACGGCCCCGGTTTGGGGATCGCGGATCGTGCGGCTGGTGGTTTCAAACCAAATGTATTTGCCGTCTTTGCGGCGGATGCGGTAGCTGACGGTGTAAGTAACTGGGAGGGCCAGGACTTTCGTGTGAGCTTTGGCGATAGTTTCTATATCGTCGGGGTGAAAATAATCGTTGGGGACGCGGCCGACGAGTTCTGAAGGTTCGTATCCCAGCAAAGCGTGGCTGGCTGGCGATGCGTAAACAAACACACCTTCGGGATTGTGTCTGGTAATCATGTCGGTTGAGTTTTCTGCCATCAACCGATAGAGGTCTTCGCTTTCATTACGTTCGACTTGAGAATTGCCCAATGCTTCTAGCATTCGGTTGATGGTGTCGGCCAAGCTGGTGAGTTCATCCGCTCCAGACATCTCAACGCGCAAGTCTGGGTCGCCGTTGGCTGCGATGTTGCTGACGCTGGTGCTTAAGGAAGCCAATCTTGCCAAAACTAATTTTTCTAGCAACAGCAGGGCGATCGCGCTAAAGACTAAACCTACTGCCAGTATTGATAAGGTAAACAGATTCAAGGTAGCCTGACCTTGGCGGTAGATGACGCGATCGACCTCTACTCGCAGCAGCAGCCCTAGGTTCCCCCCGATGTCACGAATCAGGGCGTATCCTGCGACTACGCTGTCGCTAAGTGGCTCGACTAAAATTTCTACTGATTTGAGGTTGGAAATTTTGAGTTTGACATTTGCCAAATCTGTGGTCGATCGATCCATCACCTTAGCGTCGTGCCCTAAGTAGTTCGTGGCTCCGATTTTAAAATCTAAACTCGGCAGTCTAAAATCCACTGACAGGTGAGTCAGTTCCGAAAGCAAACCGATTTCGGTGCTGTCGAGGTAGCGTCCCAGGATCAGCGTTCCGCGCGGCGGGCCTTGGGCGTTGCTGTTGAAGATCGGCTTTGAGGCAATCAGCAGCCTGGCTTCTGGGAGGGTGAGGACACCTGTTTTGGCGCGAGCGCGATCGACTGTAGAGGAATCCAGCAGCGCGTCGGTCAAGTGCTGTTTTAAGCTTTCGGGAATCGGGATTTCGGTTTTGGACTTCAGGTCGAAACCTTTGCTGAAGATCGTTTTACCGTTAGAGTCTAGCAGCACCAATAAGTTTAGTCTCAAGTAAACAAATGTCGAATCCACAAAATTTGACTTGACAAAATTCGGGTTCCGTGTATCGACGAAAGAGTAAGTATCATCCCACTCGGCATAATCTTGGGCGCTGGTGTCTAAACTCGACAAGTCGTCATCTAATGCGTCCAAAGCCCGCGCGACATCCTGGCGGACGTATTGTGCCTCCAGGTTCTGAAAATCGTGCATCAAAATGGTTGATGCAGTGGCATAGAGAACCAAAATCAGGCTGATCAGTGCTGCACCAATAATTAATAGTGTTTTTTTTCGGAGTTGCATGGCGTCGGCCTCCTCACCGTGCTATTAGGCAACTAGCCTGGGGAGGTTTGAGACGTAGGTTGTTTAGCATTGACTAAGTAGGGCCTGCGTGTTTTGACTCTTATCGGCTCACTTGCAAAAGCCATTGGTATTTCCAAGGTATCCGGTATGTCGCTCCCACAGTCAGTTTAGTATTTTCACAGTTCTAGTTACCTATTATGCACAACCTTTGACCTACAATTTTTGAGTTGACGATCGACATTTTCACTCAAAACGGGCGATCGAACTCAAAACAGTTCCAGGACTGACGAAGCGCAAGGCGGGCGGTTGCGAGAACAGGCGTGCTGGGCTCGTAGAATCCTAACTATTACTATAACTAAAAAATATTGGCGATAGCGGACTGACGCCCCGCCGAGTTTGGCTCTGAAAAAAATTCCAACTCCTAGAGCTTTTTTGCCTAGTGGAAATAATATCTAGTCCTGTAAAACAACCAATCTCTGGTTTGCTTTTCTATTTTGAATGAATCAAAACTGCTAATTAAAATGTATGTATAAATTCACAGCTTGCACCACCTTCAAAAACCTGTAGGAGCAGGTTTACCAATAACCTTAAACATGGCAAACACATTAAATAAACCCGCTCCCACCCGCGCTAAAATTCTTGACTAACATTAGTGCCTGATATCAGTAGAAACTCACATCAGGCACTATTGGCAATCCGACGATCGCAAATTGACTCTTTTTTTACCGAATGACGGCTAAAGCACCCGCACCCGCAGCAGCAGCGGCCGAAGAAAGAGCGGTAAAAAACAGCCACCAAGAGGCAACTTCTGCTGCTTTCCGGGTTTCTTCGGCTTGTTTTTCGGCTTGCACTTTAATGCTTTCGAGACGAAGCTGCGCTTCTTGCTGCAAGCGTTCTGCTCTTTGCAAGACGGTATTTCTGCTTTTTTCAATTTGGTCGATCAAGCGGTTAGCATCTGCTTCAGAAATGTCCTCGCGAGAACTAATTAGTGCGACCAAAGTATCGCGGTTGAAATGACCCAGCCGATCGCGCAAAGCGTCAAATCCGGCTTGCGGATCGTCAAATAACTTCCGCACGTCCCGCGTGATACCTTCGTAATTTAGTTCAGGGCGATCGAGGGAATTCAGGTAATCCCGAACTTTTCCGAGAATGCCATCAATTACGGACTGAATGCGCTCCTGTATTTTCTGAATTTGCTGTTGGAATTGGTCGCGCACCGACACAATTTGATCCACAATGCGAGTCGCTTCTTCTTCCGAAATATCCGGGCGCTGAGATAGCAGGGAAATGACTGTAGCTCGATCGATATGCGACAGCCGTTCACCCAAACTATAAGCCCCTACTTTCGGATCGTGCAGCAGCAATTGCAAGTCGCGTTTGATAGCTTCGGGATTCAATTCATCCTTGCCCGTATTGCGCAAATAATCCTCTAAAACCCCCTGAAAATCTTGCACTTGACTTTGCACCCGCTTTGCCAAACGGCGCGGCGCTTTCACGATCGAGCCGAGAGTATCCTGCACTTGGTCGATGATTTGGTTGACTTGTTCCTCGGTCAAATCATCTCTTTGAGAAAGCAGTTTTACCAAAGTATCGCGATCGAGCTGAGATAGCCTTCCGCGCAGCGCTAAAGCTCCTTCTTTCGGATTTTCCATCAATTTGGTCAAATCCCGCTGAATCCCCTCTGGATTGAGTTCTGACTTGCCAGTATTGCGAAGGTAATCTGCAAGGGCGGTGGTGCTTTGGTCGTACTGATCCTTAGCTTTTTCGGCCAACTTTTGCGGCGCAGCGAGCGCACTGTGCCAATTTTCTTCGGCGCTGTCGAGGAGCTGATTTACTTGGTCTTCGCTGAGGTCTTTCCGCTGAGATAGCAATTTTACCAAAGTATCGCGATCGAACTTAGAAGCTCTGGATCTGAGCGCCAACATTCCCGCTTCGGGATTTTCGAGCAGGGTTTTGAAATCGCGCTTAATGCCTTCGGGATTAAGTTCTGTTTTGCCCGTAGACTGCAAGTATTCTTGCACTTTTTGCCACTGGTTGTCTAGTCGGACTTGGGCTGCTTCTTGAAGACCTTTAGTATCTGCTAAAACGACATCTCGCGTCGTTTCCAACTCTTTAACAATCTGTTCTACTTCCTGGAAGCCGAAGTTTTCGCGGCCTCTGAGAATTTGCACGAAACTGTCGCGGGTGTAAGGAGAAAGCCGATCGCGCAACTGTTCGTAATTCGCGTCGGAATCCTCTAAGATTTTTTTGAAATCGCCCCCAATACCTGCTGCTGTCAGTTCCTCTTTCGGCGTCAGCTTCAGATAAGTTTCCACGCGCCACTGCAAATCGCGAACTTTTTCTTGCTCCTCCGCAAAGACCACCGTTTGTAAAACTCGCTGTCTAATTCCTTCTAATTCCTGGGAAATTTCTTTAATTTTGTCTTGGGTAAAAACGCCTCGACTGGCCAGGATTTCGGCAAAATTTGACTGTTTGAGTTTTTCTAATTCGCGGCGCACCGTTCCCGGATCGGCCGTAGGATCGTAGAGCACATCACGAAATTCGCGCTCGATCGCGGTAGGGTTCATTTGCCACGAATAAGTATTGAGCAAGTAGTTTTCTACATCGGCGCGAATTGGGCTGTAAGTTTCGGGTTCGCCTTTGACTTGAGCAGTAACTTTATCAGCTTGCCGACTCACTTTGTCTTTAGCTACTTTGAGCTGGCCCATTACTTTTTCAACATCGAAGTCAGAAATATCCGTGCGACCTAATACTACTCCCATTAAAGCATTGACTGCCATTGTCGTTGCTTGGGACATCATTGTGGGGCTTTGTCCGGGATTTTGACCGCCCAGATTTCCGAGGGCTTTTTCTACCCTACTTGTCAGCGTATCTGAAAGCAAATCTCCCGATTTAGCAGATTTGAGATAGTCTACCAATTGGGCGATGCCGTCTGGTTTCTGGTCTTGTTTTCCGACTTGTTTCCAAGCATCTTGGAGTTGGTCTACAATCCGGTTGACATCGCGTTTTGACAAGTCCGATCGCGAACTGACTAAATCTATCAGGGTTTGCCGATCGAGAGAAGGCAAATTTTCGCCAGCAATGGCTTTTAGTTGCGGATCGTTGAGCAACTTTTCAAATTCGCTACGCATCCCTTTGATGTCTAATTCCGGCGGTTTCAGCGCTTGAATGTAGTCTTCGACGTTTTCGCGCAAGCTGGTGGGGTCGATCGCGCTACCGAGTTCGTGGCCCACTGCTGCTGCTGCTGCTTTCGCTGTGGCCACCACTTGGTTGCTGGCTGCTTTTGCGCCCAGGGCTGCGGCTGCGGTGCCAAAAATGGCTTGAACGCCTGATGTCGCCGTGTTGACGACGGAACCGATCAGGGAACCGACGGTGGTGGAGCTCACCCAGACGAGTAGTGAGAAATAAGTGGCCCAGATGACTAAACCGACGATCGCACCTAAACCGGGACTACTAATCAAACTCAGCTTGACTGCTAGCAAACAAGCGAAGAATAGGGCGATGGTGACGGTGATTAGCGTCCAAGTGCCGACTTTGCTGCCGATGTGGCGGACTGGGGGGCTGCTGCTATCAGATTGGTGTCCGTCGTCGTGGGATTGTCCGATGTATGAAAGGCCCGCGGCTACTGATAAATTTGTTAGCAAGAGTTGGAAAGCACAAGCTAGAACAACTCCCGCGATTAAGGCGATAAAAAATTGTGGCCCGGAATAGAGGAGTGCTGCGTCTTCTACTCTGTTTGTTGTTGTTGTAGTCTGCTCTATTGGCACTTGGGCCAGCCAGAACCCGATGTTATACAGTTGTGGATTTATTGGCAAATTTTGATACATAGTATATTCCTCGTTAAAGGGTGGGTGCGTGCATTGGCGCAAGTTGACCAATGTATAGTTTTAGACTCATGCCCCTAATGGCAAGCATCGCCTTATTGACGAGCTAAAGCATCCCTCTACAGTTGGAAGTGTATAAATATGTCTGTGGTCTAATGGTGATTTAGGGATATTTGTGCTATGTGAATCTTGTTTGATTCAAAGTAGATTTTGAGTTCCGTGAGGCTGTAAAGCGATGCCCCCTGTGGATTTGGGGGAGTTAAGCGAGGTTGAGATTGTGGGGTGTGGCGATGGTATAATTACATTGCACGTCTTTAGACTAAAAATCCTAGAATTACCATAATCGAAAATAGGTCAAAACGATGTCAACAGTTTATCGTTTAAAAGCCAGCGAACTCAATCATCATTTTTCAGAACAAATCAAAGCGAAATTTGCCGATAAAGAAATTGAAATCATTGTTTCAGAATTTGATGAAACCGAATATCTTTTAAAATCCGAAAGCAACAAAAATAGACTGTTGACAGCTATTGAAAATGTTAAACAGCGTAAAAATTTAGTTGAAGTTAATTTACATATTCAATGGCTATGGCAATAATTACGATTCAAGTTGATGAAAATATTAAGACAGCGTTTGAAGAAGCTAGCCCTAAGACTCAGAAAGAGTTAAGTTCGATTATTAACTTGTTTTTTCGAGAAAGTTTACATAATAAAACTTTAACCGAGGTCATGGCACAAATTTCTGACAGGGCAAAACAGCGAGGCTTAACGCCAGAAATTTTACAAGAAATTTTAACAGATAATAATGACGAATAGATTTGTCCTAGATACGAATGTTTTAATCAGTGCTTTACTGTTTAAAACCTCAGTACCGTTTCAAGCGATTGAGTTGGCAGAAAAACAAGGAATAATTTTATATTCTGAAGCGACTTTAAATGAATTAGAGCAAGTTTTGAATCGAAAAAAGTTTAACAAGTATCTTTCTCTGGAAGATCGGCAGGTATTTTTACTTAAATTTATCAGTTCATCGCAGTTAGTCTCTATTACAGAAAACATTACAGTCTGTCGAGATGAAAAAGATAATAAGTTTTTAGAGTTGGCTGTTAGTAGTAATGCCAATGTAATTGTTACGGGTGATTTGGATTTATTAATATTAAATCCTTTTCAAGCAGTCGAAATTTTGACTCCTGATATGTTTATTGATATATTTAGTTCATGGTGATTGCCTTAATATAAAATAGGTTAAAGAGACCACTTAACATTCAAGGAATTTGATTATGCAACGCGAAAATCATGCAATTATTATTGGCGGTAGTCTAGCAGGATTACTGGCTGCTAAAGTATTAGCAAAACACTTCGATCGAGTAACGATCGTTGAACGAGATTTTTTCCCAGAAAAACCCGCACCCCGCCCCGGTATTCCTCAATCGGGCCACCTTCACATCCTTTTAAATCGGGGAAAAATTATCCTCGAACAGTTGTTTCCCGGCTGGGAAAGGGAACTTGTAGCTGCTGGTGCTCCTATCTTAGATCCGAAGTCGATCGCCTGGTTTAGCCCAGCAGGTTGGGCACCGCAATTTAGCCCGGATGACAGCGATGTGATTATGTTCAGTCGGGGTTTACTCGATTGGATAATTCGCCGCCGGCTGGCTGAAAATAAGTAGTCAAACAAAATTAATTACACAAAACAACTAATATGATATACTAAAAATATTAAGTTGTATTTAAATAGGTTTTATATGTTTTTACTTCGAGATATCAATCCACTTTCGTTGAAATTGCTAAACCGAATTTATCGCAAAAGCAGACATCATCAAGTGCGCCAAAGAGCACATTTTTTGATTTTGGTTTCACAAAATGTCAAAAATGAAAATCTGATAAAAATCTTTAAATTTAGTTATAAGACTATGTATAACTGGTTGAATCGATGGGAAAATGAGGGAATGCTCGGATTATATAATAAACCAGGTAGAGGTAGAAAGAAAACATTTAATTCTGCACAATCAGCTCAGATTAGAGACTGGGTAAAATTACAACCAAGACAATTAAAACAAGTAGTACAAAAAATCAAAGAAGAATGGTGTATTAATATAAGTACGGAAACAATTAAGAGAATAATTAAAAAAA
>ENA-OFCE01000113-OFCE01000113.1-metagenomes-genome-assembly--contig:-NODE-113-length-62184-cov-5.311320_pt1 | contig 62184 bp, 53 predicted proteins | sample MGYA00153388_OFCE01 | MGnify analysis MGYA00153388
ACGAGATTATTTTCTGGAAAGAAAATATCCTTCTTTCGGAAATTTAGTACCAAGAGATGTTGCATCCAGAAATGCAAAAGATATGGTTGATACTGGAAAAGGGGTTGGCGTAAGCGGAATAGCAGTTTATTTAGATTTCGCTGACTCTATAAAAAGGTTAGGAGAAGATACAGTTAGAGCTAAATATGGAAATCTTTTCGATATGTATCAACAGATTACAGACGAAAATCCATATAAATCACCTATGAGAATTTACCCAGCTGTACATTACACCATGGGTGGGTTATGGGTTGATTATAATTTGCAAACTACCATTCCAGGTCTTTATGCTTTAGGTGAAGCAAATTTTTCAGATCATGGAGCTAACAGATTGGGAGCTAGTGCCTTGATGCAAGGTTTAGCAGATGGGTATTTCGTAATTCCTTATACAGTTGGCGATTACCTTGCTACCATCGGACCCATTCCCATTAATAAAAATCATCCTGCGTTTACAGAAGCAGAAAACAAAGTTAAAGAAGGAATCAACAAACTTTTATCTATAAAAGGTAAAAAAACAGTTGATGAATTTCATCGTGAGCTAGGTTTGATAATGTGGAACAACTGTGGAATGGCCAGAAATTCGGAAGGTTTAATAAAAGCCAAAAAGGATATTCAAAACTTAAAAGCAGAATTTTGGAGCAACGTAATTGTAGTGGGAACTGCAGATGAATTCAACATGTCGATAGAAAAAGCTGGCAGAGTTGCCGATTTTATTGAATTAGGAGAGTTGATGATTGATGACGCTTTGGATAGAAAAGAATCATGTGGTGGCCATTTCAGAGAAGAATATCAAACTGAAGAAAATGAAGCGTTGAGAAATGATGATGATTATGCCTATGTAGCTGCCTGGGAATTTAATGGTGATAATCAACCAGAAACTTTACATAAAGAAGAATTGATATTTGAAAGCGTGAAACTTACTCAAAGAAGTTACAAGTAAGCCGAAGCAAGTAATAAGAAAAAAAGATTATAAACTAACTCATAAACTATAAAATGAGCGGAATGATGAATTTAAATCTGAAAGTCTGGAGACAGAAAAACAGAAACTCAACTGGTAAAATGGTTGATTATACAGCAAAAAACGTATCGCCTGATATGTCTTTTTTGGAAATGTTGGATGAAGTGAATGAAGATTTAACTAGAAAAGGTGAAGATCCTATCCACTTTGACCATGATTGCCGCGAAGGAATTTGCGGCTCTTGTAGTTTATATATAAACGGAACTCCACACGGTCCTAAAAAAGCAATTACAACTTGCCAATTACATATGCGTTCATTTTCAGATGGAGAAACCATCATAATTGAACCCTGGAGAGCAGAAGCATTTCCTATAAATAAAGATTTATCAGTAGATCGTTCTGCGTTTGACAGAATACAACAAGCAGGTGGTTTTATTTCGGTAAATACAGGTGGAGTACCTGATGCAAATGAAATTCCTATTTCTAAAGTAATTGCAGATGAGGCTTTTAGCTCGGCTACTTGTATTGGTTGTGGTGCTTGTGTTGCGGCATGTAAAAATGCAAGCGCAATGTTGTTTGTAAGTGCGAAAGTATCTCAATTTGCTATGTTGCCACAAGGCAAGCCCGAAAAAGCCAGACGAGTATTAGCAATGGTAGCTCAAATGGATGCAGAAGGCTTTGGTAGCTGTACCAATACTGGTGCCTGCGAAGCTGAATGCCCGAAAGAAATTTCATTAACCAATATAGCTAGAATGAACAGAGAATATTTAGGCGCAGGTATTTTTTCGGAAGAGGAGATTTAGTTTATTCTTTTGGTTTTTACATAAAAATGATCTTCATCAACCTGAAGGTCATTTTTTTTGCCATTTATTTTCAATAATTGCCAATTGTTGGTTGGTGTTATTGTTTGGTAAACTTTTCCTTTTGTCATTAACCTAACAGGCATTTCGAAATTTTTTACATTCGTATTCCATCTATATTCTACATTTTTACCACTAGTTTTCAACTCTAATTCTGGTAAATCTGGATAGTTTAAATATTGATCTGCCATTTTGCTTAAATCTTTTCCCGACTTTGAACTCATATAGTTTATAATTTCTTCGGTTGTAGTTGTTTTTAAAGCAAAATCCTTTTGTATTCCTTTTAAAATACTAAACCATACAACATCATTATTTATAACTGATCGAACAGTATTTAGAAAAAGACTTCCTTTTGGATACATATCTCCACTACCTTCTAAGTTTAAATTGTATTTGCCAATAATTGGAGACTTATTTTCAATAAAATTTTTTCCACCGTTTAAATAACTAATTGCAGAGTCTTTTCCATATAAACACTCCACATAAATAGATTCTGAATAAGTGCAAAATCCTTCATGTATCCACATATCAGCGATATCTTTACTGGTTACATTATTTCCCCACCATTCATGGCCTGTTTCATGGATAATTATATAATCGAATAACTTTCCAATTCCAGTTCCTGAACGATCAGTACCTAAATATCCCTGCAAATAATTATTTCCATAGGCTACTGCACTTTGATGTTCCATTCCTAGGTACGAGGTTTCAACTAATTTGTAGCTATCTCTTTTAAATGGATAATCTCCAAAGAATTTTTCAAAGCATTCCATCATTGGTTTCACTTGCTTAAAATGTTCTTTGGCCTTTTCTAAATTATAACTTAACACATAATAGTCTAATAATAAGTCATTAGGCATAGTTTCAGAAAAGTTCACAAAATCACCAATATTAAAAGTAACATTATAGCTGTTTATCGGATATGTTATTATCCAATTGGTAGTAGTATTATTTTCGTCTGTTTTAGTTTTTGAACGAAGCTTTCCATTGGCAACCATTGTATATTTTGAAGGCGATGTAAAAGTTAAAAGCATACTATCAACTTCATCTGCTTGATGATCTTTGCAAGGCCACCATAAACTCGCACCAGTTCCTTGGCAAGCTACTCCTACAAAATCATTCTCATTTTTATCTTTTTTCCAAACAAATCCACCATCCCATGGAGCTCTTTTTGCAGCTATTGGAGTACCATTATAAAATATTTGAATGGATGCTTGTTCTCCCTTATATTGTTGATTTGGAAAATAAACGAATACTGCTCCGAACTCTCTACTAAATTTTAATTCATTGCCTTTGTTATCAAGAATTTTTTCCAGTTTCATGTTTTCAAAAAGATCAATTTGCAATTTGCTGAAATCATTAACAACAGTAAAAAAAATGGTATTACTTCCTGAAATTGATTTATTTGCGAAATCAAACTTTACATCTAAATGGTTAAATGTTTGGTCGTAACAAGTTCTTTCTGGCGATAGTGCTCCTCGCAATGTATCAGCTTTAGTAATTTGATTTTCGATACCAAATAACTGTGCAAACAATGAACTGAATGAAAAAATAAGTAAAAGAATAAGAATCGAGGCTTGTTTCATGTTTTTTAGTTTAGGCTAATGTAATCATTGGAATTTTAATCAATGGACAAATCAATTATTTGAAAGCATATTTAGCTGGTGGTAATCATCTTACATCTGCCTCCAGCATTAAAACTTTTCATCTGGTAACGTCAGCAAGTGCATTGAAAGCACGTCAGGCTTTAATAAATAAAGAGATAATAGACATGCGCGAAGGAACAATAAGCATGCTTGATCCTATTTTCAAACTATGGTTGCAACGCTATTATTTTATCAATTAAAACAAACCAAATAGTAAGTTACTAAATAGTAAGTTACCATTTGGTAACTTGATTGTAAAACCATAATTTTTAATATTTTTAACAGATCAACATTGGAATAGCTCCACTTTTAAATTCGTATCTTTACGTTTTATGGACTTCAACTCGTTTGGCCTGAACGATAGCCTTTTAGAAGGTGTACTATCAATGGGCTATAAAACCGCAACACCAATACAGACCGAAGCAATACCTGCCGTATTACAAGGCAGAGATTTATTAGCTTGTGCCCAAACCGGAACAGGCAAAACAGGAGCTTTTCTGATTCCTTTAATGGAAAAACTAAGCAAAAAAAGTAATCATAGAATTCGCTGTCTGGTGCTAGTGCCAACAAGAGAACTGGCAAAACAGATAGATGAACAGGCTGAAGGTTTTTCTTATTTCAGCGAAGTAAGTTCGGCAGCAGTATATGGAGGTGGAAGTGGTGATATTTGGGAACAACAACGCAGAGCATTTGAAACTGGAACTGATATTATTATTGCAACTCCAGGCAGATTAATTGCACACATGCAAATGGAATATGTAAAACTAGATGAAGTTGAGTATTTGGTTTTAGATGAAGCTGATAAAATGCTTGATATGGGTTTTTATGAAGATATCGTAAAAATTGTAAAATCATTGCCAGAAAAAAGACAAACTCTGATGTTTTCGGCAACTATGCCACATAAAATAAAAGAGCTCACAAAAAAATTATTGAATGATCCGGTACAGATTGCTTTAGCAATTTCTAAACCAGCAGAAGGTATAAATCAGCAAGCTTATATGGTGTTTGATCATCAGAAAATAAAATTGTTGGAACACATTTTTCAAGAAAAAAATGTAGAAAACATGATCATTTTTACTTCTAGAAAAGTGAATGTACAGCAGATTGTTTCTTCATTACAAAGATTAAAATTTAAAGTAGGCGGAATACAATCAGATAAAACACAGGAAGAACGTGAAACAATGATGCGTGATTTTAAAAGTGGTAAAATAAACGTTTTAGTTGCAACCGATATACTTTCTAGAGGGATTGACATTGAAGGATTAAGCCATGTTGTAAACTACGACGTACCTGGAGATGCAGAAGATTATGTACATAGAATTGGCAGAACAGCCAGAGCTCAAAGTAAAGGTGAAGCAATTACTTTTATTAATGAACAAAAGCAATATCAATTTGCTGCTATAGAGAAACTCATTGAGAAAGAAATACCTAAATTGCCACTTCCAGAGGCATTAGGAGCAGCTCCAGAATGGCAGCCTAATGTAAAAGTTAAAGATTCAAGACCGTTTAAGAAAAAGAAATTTTTTAAGAAAAAGGTTTAATTTATTCCTAAAATGAAACTTTTGCACCTAATCGATAACCGTTTTTTATCATATCCTGAATGCCATATTGATACAAAAAATAAAAATCGGTTTGCCTAAAGTTTTGTAATATTTCTGCACGTATAATTTTAGGCTTGTCACCATTATTTATCCAACCATTGTAACCACTATATGAAAATATAAGCAAGGAGGATTTATAGTAAACGGAACTTTTAATACCAAATAAAAATGCATCATTTTGTACATTCAGTTTTTGTTGCCAAGCATAAAATCCTAATAATGTACCAGCCTTTATTTTAAAACCTTTTTCATTCTTATAAATGGTTTTATCGGCTGCAACATCAAAAATATAACCAGGTGCGTTTATATGTCGGGCATTTTCTAATCCCTTTCCGGTGGTTGTTTTAAATGTAACTCCCAAATTGGCATCCGGCAGCCAATTATTTTTTTCTTGTAGCAATTGAACAATTGTTCCAAAATATAAATCACCGCCAGCATATCCTTTTCCTTTTTGAGGCAAAATTTTACGCTCATCTAATGTATTCTGATTCATTTCAAAATACTCTAAAGGTCGCCAATATGATGTTAAAGCAATTTTGCCCGAAGCAAATGGTAAGGTAAGCTGGTGGTAGGTATTAGCTGTTTTTTCTCCAGGTTGTTGGTAGTATTCAACAGCATTTTCAAAAATAATTTTGTTCGATATTTTACCATCTCTTAAGTATGGGACAGGTAAAGCACCCGGACCCAAAAAACCAGAAGATGTGATAATGTAGCTTTCTGGCGTTGAAACACCATCCCAATTAACCAAAGTTGCCCATCGTTCAAATTCTGATTGTTGGGCAAATAAATGCATAAAGCAAAAAGATTGCAGAAGTAAAAAATTAAACAGAAAATATACTTTTTGACGTTTGAACATGTATTGTTTTTGTTTTTTGAAAAGATACAAAGCTTTTAATACTATTTTTGAAACTTGAAATAAACTATTGAATTATGATCAAAAAAATAATTATTGGTATTACACTATTTGTTGTTTTGGTATTTGCAGCACTTTTGGCCGCTCCATTTTTGTTTAAAGACCAGATAGTTGAAAAAGTAAAAACGATTATTAACAAAAACGTAAATGCAAAAGTAAACTTTGATGAAGTAAATATTGGGATTATTAAAAGTTTTCCGAACCTAAACTTTGGTTTAACGAATTTACAAATAATTGGAATTGACACGTTTGCTACAGATACGTTGGTGAAAATGAAAGAATTATATGTGGTAGTTGATATTATGACAGTGATTAAAAAACAACCGATTGTGGTTAAATCTTTTGAACTCACAGAACCTTATTTGTATGTGCGTGTGCTTAAAAATGGAAAAGCAAATTACGACATTGTAAAAGCGGTTAGTAACGCCACCGAATCTTTAGATACTGCTTCTAATCCATTTAAAGTTGGTTTGCAAAGTTATTCGATTAAAAGTGGAAACTTACGATATGATGATGCCTCGCTTGGTTTTGATATGTTATTGAAAAACTTTGACCATAAAGGTACCGGAGATTTTACCCAAGATTTGTTTACGTTAACAACAGAATCGGGCATTGATCAATTGAGTGTAAGCTACGGGGGTGTGAATTATTTGGTGAAGACAAAAACAAAAGCAAAAGTGCCCATTGCTATTGATATGCCTAATATGAAATTCACTTTTACCGATAATGAGATTGAATTAAATGAATTGATTTTGAAGTTTGCCGGAACTATTGCGATGCCTAGTGATGATATTGCTATGGATATAACTTTTGACGCAGCTAAATCTGATTTTAAAAACTTTCTTTCTTTAATTCCAGCAGTATATGCCTCATCTTTTGATAAGCTTACGGCGAATGGAAAATTTGCTATAAATGGTTTTGCTAAAGGCATTTATAATGAAAAATCCTTGCCTTCATTTGATATTAATATGTTGATAGAAAACGGTTCGTTTAAATATCCTGATCTGCCTAAAGGAATTAACAATGTTCAGGTTTCGGCAAATATTTCTAACAAAGATGGAAATCTAAATAATACAATTGTATCAATACCAAAAGGGCATATTGAATTTGGTACTGACCCATTTGATTTCCGTTTGCTGTTGAAAACTCCAACAACAGATCCGGATATTAATATGGCAGTAAAAGGAAAAATTGATTTGGCAGAAATTACACGGATGATACCGCTCGAAGGAACCAAACTTGAAGGAGTATTAAATGCCGATGTACAAGCAAAAGGAAAAATGTCGGCAGTAGAAAATGGAAATTATGATCAGTTTTATTCTGCGGGAACTTTATCCGTTGTTAATTTACTCTATCAATCCAAAGATGTACCTGAAGCGGTCAATATTCCATCAGCCGCATTTACATTCAATCCTAAAAATATAACTGTAACAAACTTCGATGCAAAAGTTGGAAAAAGCGACTTTAAAGCAACTGGCACACTGGATAATTATTTAGGATATTTATTTAAAGAACAACCTATTAAAGGAAACTTTATGTTAAAATCTAATTTGATAGATGTAAATGAATTAATGGGTTCCGAAACCGCAACTACAACTACAAATGAAGAAAGTGCTCCTTTGGAGATTGTAGAAGTACCTGCTAACATTGATTTTGTTTTAAAATCTGATCTTGCAAAAGTTTTATATGACAATCAAATTTTTGAAAATCTGACCGGAGAAATTGTTGTTAGAAATAGTGCAATAAATTTTAATTCTGTTAAGTTGAATACGCTTGGAGCAGCTATTGCGATGAATGGAAATTACACGAGCATTGACCCTGAAAAACCAGCTATGAATTTGGATTTAGGAATACAAAATCTGGATATTCAAAAAGCATTTACAACTTTCAGTACGGTGAAAGCAATGGCACCAATTGCCAAATACACAACTGGTTTATTCAATGGAACGATGAATTTCAGTACAGATTTTGGAAAAGATATGATGCCATTGATGAATACAGTAGGCGCAAAAGGAACATTAAACATTTTGAAAGCCATTGTTGGAGGTTTTGAACCATTGAACAAATTGGCTTCTCAACTAAAAATGGATAAGTACAAACAGTTAAATATTAACAATGCAAAAATTGATTTTGTGGTAAATAACGGCAAAGTGATTATAAGCCCATTTGATATTAAACAAGGTAATATGAACATGAATGTTGCTGGTAGCAGTGGTTTTGACCAATCATTGGATTATGTATTGAAACTAAAATTTCCTAGAGCTGAACTTGGCAACCAAGCAAATGAAGTGGTAAGTAATTTAACAGCTAAATTGAATAAGCAAGGTGTTAATTACAATGCAGCAGAAAATTTAAATGTTAATGCATTAATCGGTGGTTCTATTACAAATCCAACTGTGAAAATTTCTATGGCAGATTTGGCCGGAGGCTTAAAAGATGCCGTAACTGATGCAATAGATGCAAAAAGAAAAGAGCTCGAAGGCAAAGCAAAAGCGGAAACTGAACGCTTAAAAGCTGAAGGATTAGCGAAAGCAAAAGAATTAGAAAACAAAGGAAGAGCAGAAGCTGACAGAATTAAAGCAGAAGCACAAACTAAAGCTAAAGCAGAAACGGATCGATTGAAAGAAGAGGCTAGAAAAAAATCGGAAGAGGCAAAAAAGAAAGCTGAGGAAGAAGCTAAGAAAAAACTAAAAGATTTATTTAAAAAACCATAAAATTGGGAATTTATTTCTCAAAAAATATTGATTTGTACTCTATGTATTCATTTTAATAAAAAAAGAATGCATTTGAAGTTCATTTTAATTCGGCTCGCATATTGTAAAGTTATACTTTTAACCCTAAAACTTTTAAAACAATGACAAACAATTTTACAAAAAAATCGGCATCTCTAATTCTGTTATTTTTCTCATTTACTTACTTTCTTTCATCGTGTAGCCAAACCCATTACCCAATGGCGAGAGTCGAGAAAAAAAATATAGATAAAGTGGATAAATTAAACATAGAACCGAAACAAAAAATTAATGAAGTTCAACCAGATGTAACAAAATTAGAACAGGAAAAAAGTTCCTCTAACTCCGAAAAACAAGTTATTGCATCTTCAGAAACATCATCCAAAAGCCAAGCAATTGCAAGTGCATCCACTACAATTGCAGAACAAAAAACAATAACTCAATCTGCTAAGCAAACTTGGAAAGAAAAAATGCTGACAAAAAAAATCAACAGAATTCTTGAAAAAAACTCAGCACCAGCAATTCAAAAAGGCAGCTACTTATACATTGGTATTGTGTTAGTATTGGTTGGTTTAGTAATAGGGCTGGTATTTGGTAGTTTAGGTTACTTATTAGTAGTTATTGGTATTGTGGTCGCACTTATTGGTTTGCTCACAAATAATTAGTACACTTCTTATTAAAATTTAATCCGCTTTGCAAAACAAGGCGGATTTTTTTTGTTTATGGTAATAGCAATCCAATTGAGGTAAAACCATTAAAACAAATACTTTTGCAGAAATAAATTTTACTCGCAAGGATTAACGAAAAGAGACATGGAATCGAAACGACAACAAAAATTTGCAAAAGTAATACAGAAAGAACTAGGAGAACTTTTTCAACGTGAAATGAATTTACTCATACCGAATGTATTAATTACCATAACTAAAGTACGAGTAACCCCCGATCTTTCAATTGCTAAAGTATATTTAAGCCTTCTTACCACCCGAAATATTCCTGAAACGATTAAAGAAATCAGATCACATACAAAGGAAGTTCGCTTTAAACTTGGAGTAAAAATAAAAGATCAAGTAAGAGTAATTCCAGCTCTTGACTTTTTTCTAGACGATTCATTGGATTACGCCGAAAAAATGGATAAGCTTTTCAGTGATTTACAGATTCCAAAAGATGAAATTGAATAAATGAAAAGATTTGTCCGAGAACCTGGAAACTTTCTAACCCATTTTATTCCTGCTTTACTTACCGTTCCGGCAGCAGTTATTATGGTATCTTCTGCTACTAATTTAGAAAAATTTTATTCTTCTTTAATTTTCGGTGCAGCATTCATTATATTATTTTTTACTAGTTCGCTATACCATAGTGTACCTCGTACACAAAAAGGCATTGATAACTGGCGAACAGTAGATTTTTGCGCTATTTATATCATGATTGCCGGCAGCTATACTCCTACCATTGTTGTGCTATTTGAAGGTTGGCAACAATGGCTAATGCTTTTCATTATTTGGGGGATCGCGTTGGCGGGAATAATTTTAAAGCTTGGTGGTAAAATTCAAAACCCAAAAGTTTCACTAGGTATTTACATTGCCATGGGTTGGCTGGTAATTTTTGTAATCAATGAATTATTAAAATCACTGCCGCCAGAAGCTCTATATTGGTTTTTCGCTGGTGGTGTTTCGTACATGATTGGAACAGTGTTTTTCTATTATGACAAACCTTGGATCGAAGATTATTTTGGTTGTCATGAAGTTTGGCACATTTGTGTTTTTGGCGGCGCTGCCTCACATTATGTTTATACTTTACAATATTTGATTAAGTAATTTTGTACTAGACCTGAACTTTTGGATCAATTTCAGCAGCCCAAGCCATTATACCACCTTTAAGATTATATAAATTGGTAAGCCCTAATTCTCGCTCCAATTGCATAATTGCAGCTGCACTTCTTGCACCCGACCGACAATGAATGATTACTTGCTTATGCTTATCAATACTTCCAGCTTCTAATAAAACATTGGCTAATGGAATATTCAACCCTTCCAGATTTCCAGTTTCATATTCAAACACCTCTCTTACATCTACTAATTGAAAATCTTCGCCAGCAGCGATTTTATCTCTTAGTTCAAATACTGTTACTTCTTTCATTCTCTAAAATTTTAACAAAACTATAAATTCTTCATCATAATAAAGTCATTCAACCAAAACTTGTCTAAAGAAATATCAACGGTTTCTATAATTTCAAAATCATTTTTTTCATAAAAAAGCTTGGCATTATTTTCTCTATTAACATTTAGCTTTAGTTTGGCAATCCCTTTTTCTTTACATTTTTCTATTATTTCATCCAATAATAATTGCCCTAATCCTTTTTTGTGTTGCTTAGGCAAAACGTAAATTTTTTCCAATTTGGCGATTTTATTTTCAGTATTAGATGTCCAAGCTGCAAATCCAGCTGGCTTATCTTCCAAATAAATTAATAAAAATTCGCAACCCAATTGCATTTGTTCTACCAATGTTTGCTGATTGTACATCAGATTCAACATGTAATTGATTTGTTCTTTTGAGATAATGGCTTCATAAGTAATCGGCCATATTTGATTGGCTAATTGTTCAATTATTAATGCATCATCTTTATCTGCGATTCTTATATAAGCGGAGTTTGATAATTGATTTTTCATTATTAGATCATTACTTTATTTCAATAATAAAAAACTAACAAATTTCTTCTTAAAATTTAACTGAAACGCCCATCATAAAATTCCTTCCTGCTTGAGGATAATAAAAGTTCTCAGTAATATTTTCTGATCCTGATATATATGAAAATGTATATCCATTCGCTTCATAATAATTATTTAAAACATTTTGAATGGTAAAAAACAAACCCAATTCTTTGGTAAGATTCGATTTAACTAAATAATTAAATTTTATATCATTTACTAAATATGGATCAATGCTCTTTTTAATATTCTCTGTATTATCTAAAAATTGCCGACTTACATATCGATTCATTAATGTTGCAGAAAATGCTTTTACCAAATTATATTTAATTTGTAAACCAGCGGTTAATGCCGGTGAAAATGAAATAGCAGAATTTGAAAACAATTCTTTTTGCTGACCTCCTACATCATAATCATCAATAAAAGAAGTGAAATTTTTAATTCTATTTTCGCTAATTGTTGCATTGGCACTTATTTCAAAATCCTTATTTATACTATAATTTCCACTTACTTCTAATCCAGTTCTATAACTTGTTGGAGTGTTTTGCCTGATATATGCACCCACATCATTTACTTGACCAGTTAATACCAATTGATTTTTATAATTCATGTAAAATAAATTTACTTCCATCCTGTATTTTTTTGAGTTAATTCGATAGCCAGCCTCTAAATTATATAATCGTTCCGGCTTGGGTCTGCTTTGTAAAGTGCTATTGGTAAACTCTTCGCGGTTTATTTCTTTATTAGATATAGCTCCAGTTAAATACAAAGAAATAGAATCATTTAAAATATAGGTTATTCCAATTTTAGGATTAAAAAAATTCATCGGTTCTAATTTCAATAAAGTTGCATTACCGGGTAATACATTTTTATTCGTATAAGTTACTTTTCGATATTGCAAATCAGCAAATAAAATTGCTTTATTCTTTTTGTACGAAATTTTTGAATAGATAGTAAAGTCTGTTTTAAAAGCATCATCCTCATAATATTTTTTTCGAATGCTATCCGCAGCAACAACCTTACTCCAAATTAATTCACCATAATGTAAACCATTATACTCGTTGTATCCACCTCCAGCAATTATTTCTACATTATTGTTAGGTTGATAAGTAGTGCTAAAAGTTGTTCCATAAAAATAATTATCTAACCATCTTCTTCTTATAACATCTGATTGCAAAACCGTATCCATTCCAATTATTGCAGGCGAAAGAAAATAGTTAGCAAGATCATCTTGATTTCTGTATTCTTCATAATATCCTTTTCCTCTAGTTAAGTGTAAAGCGATTTGTGCATTTAATTTTGAAGTAATCTGCCTGTTATAAAAAGTCTGATAATGATCTTGCTGATAATTATCGGTTTGATTATCATAGGTATAAAAATTATAATTCCTTCCTGAATTTCGAAGATTGTTGGCGTCCTTTTCATCTAAATAATTTCGAGCAATAAAAGCTGAAATTGCCGCTGTATCATTATTAATTCTTGATTCCGGCACTCCATACCATGATTGATATGTTTTTTCGGCACCAGAAAATATATTTACTTTAAAAAAATCTTTTTTTCCAATATGACTTAATGAGGTAAAAAAAGATTTTAATTCAGAACTTCCCCGATCAATATATCCATCAGAAACAATCCGAGATAAACGACCATCAACACTCCAATTATTGTTAGTTAATCCAGTTCCAAAACTCAATGTGTTTTTTAAGGTGTTAAAAGAACCTGTAGAAGAATTAATTTCTACATATGGATTTGTATTTATGGTTGTAGTTTGAATATTAATACTTGCTCCAAAAGCTGCAGAGCCATTGGTCGAACTTCCAACGCCTCGTTGTATTTGCAATGAATTAATGGAAGAAGCAAAATCTGGCAGATTCACTAAAAAAAGATTCTGAGATTCTGAATCATTAAAAGGAATTCCATTTATGGTCATATTAATTCGTGTGGCATCACTCCCTCTTATTCGTAATCCAGTATATCCAATTCCAGCTCCGGCGTCAGAATTAACAACTACCGAAGGTGTATTTTGCAAAAGATAGGGTAAATCCTGCCCAGTATTATTTTCATTTAACTCAATTTTAGATAAATTAGAAAACGTACCTGCATCCAATTTTTTTGCTTTTATAGCCGATACAATCACTTCTTCCCGAATATTTACAGACGGTTTTAATTCTATCCTAATTATACTATTTGTTGGAATTGTGATTCGCTGTTTAAATGTTTCATAACCAATGTTTGATACGATTATATCGTATGTTTCTTCATCAACATTATTGAAAATAAACTCTCCATTTACATCTGTTGAGGTTGAAAATTTAGAGTTTTGAAGGCTTACGCTCGCCCCGATCAAGAATTTTTCAAAAGCAAATACTTTGCCTCTCATTTCAAATTGGGCATAAACTAACCACGGGCAAATAGCCATAACAATTACTAAAATCAATTTTTTCATATAAAATTTTTTAAACCTGAGACAAACAGGGATACGCAGTCTCATTAATTGTTTAAAAATTACCTTTTCCCTTCGCCGGCATTATCCGTATCAGGTTCAATGGGTATAATCTCAGCCCTGGTTTGTGTAGAAATTTTTCAATTTCTGACAAGGCACCCCTTAAGAATGAACAAATGTATTACAATTTTCTGATTGCCATCATGGCTCTTTCCAATCTTTCGTTTTCGTTGCCCGAAATTATCTCATAGGATACTCCCAAATCATCTAATTCTTTTTTATACAAATCAAAAAAGTATTGGCGTTTATCAGGATGCTCACGCAATGGATCTTCTACCCAAGGCATATCAATGTCGGTAAGTAAATGTAAATCATAATCGCGGTTTATTATTTGATTTTGAATCCACTCCGGACAAGAACCAAATTTATAATTCGACCAAATTTTTGAAACAATCAAATTGGTATCGCAAAACAAAAAGTCGTTTGCAGTAATCATTGCATCATCTTCCATTTCAAGTTGTTTTCTCGAAATTCTGAAAATATCAAACATGTTATACCTATAATTTTGACTCGTTACGTATTCTCTGGCATATTCTTCTACCCAGTTGGTACGGTATTGAGTTGCTAATGATTGAGCCAAAGTAGATTTTCCTGTGCATTCAGGTCCAACAATAGCTATACTTTTAATTGATTTTGAGAGATCCATGTTTTTTTCCATTCAGAATATCCAGCAATTGCAATCGCAATGAATATCGCATATAAAATTGCCGTAAGGTACAATTCTTTAAAAATAAAAAGAGCAACATAAATAATATCTGCAAAAATCCATATTAGCCAGTTTTCTAAATATCGTTTTGCCATTAATAACTGTGCGCATAAACTCATCGCAACACACAAGCTATCAGTGAGTGGCATAGATGCAGAGGTGTAATTTTTGAGCCCAAAACCAAGTAAAATAAACACCAAAATAATACTACATAAACTTAAAATCCAATCAGCTTTACTCATACGTTGAACCGGATGAATGGATTTTTCCTGATTTTTTTTCCAATAATACCATCCATAAATGCTGGAACAGAAATAAAACAATTGCAAAGCTGTATCTGCAAATAGTTTAGCCTGATAAAAAACTATAGCATACAATACAACATTTATAAGTGCAACTGGCCAACACCATAAACTTTGTTTAGCGGTCAGCAATACAGCAATAATTCCAGTAAAGGCTGCAAAAGTTTCTAAGATTGTTAGCGAAAACATACGAGTGTAAGGAAGGTATTTTTAATGAATTGAAGAAAACTATTGGCAAAAATTATACATTTGCAAAATTTATACTTAAGTGAGTTTCTTAAACTAAATCTAATAAAATGCCTTTAAATCCTTCATATCAATCTGTTCTAATCATTGGTTCTGGTCCAATTATTATCGGTCAGGCTTGCGAATTTGACTATGCTGGTTCACAGGCAGCACTTTCTTTGCGAGACGAGGGAATAAGTGTTACCATTATTAATTCAAATCCGGCAACTATTATGACGGATAATGTAATAGCTGATCATATTTATTTATTGCCACTTACCTGCGAATCCATCGAACAAATTTTAATGGATCAAAAAATTGATGCGGTTTTACCTACAATGGGCGGCCAAACTGCACTAAACTTATGTATTGAAGCAGATGAACGTGGAATATGGAAAAAATATGGTGTTGCAATTATTGGTGTTGCAATAGATGCGATTGAAGTAACAGAAAACCGAGAGAAATTTCGCCAGTTGATGGTCGATATTGGAGTTGGGGTTGCGCCTTCTAAAATTGCTAATTCATTTTTAGAAGGAAAAGAAATTGCACAAAATATTGGATACCCATTAGTTATTCGCCCTTCGTATACTTTAGGTGGCACAGGAGGCGGAATTGTCCATAAAAAAGAAGATTTTGATTTGGCTTTAAGTCGTGGTTTACAAGCCTCACCAACTCATGAGGTGCTGGTTGAAAAAGCAGTAATTGGCTGGAAAGAATATGAATTAGAACTCCTTCGTGACAATAATAACAATGTGATTATCATTTGCTCGATTGAGAATTTTGATCCAATGGGAATACATACTGGAGATTCGATTACTGTGGCACCAGCTATGACACTTTCTGATCGCTGCTACCAGGAAATGCGAAATCAGGCAATAAAAATGATGCGTGCAATTGGCGATTTTGCTGGTGGTTGTAATGTTCAATTTTCGATAAATCCGGTTGATGAAGCAATTATTGCGATTGAAATAAATCCAAGAGTATCCAGATCATCAGCTTTGGCGAGTAAAGCTACCGGTTATCCGATTGCTAAAATTGCCTCAAAATTAGCAGTAGGTTATAATTTAGATGAACTACAAAATCAAATCACTAAAACTACCTCAGCTTATTTTGAACCTTCTATTGATTATGTGATTGTGAAAATTCCACGTTGGAATTTTGATAAATTTCCTGGTGCCAATAAAGAATTAGGCATCCAAATGAAATCTGTTGGAGAAGTAATGGCGATAGGCAGAAGTTTTATTGAGGCTTTACAAAAAGCTTGTCAATCACTTGAAGCAGGCAGAAGTGGATTAGGTGCAGATGGCAGGCAATTAAAAAACCTAGAAGAAATTCTATTCAGTTTAGAACATCCTAGTTGGGATCGTTTATTCCATATTAAAGATGCAATGAGTTTGGGCGTTCCAGTTCAATCGATTCAAAAAATAACTAAAATAGATCGTTGGTTTTTATTGCAAATTCAAGAATTAGTAAGGGTTGAATCTGAATTGAAAAGATATAACCTAACTAATTTACCCAAAGAATTATTAACAGAATTAAAGCAAAAAGGGTACTCAGATGTTCAGATTTCGTATGTTCTAGGTAATTGTTCCGAAGAAGATGTTTATCAAAAACGAAAAGAACTCAGCATAAACCGAGTTTACAAAATGGTGGATACATGTGCTGCCGAATTTGAAGCGAAAACTCCCTATTTTTATTCAACTTATGATAGTGATATCAATGAAAGCATACGATCAGAGAAAAAGAAAATAATAGTTTTAGGATCTGGTCCTAATAGAATTGGTCAAGGAATTGAATTTGATTATTCATGTGTACATGGTTTAATTGCTGCCAAAGAAGCAGGTTTTGAATCCATTATGATTAATTGCAATCCAGAAACCGTGTCGACAGATTTTAACATGGCCGATAAATTATATTTCGAGCCAGTTTTTTGGGAACATATTCGAGATATTATTGAATTAGAAAAACCTGTTGGAGTCATTGTTCAATTAGGAGGACAAACTGCATTAAAACTTGCAGAAAAATTACATGAACACAATATTCCAATTATCGGAACAAGTTATAATGACATGGATGTGGCTGAAGATCGAGGCAGATTTTCAGATTTGTTGAAGGAACTAGAAATTCCATATCCAGCTTATGGAGTTGCAGAAAATGCAGAAGAAGCGTTAATAGTTGCAAAAACGGTTGGATATCCCGTATTAGTTCGCCCTTCGTATGTTTTAGGTGGACAGGGCATGCGGATCGTAATTAATGATGAAGAGTTAGAAAGTGCAGTAATTGGATTATTGAAAAATCTTCCTGGCAATCGCGTTTTGATTGATCACTTTCTCGACCGTGCAGAAGAAGCAGAATCAGATAGTATTTGCGATGGAGAAGAGGTTCATATCGTTGGTTTAATGGAGCATATAGAACCTGCAGGAATTCATTCTGGCGATTCTAGTGCTGTACTTCCACCTTTTGATCTTTCGGCAGATGTGCAACAAAAAATGGTTGAATACACTAAGAAAATTGCATTTGCTTTAAATATCCGTGGTTTATTAAATATTCAATTTGCCATTAAAAAAGATAAAGTTTATGTAATTGAAGCCAATCCAAGAGCTTCCAGAACGGTACCTTTCATCGCAAAAGCCTATCAGGTTCCTTACATAAATATTGCAACCAAAGTTATGCTTGGCACTCATAAATTAAGCGATTTTGTCATTGAAACGAAATTGGAAGGATTTGCAATTAAAGAACCTATTTTTTCTTACAGTAAATTCCCAGAGGTTGAAAAACAATTGGGCCCAGAAATGAAATCAACAGGCGAGTCAATTTTATTTATTAAAGACACGAACGATCCCTATTTCCGTCAATTATACAAAGAAAAAAGTATGTACTTAAGTAAGTAAACTTTAAGAATCTTTGCCACGAATGCAAGAATAAAAATTTCTTTTAACTATACATTAAAATCTTTTATTATCCTGAAAAATATTGGTTAATTACTATAATTTTTAAAATTCTTTAACTCATTTTAGTGTAGGCTTATTGTCTTTGTGTTTTCGTATTTCGAATTTTTTTATTTTTTCCTTGTGAAACTTTAGTGTCTTTGTGCCTTCGTGGTTCAAAAATTGGTTCAAATTATAATTCTAAAATACTAATTTTACCAAACCGATTCATACTGCCAGCTTGTCAATCAAAATACGGCTGGCGTACTATTTGTAAAATCCCCATTTCAACACCCATAGATAAATAATCCATGTTTAATTTTCTTAATGCCAGCATCGCTAAAATTTTCGGAAACAAATCTGATCGTGATGTAAAAGCAATATTACCCCTTGTAGACAAGATTAAAGCAGAATTTGAAGCATTACAAAACATTAGCAATGATGCTTTACGAGCAAAAACCCAAGAATTTAAAACCAGAATTGCTGATTATTTAACAGAATTATCTACCGAGATTGCTGATTTGAAAGCACAGGTTAATGACAATGTTGACATGGACATTATGGAAAAAGATGCGATGTACAACACATTGGATAAACTAGAAAAAGAACACGACAAAAAACTGGAAGAGGTTTTATTAATGATTTTGCCAGAAGCTTATGCTGTGGTAAAAGAAACAGCAAGTCGATTCAAAAACAATGCAACCATTGTGGTAACTGCCAGTGAAATGGATAGAAATCTTGCAGCAAAAAAAGACCATATAGTAATTGAAGGTGATAAAGCAACCTGGCATAACAGCTGGCTAGCTGCAGGAAATAAAATAACCTGGGATATGGTACATTACGATGTGCAATTGATAGGTGGTGTAGTTTTGCACGAAGGCAAAATAGCCGAAATGGGAACTGGTGAAGGTAAAACGTTAGTAGCAACCCTTCCTTCCTATTTAAATGCAATTGCAGGAAAAGGGGTTCATATCGTTACGGTAAACGATTATTTAGCGCGCAGAGATAGTGAATGGATGGGACCTTTATATGAATTTCATGGGCTTTCGGTTGATTGTATTGACAGGCACCAACCTAATTCCGAAGCAAGGAGAAATGCCTACAATGCCGATATTACATTTGGAACAAATAATGAATTTGGTTTCGATTATTTGCGAGATAATATGTCGCGAAATCCGGAAGATTTGGTACAGCGCAAATTGCATTTTGCCATGGTTGATGAGGTAGATTCTGTGTTAGTTGATGATGCAAGAACACCTTTAATTATTTCTGGACCTGTTCCGCGTGGTGATGAGCATGAATTTTATGATCTAAAACCAAGAATTGAGCGATTGGTGAATGCACAAAAAGCAATTATCAATATTTCTCTTATTGATGCAAAAAAATTATTGGCTGATAACAAAAATGATGATGGAGGTTTTGCATTATTAAGAGCTTACCGAGGTTTACCAAAAAGTAAATCTTTAATTAAATTTTTAAGTGAGCAGGGAAATCGGGCAACACTACAAAAAACCGAAAACTATTACATGCAAGATCAGAATCGTGAAATGCATAAAGTAGATAAAGAGTTGTTTTTTGTTATTGATGAAAAAAATAATTCTATTGAATTAACGGAAAAAGGTATCGAGTTAATTACTGCTTCTGGCGAAGATGCTGGATTTTTCGTTATGCCAGATGTAGGATCAGAAGTTGCAGAAATCGATAAGAAAGCAATTGCCGACGAAGAAAAAATAGCCATGAAAGACCAGTTAATGCGTGATTTTGGAATAAAATCAGAACGCATTCATTCGGTCAATCAATTGTTGAAAGCGTACACCTTATTTGAGCGTGATGTTGAATACATTATTGATAGTGGAAAAATTAAAATTGTAGATGAGCAAACAGGTCGTGTGTTAGATGGCCGTAGATATTCTGATGGATTGCACCAAGCAATAGAAGCAAAAGAAAACGTAAAAGTGGAAGATGCAACTCAAACATTTGCCACTGTTACCCTGCAAAATTATTTCAGAATGTATCATAAACTTTCGGGCATGACAGGAACTGCGATAACGGAAGCGGGTGAATTCTGGACTATTTACAAATTGGATGTTTCTGAAATTCCAACCAACCGAAAAGTAGTTCGGAAAGATGAAGAAGATTTGGTTTATAAAACAAAAAGGGAAAAATATAATGCGGTTGCAGACGAAATAAATAAGCTTACAACAGCCGGAAGACCTGTTTTAGTTGGTACAACTTCTGTAGAAATATCTGAATTGCTAAGCAGAATGCTAAAATTACGTGGTATAAAACACAACGTATTGAACGCAAAATTGCATCAGCGAGAAGCTGAAATAGTTGCAGAAGCGGGTATGCCGTCTACCGTAACCATTGCTACCAATATGGCAGGAAGAGGAACCGACATAAAATTAGCAGAAGAAGTAAAGGTAAGTGGAGGTTTGGCCATTATTGGTACAGAAAGACATGAATCAAGAAGAGTTGACAGACAATTAAGAGGTCGTGCAGGTAGACAAGGTGATCATGGAAGTTCTCAGTTTTTTGTTTCCTTAGAAGATGATTTGATGAGATTATTTGGATCAGATCGAATTGCAAAATTAATGGATAGAATGGGATTGGAAGAAGGCGAAGTAATTCAGCATAGTATGATTTCTAGATCAATAGAACGTGCTCAGAAAAAAGTAGAAGAGAACAACTTCGGAATCAGAAAGCGTTTATTAGAATATGATGATGTGATGAATTCGCAGCGAACGGTAATTTACAAACGTCGGCATAATGCACTTTTTGGCGAACGATTGGAAGTAGATTTAGATAATATGGTTTTTGATGTTTGTGAAGAACTTGCCATAGAATTTAAAGAGCTGAAAAACCATTTGGGTTTTGAATTAGAGATAATAAAAGTATTTGCGATTGACACAAAAATAACGCAAGAGCAATTATTAAATTTACCAGTAAACGACCTGGCTACTACTTTATATGAAGAAGTAAAAGAAACATATAAACGCAAAATGGCGAAAATTTCTGTTAATGCGTTTCCGGTAATAAAAGATGTGTACGAAAACCGTGGAGAAGCGATAGAAAATATTGTAGTTCCATTTACCGATGGAGTTAAAAATATTCAGATACCTGCTAATCTTAAAAAAGCATACCAGACCGAGGGTAAAGAAATCATTCGAGCATTCGAAAAATCAATTGCATTAATTATGATCGATGAAGCTTGGAAAGAACATTTGCGAGAAATGGATGAGTTGAAACAATCTGTTCAGAATGCAGTCTACGAGCAAAAAGATCCATTGTTGATTTATAAATTTGAATCGTTTGAATTATTTAAACAAATGATTTCTAATACCAATCGAGAAATTATAAGTTTTCTGTATAAAGCTACAATACCAGTTCAACAGCCCGACGAAATTAGAGAAGCTAGACCTCAGCCAAAAGCTGATATGCGAAGCATGAAAGTAAGTAAGCCTAATTATGTTTCAGGAAGTACCGCTGACGAGGTAGAAATAGAAGATGAACCCGTAAAAGCACAGCCTGTTCGTGCAATGCCAAAAACTGGAAGAAACGATCCTTGCCCTTGTGGAAGCGGAAAGAAGTATAAAAATTGCCATGGAGTACATGAAATTTAATTAAGCATTGCATGAAAAAGGTTCTGATAATTACCTGTTGCTTTTTACTTCTATTTAATCTTGTAATTGCTCAACCAGCAAAAACAATTGCTATCAATCAAAGTCCTGTAATTAATCAATTAATAGAAAAAAGAATTGAATGGAATGCCCGAGACCAAACTACAGATGGCTATAGGGTTCAGTTATTTTCAGGTACTAGCAGAAGCGAAGCCATGACCGAAAAATCAAAAGCGGAAAGTTTATTTGAAGAAACAACCATTCATATTATTTATAATCAGCCATATTTCAAAGTTCGTGTAGGCGATTTTAGAACAAAATTAGAAGCAATGAGAATGCAGGAATTATTGAAAGAGCATTTTGAAAATATGTTTATTGTAAAGGATAACATTAGTTTGCCTCCAATTAAGTAACGTAGGATTAATATACGTTTAGATATTAAAAAGATTTTACTCATAAAAAATCAAAAAATGATAAATTGACATTGGAGAATTAAGGCTTAGGGATTGAAGCGATATCCTTTTTTGCTTTACAAAATTTTCATTCTTTGATAAGCTAATCGCAAAAAAGATAAAGTTGAAAGCCCGACCCCAAAATTTTTTTATTTTGGGGTAAGCCCAAAAATAATTAAGCAACTAAAATCAATTGGCTAATAAAAGCGAACAATTAAGTCAAACATTTCAAACTATATAAAAATTATTATTTCTTAAGTAAAAAGCTATTTTATTGTATTAAATTTCTAAGTTATATTTCAGTATTTTTATTTTAGATAAAAAAATCAACCCTTTATGTTAAAAGAAAAAATAAAAGAATTATCAGAAAAGTACTTTGAACAAACGGTTGCCAACAGAAGATATCTACATCAGCATCCTGAACTTTCTTTTCATGAATATAACACTGTTAAATTTGTTGCTTCTAAATTAGATGAACTCGGAATTAGCTATAAATCAATGGCTAATACAGGTTTGGTTGCTTTACTAAAAGGGAACAAAACATCAGAAAAAGTAGTAGCGCTACGAGGAGATATGGATGCTTTGCCGATAACCGAATTGAATGACGTGCCTTATAAATCTTCAATTAATGGAGTAATGCATGCCTGCGGTCATGATGCACATACAGCTTCTTTGTTAGGTTGCGCATATATTTTAAATGAATTGAAAAATGATTTTAGTGGAACGGTAAAATTTATTTTCCAACCCGCTGAAGAAAAATTGCCAGGTGGTGCTTCGCAAATGATTATAGAAGGAGTTTTAAATAATCCTATTCCGAATGCAATAATTGGCCAACACGTAATGCCATTGATAGAAACAGGTAAAGTTGGTTTCAAATCGGGTAAATATATGGCTTCAACCGACGAAATTTATGTAACTGTAAAAGGTAAAGGTGGCCATGGAGCGATGCCGAATTTAAATATCGATCCTATTTTAATTACCTCTCACATAATTATTGCTTTGCAACAAATTGTAAGTCGTAATGCAGATCCAAAAACTCCTTCTGTTTTATCTTTCGGTAAAATTATGGGTATGGGTGCAACAAACGTGATTCCCAATGAAGTTTTATTGGAAGGCACTTTCAGAACAATGGATGAAAAATGGAGAACGGAAGCTCATACTAAAATGAAAAAAATGGCTGAAATGATGGCCGAAAGTATGGGTGGAACATGTGAATTTAACATTGTCCGTGGTTATCCATTTTTAGTAAATGAACCTGAATTAACCGAACAATTACGAAAAAATGCCGAAGAATACCTGGGTGCTGAAAACGTTGTTGATCTGGATATTTGGATGGCAGCCGAAGATTTTGCCTATTTCTCTCAAGAAAAATCTGCTTGTTTTTATCGCCTAGGTACCAGAAACGAAAAAAGAGGAATTACATCATCTGTGCACACACCTACTTTTGATATTGATGAATCATCCTTATTAATCGGATCTGGTTTAATGGCTTATTTAGCTATTAAAAATTTAGGCAACTAAAATAACTTCAAGAAAAATACTCGTTTACTTTAGCAATTATTTGCCCTTCTGTAAGGTTATTAGCAGTTCCAATTTCAATTTTTTTACCCTTGAAATGAGAATCTTCTGCAAGATGATTTTTAAATTGTTCTTGGGAAATACCACTTCCGAAAATATAAATATTTTCAAAATCTGAAACCTGATTAGCAATTGATTTAAAAAAACTTTTTAATTCGTTTTGTTTTGCGTGGTTTTTATTATGCTCTTCGCTATTGTGTTTTTCAGGTGCTTTAATCGTGCTTACGATAGAAAATCCGTGATCTTTATCATCACTTTGATTGGTAATTAACATTGCTTTTTCATTATCCAAATAAATACCAATTGAACTTTTTACTTTTTGATTCATGTGTTTAGGTTTTTATTAATTATTTCAAATTATGAGCCAGAGTATAATTTCTACGTATTTGATTGACTAACATGCTCTACTAGCTTTCATTCAATTATTTAGTAAACTATTAAAATAAAATTTATGCTAATTGATAATTTTCTAAATTTATTTGGGGAATTCAATACTCTTAAACTGATTCAATGAGAATTGTTTAATTTGAAATTTAAACAATGCATCACAAAATAAACTTCTGCTTATTTATTTTTTTGGAGAATAAGTAACAGGACTACATTGAGCAAATTTCTCTTTAGTCGGCAAAGGAAATTGATACGTATTAAAATACTCTTTTAATAACTTTTCAAATTCCATTTCTTTTTCTTTTGATATTTGACCTGGCCGAAAGCTATATAGATAATAATCTACTTTCCCATTTTCATTGAAATAAATTCTATTGAATCCATTTGTTGGCTTTTCCCAAATAAAGTTATTTTCTGTGAGATGCTTACCAAAACCCTGCAACATTTTTGTGTAAATTTCATAATATTTTTCTGGATTTGACGCAAAAACAGCTAAAGTACTATCCGCGTGAGTTCCGCTTTTTTAAATGCTATCTAACTGGCCTGATCTTATTCCTTTTGCTTCGCGTTGATCAAAATTTAAAACAACTTGTGCATTTGAAATTTTATTTAGTAAAATGATTGCAATCAATAAAATTAATCTTTTCATTATCTATAAAATTTAGATCATAGGTTTGAACTATAAAACATATTATAAAAGTATGAATATAAATTCTAAAACTTGTATAAAAAATTTATCACTTAATAATAAATATTTAAACATTTAACCCACCAGAAATTTCAATTCTTTGTCCGTTAATCCATTTTGCATCTTCAGAACATAAAAACGAAATAACACTACCAATATCATCTGCTTGCCTTACCCTGCCACATAGACTTTACGAACTTAAAAAACTTTTCATTTATAAGTTTGATCTTATTGCCGAATTATTAAAATCAGTTTCTATTAGGCCAGGTGCAACTAAGTTTGCCTGAATTCCTGATGCTCCTAATTCTTTTGCCAAATATTTTGTAAAAACTTCAATTGCACCTTACATAGAAGCGTAAACAGAATATCCAGGATTGCTAAACCGGGTAGTGCCAGTTGATAAATTTACGATCAAACCATGATCGTTTATTATTGGAAGCAGTTTTTGAGGAAGTAAATAAACTCCTTTAAAATATATATTCAAAAACTCATCAAAATTTTTTTCCGTCACTTCGATAAACGGTATCGTCTTACCAATTCCGGCATTATTAATCAAAAAATCTATCTTATTATTATCAAAATTGACTTATAATACTTGTTTAACATCCTTAACAAATACCAAGATCGAACTTATTTTGCTTAAATCTAACTGTAAGGTTGCCAGTTTTATTTCCGGCATTGCGAAATTCATTGACAGCTTTCTCCGCTTAATCGCGGTTTTGATTATAGGTTAAAATGATGTTATGACCCTTTTCTGACATCATTAATGCCATATCTTTTCCTAAACCTCGATTACCGTCAGTAATAATTGCAATTTTTTTCTGCTCCATAATTTATATTATTGTTTTTTTAAACTCTATTAAAGAATAAATGTTAATCCAAAACCTAAAGAAATTGATAAACAATTTTTGAGTTATAAAAATCCAATTAGTATTTGTTATTCTACTTATTGATTAAAATTACTACATTTCACCAAAAAGACATTTTATTTTATCCATGCTCAAAATAGCAACCCTTAAAGAAGTAAAACCATTTGAAAAGCGAGTAGCCTTAACACCTCAGGTTATAAAAACATTGGTCGCAGCAGGGTTTTCTTGTTCAATTGAATCTGATGCAGGTTTGCAAGCAGGTTTTTTAAATGATACATATATTGCTGCAGGTGGCTCAATAATTAACGATCGAGCTCAACTAATTAAAGATTCTGATGTGATTTTGGCTGTGCAATCTCCTGTAGTTGATGATATTAAAAATCTAAAAGTCGGTGCATCATTAATAAGTTTAATATATGCTCACAACAATCCCGAACTTTTAGAGGCTTTTACCAACGCAAAAATAAATGTTTATGCGTTGGATGCTGTTCCAAGAATTTCCAAAGCACAAAAAATGGATGTTTTAAGTTCTCAGGCAAATTTGGGAGGTTATAAAGCAGTTTTGTTAGGTGCAAATCATTTAGGTAAAATATTTCCATTGATGATGACAGCCGCAGGAACAATTCCACCTGCAAAGGTTTTAATATTTGGAGCTGGTGTAGCTGGTTTACAAGCCGTTGCAACTGCTAAGCGCTTAGGTGCAATTGTGGAAGTAAGTGATGTACGCTCAGAAACTAAAGAACAGGTTGAATCATTAGGAGGCAAATTTTTGATGGTAAAAAGCGAAAGTACAATAACAACCGAAGGTGGGTATGCTAAAGAAGTTTCTGCCGAATATTTACAAAAACAAAAAGAATTAGTAGCTAAGCACGTTGCCGATGCTGATATTATAATAACCACCGCATTAGTTTTTGGCAAAAAAGCACCTATTTTAATTACCTCAGAAATGGTTTCAACGATGAAACAAGGTGCTGTAATAATAGATATGGCAGTGGAGCAAGGAGGAAATTGCGAGCTAAGTGAATATGCAAAAACAGTGGTAAAAAATGGAGTAACAATAATTGGTGAAGCGAATTTACCTTCCTTGCTCGCAACCAATGCAAGCGAGCTTTTTGCAAAAAACATCAGCTCTTTATTATTACATCTGGCAACTAAAGATGGTTTTAAAAATGAATTGGAAGAAGAAATAACGATCGGTTGTATGATTGCCAAAGAAGGTGAAATAGTTCACAAAAACACCCTAAGTTTATTAAAAAAATAATTTTTATATGGAAAATTTACTAGCCTTTATAGGCGAAAATATCGAAATGCTTTATATTATTATTCTTTCCATATTTGTTGGAGTAGAGGTAATTGGCAAAGTTCCATCTGCACTGCATACTCCTTTAATGTCTGGTGCAAATGCAATACATGGGGTTGTAATAATCGGGGCAATAATTGTAATGGGGCATGCCGATTCAGAAAACTGGACAGCACTTATTTTAGGGTTCCTTGCAGTAATACTAGGTACACTTAATGTTGTAGGTGGTTTTGTTGTTACCGATCGAATGCTTGAAATGTTTAAAAAGAAGTAATAACCTCAACTCCCTATTAATTTAAAAAACATGCAACAAAATAGTTTAGAAATTATTTATTTAATTGCTTCGGTACTTTTTGTAATCGGATTGAAAATGCTGAGTGGGCCGCAAACAGCACGAAAAGGAAATTTACTAGCTGCTGTTGGAATGGGATTGGCTATCATATTTACGATCTTTTTACATAAAAATGAAGAAGGAGAATCAATTAAAAATCATGTCTGGATTTTTACAGCGGTAGCAATTGGAATTGTAATTGGCGTGCTAAGCGCTAAAAAAGTTAAAATGACTGCCATGCCTCAAATGGTAAGTTTATTTAATGGAATGGGTGGAGGTTGTGCAGCACTTATTGCCTTAGTTGAATTTGGTCATATTACCAACATTTCTGTTTTGTCTGCCAATATTTCCAAAACTACTTTACTTACAATTATTGCAGGATTAATAATTGGAACCGTTTCTATGTCGGGTAGTTTTATTGCCTATTTAAAGTTACAAGGTATAATGAATAAAACGATTAAAATACCTTTTTATAATAGCATTAATAATATATTACTTTTAATTATCGTCGGATTGTCTATTACTTTATTTATTGGAACAGAAGTGTCCCCATTCATTTTCTATAGTATTTTCGTTTTGTCGTTTCTTTACGGAATTCTTTTTGTTGTGCCTATAGGAGGTGCTGATATGCCGGTTGTTATTTCTTTGTTAAATTCATTTACAGGAGTTGCAGCTGCTTTTGGTGGATTTTTATACGGCAATCAAGTTATGCTTACTGGTGGAATTTTAGTTGGCTCTGCAGGTACTTTATTAACGTTTGTGATGTGTAAAGCCATGAACCGATCTTTAGGTAATGTTATCTTCGGATCATGGAGTTCTGGTAATACTGCTACTGGCGAAGCGAAAACTTCTACTGGTGGAAGTATAAAAGAAATCAATGTAAATGATGCTGCAGTATTAATGAATTATTCTAAAAGAATAATAATTGTACCTGGATATGGACTTGCAGTTGCACAAGCTCAACACATTATTCATGAGTTAGAATTATTGTTGGAAGATCGTGGAGTAGAAGTAAAATATGCAATCCATCCAGTAGCTGGAAGAATGCCCGGACACATGAACGTTTTACTTGCTGAATCAAATGTTGAATATGCGAAATTGGCAGAAATGGAAGAGGTAAATCCAGAATTTCCTACAACAGATGTGGTAATTGTTGTAGGTGCAAATGATGTAGTAAATCCTGCTGCAAAAACAGATCCGTCAAGTCCCATATTTGGTATGCCGGTATTGGATGTAGAAAATGCAAAAAATATTATTGTTATTAAAAGAAGTATGAGTGCCGGATATGCAGGAATTGATAACGAACTTTTCGGGTATCCAAATTGCTTCATGTTGTTTGATGATGCAAAATCGGCAATTACAAAATTGGTTTCCGAAATTAAATCATTATAAAATTTTTCTTAGTTTTTCGACGTTTATTTGAATTGATATGCTGAGAAATTTCCTTTTTTTATTTTTTATTGTTTTTTACTGTAACGTGTCTGCTCAAATTAAATCAGATAGTATTATGAAATCAATAAATCTTGATTCTGTAATGATAATTAGTAAAGCAGGTTTAAGTCAGGAAGATTTTATTAATGCAATTAAAACCGATACTATATTTTATCGTGCGTTTCAAGAAATGAAACTTTATAGTTTTTTCGCTAATAATCAAATCGTAACTTATGACAAAAAAGGTAAAGTAGAATCAACTATTTTCCGTAAAATATTTCATAACAATACAGGAAAAAAATACAAACAGGAGGTTTTAGAAGCAAAAGAAAGCGGCAAGATTTTTAAAAAAAATGGTAAGTACGAATTATACACAGTCAAAATGTTTTTTTACATTTTTATGAATGAAAATAATTCTGACTTTGTAGCACCTGAACAAAATTTTACCAATAATACTACAAAAGGAAAAACGGATGAAGGGTATAAAGAAAAACTTAAAACATTAATATTTAGGCCAGGAACAAAAATTGATGGCATTCCGTTAATTGGAAACAAGACCAGATTATTTGATGAGGATTTAAAAAAATACTATGATTTCACTTATAATTACGCCACCTATCTCGATCGAATTCCAGTATATTATTTCAGATGTAAAATAAAACCGGAATTAAGTAACAATCGCCAGGATGATCTAATGATCAAAGACCTAACAACAATTTTTGATGCAAATAATTTTAAGATATTAGGCAGATCTATTTCTATGCAATATGATGCTTTGCCTTTTGATTTCGACGTAACGATGAACATTGAACTCGATTATTTTGGAGAAGAGCTACTTCCAATTAAAATAGGATATAAAGGAAGTTGGGATATTCCATTTAAGAAAGCTGAAAATTGCTCATTTGATATTGTTCATTCTGATTACCGAAAGAAATAATTTTTAATTTTAAAAACAGGTGTTTTTTTTCGGCAAATCTTCTAGGGATTACATATTTATAAACTACAAACTTTGTAAGTTTTACTCAAATCTCAAAAGGTTGAAATAATCCAGAAACTATCGTGTTTATCTAAAACAAAAAAGAAATTGATTTTGTATTTTTGCAATCCACAAATTTTAGATGATTCGTACAGAAACTATTGAACAAATAAATCAAACCGCTCAGATAGAAGAGGTTATTGGTGATTTTTTGCAATTAAAAAAGCGTGGAGCCAACTTGCTTGGCAATTGTCCTTTTCATAATGAGAAAAGCCCATCATTTACGGTTTCTCCATCAAAAGGTATATATAAATGCTTTGGTTGTGGTAAAGCAGGCAATTCGGTAAATTTTGTAATGGAACACGAAAAATATTCGTACCCGGAAGCATTACGGTATTTGGCAAGAAAATACAATATTGAAATTGTAGAAGAAGTACAAACAGACGAAGAAAAACAAAAAGCAACCGACCGGGAAGGTTTATATTTAGTAAGTGAATTCGCTCGAGATTTTTATTCTAATCTTCTTCACGAAACAGAAGAAGGCCAAACAATTGGACTAAGTTATTTTAAAGAAAGGAGCTTCAGAACTGAAACTATTCGAAAATTTGAATTAGGCTATGCTCCGTCAGGTTGGGATAATCTAAGTTTAGCAGCGGTTAAACAAGGTAACAATCCAGATTTTCTGGAAGCAACCGGATTATCAGTAAAGCATGAATCCGGAAAATTGAACGATCGTTTTCGTTCGAGAGTTATGTTCCCTATTCATAACATGAGCGGCAGAGTTATTGGTTTTGGAGGCAGAGTTCTAGCTTCAGATTCAAAAACTGCAAAATATATAAATTCACCTGAATCTGAAATTTATCATAAAAGTGATGTTTTATATGGTGCCTACTTTGCCAGAAAGCGGATTAAAGAATTAGATGTTTGCTATTTAGTTGAGGGTTACACGGATGTTGTATCGTTACATCAAGCTGGAATTGAGAATGTTGTAGCTTCTTCAGGAACCTCTTTAACCATTGGCCAAATCAAAATCATTGCCAGACTTACGCAAAATATTGTGATTTTGTATGACGGGGATATTGCAGGTATAAAAGCTTCGCTACGTGGCATGGAAATGATTTTAGAAGAAGGTCTAAATGTTAAGATTGTCCTCTTTCCAGATGGAAATGATCCGGATAGTTTTATTAGAAAACAAGGTTCTACCGCATTTGAAAACTATCTTTCAATTAATAAGCAAGATTTTATTGTTTTTAAAACTAATCTTTTAATTAAGGAAACCCAAAATGATCCAATAAAAAAAGCAGAATTGATTAGGGATTTAGTCGAAACAATTGCAAAAATTCCAGACCCGATTAAAGCCAGTGTATTTATTCAAGAGTGCAGTATCTTATTGCAAACTGAAGAGCAATTGTTGCTTAACGAACTAAATAAAATTAGAAGAAAAAAACTAAGCAAAAGTTATTCGGAAAAAAATGAAGAAATACCTGTTTCCATTGAAACAGAGGTAGAAGAAATACTTGAAAGAAAAGGTATAGAGGTACAGGAGGAAGAAGTAATCAGGATTTTATTAAATTATGGTTCTTTTTTATTACCACAAACAGAAGATGAAAAAAAAGAATTAATACCACCAAGTTTAATTGCTGAGTTTGTTTGTGCACAAATGGAAGAATTTGAATTTGAAAACCCAGTTTGCAAGTTGGTAATTCAAGAATTTAATAAGGCCATTAAAACAGGAGCTGCTATTCCTTCTCAGCAATATTTTATTGAAAATTCAGATTCATCAATTAGCAATTTAGCCATTTCACTTTTATCGTCGAAGTATATGTTGAGTGAAAATTGGTTTAAAATGCATAACATTCCAATTCCAACAGAAGAAGAAATTTTAGAAAATATGGTTTTTAATGGAATTTACCATTTAAAATTGCGAAAAGTACAAGGATTGATGAATAGCACTAAGAATGAAATGAAAAAAAATAATACAGTAGAAGACGAAATTATTTTACAGAATCATTACATCCGTTTAAAAAAACTAGAAATAGAATTATCTAAATTATTAGGTGCTGTAATTGTAAAATGAACCGAGAAGAACGAAAAAGAATATTCCTGAGTTTATTGATTTCCCTTGCATTTGTATATCTACTTTGGTTAATTCATTTTTTAGCTATCTACTTTAATATTCGGGTAGCTGAGTATGGACTTATTCCAAAAAATTTTATTGGCCTGCGTGGAATTTTACTTGCACCCTTATTACATGCAGATCAATTACATTTAATTTCGAATTCTATTTCACTTTTTATTTTATCGTGCATAGCTGTTTATTATTATCAAACCGTTTTTTACCAAGCTACTACTATAATTTACTTATTAAGCGGTGTCCTCGTTTGGCTTTTTGCCAGGCCTTCGAGCCATATTGGGGCTAGTGGGCTAGTATATGGCATTGCTACATTTATATTTTTTAGTGGTATTTTTCGGCGCGATACTCAATTAATAACAATTTCACTTTTAGTTATTTTTCTTTATGGAAGCCTATTCTGGGGGTTATTTCCATTTATTCCACACCAATCATTTGAATATCATTTAGCTGGTGCATTATCTGGGGTTTTAGCTTCGTACATTTTCAGAAATAAAGGACCACAACGTAAGCAATACAGCTGGGAACAAGAAGGATATGTGCAGGAAGATTTTGAAAATGAATTGGAAGAAGAAATAATTGAAACTGATTTGTCCAATGAAAATAACCCAGAGAATAAAAATTAGTTTGTTTAAAGTAAGGGACTTAAATAAATTTATCTACCCGTTGTACGATTTAAAACAATATATTAGAATGTAAATTTGGAATTAGAAGGCTTAGGGATAGTAGCGTCATCCTTTTTTCCTTTAAAAAACAATTAAATTGGGATTCTTCACTTTGTTCAGAATTAAAATATAGCGAATAGCCCGACCCGTATTTCAGGGTAAGCCCGTAAAAAGTTTAACTACTTGAAATTTAATAATAAACGAAAAATAAACTACCTACAAAAAAGTAAATTATCTACTCTTTTAAATTAAATTATCACATTAACTTAAAATTAGGAAAATAAAATTAAAACGCTTATTGCCCCTTTTCAAACATCTTTTGATTAAATTGCTGTAAAGAATCATTGTTATTAATAACAGGTACTTCTTCACCTTCTTCATAATGATTAGAAGCTATTACAGAAGTTTTTTCAATATCTCTAGGTCCTTCAATAATCCAGTCTGATGTTTCTTTTTTATCAAAACGGCAAGTGTTGCAAATAAATTCAGCTACTTCTCCAAATTGATCTTTTCTACCTGTAACTCGCAATACCTCATCAGCTCGATACCAAAGCACAACTTTTCCTGAACAGGTTGGGCAATCTCTGTGAGCATCAACTGGTTTGGTAAACCAAACTCGGTTTTTGAATCGAAATGTTTTATCAGTTAAAGCACCTACAGGGCACACATCAATCACATTACCAGAAAAATCATTATCAATTACGTTTTCAATATAGGTTCCAATCTCCGAAGCATCACCTCTTCCCAACACTCCATGAACTCGCTTATCTGTAATCTGATCGGCAGTGTAAACACATCTATAACACAAAATACATCGATTCATGTGCAACTGAATTTTATCCCCAATATCAATCCGATCGAAAGTTCTGCGTTCAAATTCATAGCGAGTATCTTGCTTTCCGTGCTCGTATGATAGGTTTTGCAAATCACATTCTCCAGCCTGATCGCAAACCGGGCAGTCTAATGGATGATTGATTAATAGCATTTCCACCACACCTTTTCTTGCTTCTAAAACTTCGTTAGAGGTTATGTTTTCTATTACCATTCCATCTTGTATAAATGTGGAACAACTTGCTACCAGTTTTGGCATTGGTCGAGGGTCCTTTGCGGATCCGGCTGCAACTTTTACTAAGCATGTTCTGCATTTACCACCACTTCCTTTCAGCTTAGTATAATAACACATGGCTGGTGGCACAATATCTCCACCAATTTTTCGAGCAGCATTTAATATAGTTGTATTATCTTCTACATCTACTTCAATTCCATCAATAGTTATTTTTGCCATTTTTCTATTTATAATATTTTTAACTTGACGTTAAAAATTATATTTTACTATTTATAATCTGTTTTAATTTTTACTTGTATGGTAAAATTTATGCTTCCATTAACTTTTCGCCGAAACCATAACTTCTTATTAAACATTCAGCTGGTTCATTCACATGCCATTCAAATTCATCTCTGAAATGTCGGATCGCACTTGCAACTGGCCAAGCAGCAGCATCGCCCAAAGGACAAATGGTATTACCTTCAATTTTCTTGGCAACATCTACCAACAAATCAATATCCGACATCTTTCCATGTCCATATTCCAATCTGTGTAATACTTTTTCCATCCATCCGGTTCCTTCTCTACAAGGGCTACATTGTCCGCATGATTCATGATGATAAAATCGGGTAAAGTTCCAAGTGTTTCGAACAACGCAAACATCTTCGTCCATGGCAATAAATCCTCCTGAGCCTAACATGGTTCCGCTTACAAAACCGCCATCTGATAAAGATTCGTAAGTCATTAACCTATTTTCACCAGCTGCAGTTTTCAAAAATAAAGCTGCAGGTAAAATCGGAACTGAAGACCCACCAGCTACAACCGCTTTTAATAATTTTCCATTTGCTATTCCTCCACAAAATTCGTCTGAATAAACAAACTCTTCGCACGTAATTCCCATTTCAATTTCATAAATACCTGGCTTATTTATATTTCCACAAGCAGATATTAATTTTGTTCCGGTGCTTCTTCCAATTCCGATTTTAGCATATTCATCACCACCATCATTTACAATTGGGACTATAGCAGCAATTGTTTCTACATTATTAACTACCGTTGGGCAAGCATATAATCCAGCAACTGCTGGAAACGGTGGCTTTATTCTTGGATTTCCTCTTTTACCTTCTAATGATTCTAACAAGGCAGTCTCTTCTCCACAGATATAAGCTCCTGCACCTGGATGTACGTATAAATCAAGATTATAACCAGTGCCTAAAATATTTTTTCCTAACCATCCATTTGCATAAGCTTCAGCAATAGCTTTTTCCAAAATTCTGATTACATAATAATATTCTCCGCGAACATAAATATATGCAGTATTAGCACCTAATGCATAACTTGAAGTGATCATTCCTTCAATCAATAAATGCGGAATTTTTTCCATCAGATATCGATCTTTAAATGTTCCTGGTTCACTTTCATCGGCATTACAAACCAAGTATCGAGGTTTTCCTTCTGGCTTTGCCAAAAAACTCCACTTCATCCCAGTCGGAAATCCGGCACCACCTCGGCCTCGCAAACCCGACTTTTTAACTTCTTCCACCACTTCATCAGGTGTCATAGTTTTCATCGCTTTCTCAACAGATCGGTATCCACCATGCTTTTTATACACATTATATGTGTTTATTCCTTCAATGTGGATTTTTTCTAATAAAATTTTTCTGGCCATAGTGTTCAAAAATTCAAAAATATTATAAAAAACTAAGCTTACACATCATTTTAGTAAATTTAGATTAGTTATAAAATCAAGCTTTGTTGCAAAGTGTTTGGCCTAGTCGAAAATAAATGCTTGAAAACAGTAGCATGCGGATCAAAAAAATTGAAAATACGAAGTATTTGTGTTATCCGCGTTCTATTTCAAAAATTGGCACGCGGATAACGCTGATTAAAAACGCGGATAAAAAAATCTGTAATTTAAGGTATCTGAGTTTTATCAACAAACAAAAACTACAAATTGGGCTTTTGAAGAATTTGTTTTATTAAATTTTCCATTAAATGTTTAAGATTATATCATTTGAAACTGTTCCCTGCGATAGGGATTGAAGCGGCATCCTTTTTTGTTTTAATCACTTTCAGCTTAGCGATAATAATGCACAAAAAAGATATAGCGTAAAGCCCGGCCATCGCCAAACTAATTTTTATTGTTTTAAACTGGCTGTTATATCATTGTAAGAAATCGGTTGATAAGCGTTTTTTTGTACTTTTGAACGGAATAACAAAATAAAATGCTGAGATCACATACCTGCGGAGAACTTACTCTGGCAAATGAAGGAATTATCGTAAGCCTTTGCGGCTGGGTTCAAAAATCAAGAGATTTAGGAGGAATGACCTTTATAGATCTTAGAGACCGATATGGAATAACTCAATTGGTTTTTAATATGGATGACAATGCTGCTTTATGTTCTGAAGCTAGAAAATTGGGTAGAGAATTCGTAATACGCATTACAGGAACAGTTCAGGAACGTTCGAGCAAAAATTTGAAAATTGCAACTGGCGAGGTTGAAATAAAGGTAGAAGGTCTTGAAATTCTAAATGCTTCTAAAACCACACCTTTTATAATTGATGATGTAACAGATGGTGGCGATGAATTGCGTGCACGCTATCGATATTTAGATTTAAGAAGAAACCCAATTCGTAAAAATTTGGAATTGCGCCATAGAATGATGCAAGAAACCAGAAAGTACATGGATGCACAGCAATTTATTGAAGTAGAAACTCCGGTTTTAATAAAATCTACTCCTGAAGGTGCTCGAGATTTTGTGGTGCCAAGCAGAATGAATCCGGGTGAATTTTATGCCTTACCTCAATCACCTCAAACGTTTAAACAATTGTTAATGGTATCAGGTTTCGACAGGTATTTTCAAATTGTAAAATGTTTTAGAGACGAAGATTTGCGAGCCGACAGACAACCAGAGTTCACTCAAATAGATTGCGAAATGTCGTTCATTACTCAAAGCGATATATTAGAAATGTTTGAAGGATTAATAAAACATTTGTTTAAATCGGTTAAAAATATTGATATCGGCGAAGTGCCTCACATGTTTTATGCTGATGCAATGGAATTATATGGAAATGATAAACCAGATCTTCGCTTTGATATGAAAATAAACCATTTAAAAGATGATGCTAAAGCAGATACAAAAGATTTGGTTTCAGGATTTGGCTTTCCAGTATTTGATCAAGCAAAATCTGTTTTGGCAATATGCGCGAAAAACTGTTCTGAATATACCCGTAAACAGTTGGATGAATTAACTGAGTTCGTAAAAAAGCCTCAAATTCAATTATCGGGTTTGGTTTATGTTCGTTGGAATTTGGATGGCACTATAAAATCTTCGGTAGATAAATTTTATTTTGAGGAACAATTGAAAACCTGGATGCAAGCTTGTGGAGCCGAAAAAGGTGATTTGTTGTTACTTGTGGCTGGCGATAAAAATAAAAATTTGAAAGGCATGAGCGAGTTGAGATTGGAAATGGGAAATCGCCTTGAACTAAGAAATAAGAATGTATATGCACCACTTTGGGTATTAGATTTTCCTTTGTTGGAGTGGGATGAAGAGAGTAAACGTTTTCATGCGATGCACCATCCTTTTACTTCGCCAAAACCAGAGGATATTGCGATGTTGGAAACTGACCCAGGTGCCGTTAGAGCCAATGCGTATGATTTGGTTATAAATGGAACAGAAGTGGGCGGTGGATCAATCAGAATTTTTCAAAAAGAATTACAGGCATTGATGTTTAAACATTTAGGTTTCAGCAAAGAAGAAGCTCAAAATCAATTCGGGTTTTTGATGGATGCATTTGAATATGGAGCGCCTCCACATGGCGGCATTGCTTTTGGTTTCGATAGACTTTGTTCACTTTTTGCTGGCCTTGATTCCATTCGAGATGTTATAGCTTTTCCTAAAAATAATTCAGGAAGAGACGTAATGATTGATTCTCCGTCTATAATTGCTGAATCACAATTAAATGAACTTTCTATTTCTATCAAATGAAAAATTACCTATTATTTGTACTTATTTTAATTTTATTTGGAGCCTGCACAGATGATCCACCAAAATTATTTAGTAATCCTGCTATTGACTTAGAACCTATTTCAAGTGGTTTAATTGCACATTATTATTTTAATACGAATGCAAATGATCAAACATCAGGAAAAAGAAATGGGAAATTAAATGGACCTATTACTTTTGTAACAAGTAGAGATAATAAGCAAGTAAACGCAGCCGCTTTTAATGGTAAAAATACTTTTATTGATATGAGTGGAGCAAATTTAATTAATGATTCATCTACCGTTTCTATTTGGTTTCAAGTTTCCAGATTTCCGAATGCTGGAGATACAGCTGTTTTTCTTTCTATATTAAATTCTCAAAATTCTTTTAAACTTGGCTTTTATAATAAAAACTATGATGCTGGAAAACTTTTAGTGGAGCAAAAAGTCGGAACCAAGTATTATATAACTGCTTCTGTTTCACTCCCGATTGTGGATCGCTGGTATCATATTGCTGTAACTAGTACTCCAAAAGAAAGTATTTTATACTTAAACGGTAAAATTTACGCCAGAGCTAATACACAACAAGGTGATTGGGTTTTTCCGTCATCAACCACCGCTTACATTGGATCTACCAATATTAAATCAGGTTTTTTAGAAGGTTATTTAGATGATTTAAGAATTTATAATAAGGTATTAAATCCTCAACAAATTATTGATTTATATACGGAATAGTTTTATATACTTTAAAAAAAATAAGAAATCGTGATTAATTTATCAAGCTCAAAAATTATTAAAGTAATTAGTAAATTATAAATATGAATTTATTCTCCATAATTAAAGTTCATGAAAAAGCTTTTATTGATATTTGTGTATCACATAAAGTAGAAACACTTAATGCATTTGGATCATCCGTAACACAATATTTTGATGAAGAAACTAGCGATATTGATTTATTGATTACATTAAATATAATTGATCCAATTGAGTATGGCGAAGCATTACTTTCAATTTGGGATGAATTTGAATTATTATTTAATAGAAAAGTAGATTTACTCTCAGAAGATTCAATAACTAACTTATTTTTAAAGAATAGTATTGATGCTAATAAAAAACTGATTTATGACAATAAGAGAGAAAAAGTATTTAGTTGATATTTTAAACTCTGTCTATCATATCGAAGCCTTTACTAAAAATTAAAATTCATTTGAAAAATACAAAAACAATTTTTTAATAAAAGCAGGAGTGGAAAGGCATTTAGGGATTATAGGTGAAGCGGTAAATAAGTTTATTAAAGAATCTAATACTAATTTTAATAATGCAAGACAAATAATAAATCTAAGAAATAGGTTAATACATTCTTATGATAACATCGACGACCGTATAATTTGGACCATTATTACAAAACATTTAGTATTACTTAAAATTGAAGTTGAAAAAAAATCCATCGAATAATTTTGTTGTATTATAAAATTTAAACTAATAAAATATGCATCCCAAAGTAAAAGAATTTAATGATTACCGTTCAAAAATGAATGATCGGATTTTGGAAAAAGATAATTTAAATATTAAACGATTTTATAGTTTAGATACTACTACCTATTCTGCAGGAGCACTTTCTGTAAAAACAAAAGAAATGATGGGTTTAGTTGCCTCTATGGTTTTGCGATGCGATGATTGCATAAAATATCATTTAGAAAAATGCAAAAACGAAGGTTTAACTGATAAAGAATTAGATGAACTATTTGCAGTTTCTAACTTAGTTGGCGGTTCAATTGTGATTCCACATTTGCGTAAAGCCGTTGAATTTTGGGATCAACTTTCAGATAAATAGATAGTACAAACCTGATTTATTTTCACAATTTACACTTTAATTAATACCTACACCTATGTTCTTTATTTTTCTCGGAGTTTTAGTTTTTATTATCATTAATGTTTTAGTAACATCAAATCCAGCATTCGGTAAATTTATTGGTTTAGCCAGAATTTTATCACTTGTGCTGGTATTAATTGGAGTACTAAATTCTTGCGTTAAACAAATTAATGCTGGAGAAATTGGTGTGAAAGTTTTGTTTGGAAGTATTCAGCCAGATGTTTTAGGTAGCGGGTTACATTTTGTAAATCCATTACTTGATGTAAAAATGATTGATGTAAAAACCCAAAATTATACAATGAGTGGGATTAATGATGAAGGCGATAAAGCTGGTGATGATGCAATTCGTGTATTGACAAGTGATGGATTGGAAGTAACGATTGATTTAACAGTTTTGTACCGAGTGATTTCTGGTGATGCGCCCAAATTATTACGCGAAACCGGAGATGACTATCGTGATAAGATTGTGAGACCAATAACCCGAACTAAAATAAGAGATAATGCAGTTTACTATCAGGCAATTGAATTATTTAGCACCAAAAGGGATGAGTTTCAGCAAAGAATTTATAAAACTATAGAAGCTGATTTTAAGAAAAGAGGATTAATGTTAGAACAATTATTAGTTAGGAATATTACCTTACCAAACTCGGTTAAAGCATCAATAGAATCAAAAATAAATGCTGAACAAGATGCTAAGAAAATGGAATTTGTTTTACTAAAAGAAAAACAAGAAGCAGAACGCAAACGAGTTGAGGCACAAGGAATCGCTGATTATCAAAGAATAATCAACATTGGATTAACAGATCAACAATTACAATACGAACAAATAAAAGCCATGAAAGAATTATCGTTGAGTAATAATTCGAAAGTAATAGTAATGGGAAAAGGTGGCGCTCCAATTATAATTGATGGTAAATAAAATTTTATCAATTAAAATTACTGATTTCTAATACTTCCATCTTCGAGATTAATAATTCTTGATGTATACGCAGCATTCTTCTCTGAATGAGTAACTTGAATTACGGTTACTCCTTCAGAATTCAATTGTTTAAACAATTCCATAATTTCTTCTCCTTGTTTCGAATTAAGATTTCCGGTTGGCTCATCTGCCAAAATTAATTTTGGTTTTACAATTAATGCTCTTGCAATACCAACTAATTGTTGTTGCCCTCCACTTAGTTGAGATGGAAATAAATCTTTTTTACCCACGATATTAAAACGATCGAGCATATCTGCCACCATTGCTTTTCGTTCACTACTTTTTACATCTTTATATAGCAATGGTGTTTCTATGTTTTCATATACAGTAAGTTCATCAATTAAATGATACGCTTGAAATACAAAACCAATATACTGTTTATACAACTGTGACTTTTGCTTCTCTTTTAGTTTATGTACATTTTCATGCAAAAAATGGAACTCGCCTTCATTAAATTCATCCAGCATTCCAATAACATTTAATAACGTGGATTTACCTGAACCAGAAGCACCCATTATTGAAATAAATTCTCCTTCCTGTATGGAAAGATTAATATCCTTTAACAAAAAAACTCTATTTCCTCCAACATTGACCCACTTAAATATATTTTTTAATTCTAATAGCATAATAGTTTATTCTGTTCTTAAACTTTTTATAGGGTTTGCCAAAGCGGATTTAATAGCTTGCATTCCAATTGTTAGCATTGAAACAAATAAAACAAAAGTACCTGCCAATATAAAAATCCAAATGTTAATATCTATTCGATAAGGATAGTTTTGTATCCATTTGTGAACCAACCACCATGCGATTGGAAATGATAGAAATGTTGAAATCAAAATTAGCTTTAAAAAACTATTAGCTAACGTACTTACAATACTAACTACTGATGCACCCAATACTTTTCTAATTCCTATTTCTTTAATTCGTTTTTCTGCGGATAACGTAGTTAGACCAAATAAACCAATACATGAAATAAAAATAGTTAAGATTGCAGCACTTAAAATAATTTTTTTCCATTTTGCATCAGAAGCATATTGCTTTAAATTTAATTCATCTTTAAAATCATAGATAAAAGGTTTAAACGGTTGCTGTGTTTTAACTACTTTTTCAATATGCTTTATTGTTGATGCGGTTTGTTCTGGCTTTATTCTAATTAATAGTTGACCATAATTATATTTTGGATTCATACAAAATAATTGAGGTTTTACATCTTGCATGAGTGATTGATAATGATAATCCTTTATTACTCCTATTACATTATATTTAATGCTATCATAAAAAAAATCAACTTGCCTATTATTCAAATCATTCCAACCTGCTTTTTTCATAAAAGCTTCATTAACTAAAACAGAATTGACATTATCAGACGGATATGCAGAAGAAAAATTCCTACCTGAAACAATTGGAATTTCTAAAACTGTTACAAAAGTACTATCAACAATATATATTTCAAATTCAATTTCTTCGTCATTTACTTTAGCAACTGTGAGCCAATTTCCGCTTTGTCGAGGTGTCATTGCTTCAACATTAGAATTCTTCATTAATTCACTTCTTAAAACTTCAAGATTATTAAATTTAACTTGGTTTATATTAACAACTACTAAATTTGAATCATTGTATCCTAACTTGAAATTTTTTAAATAATTGTATTGCAGATATATAATTACAGTTCCTATAATTAAAATTGTCGTTAAGGTAAATTGGAATACAACTAAAATTTTTGCTAAATAATTTTTTCCTAATAAAGGTATTCGATTATTTAACGTTTGTACCGGATTAAAATTCGACAAAACCAAAGCTGGATAAAAACCTGCAAGTAATGCTGTGAAAAAAAATAATGAAATATATCCCAAAATTAACTTAACATCCAGCAAATAACTAAAAGATAATTCTTTATTTGAAAGCATATTAAAAAACGGAAGAAATAAAATAACTAGAAGTACAGCCAAAACAAACGATAAGAAAGTAACAACAAATGATTCTCCTAAAAACTGATAAATTAATTGTTTTCTCTCGCCTCCAATTACCTTTCTTATACCAATTTCTTTTGCTCGTTTTAATGACCTAGCTACAGTTAAATTTACGAAATTAATACAGGCTATCACCAACATAAATAAAGCAATGGCTCCTAATATTTTTGTATAAATAGGGTTACTTCCATCAACAAGGCCATTGGCTACAGAAAAATCAGTACTTAAATGCAAATCTAATAATGGTTGTAATCCATATCGAAAGGTTTCATTGATATTATACTTATCTTTTGCTTCCTTTATTTGATCTTCAGCTTTTGATTCATAAACAACTTTAAACTTCGCCTCTACCTTTTCTATATCAGCATCAGGATATAAATTTACAAATGTATTGAGATAAAAACTTATCCATTGATTATCTGCTTTACCATCACGAAAGTTTAAATTAATAGGCAATAATATATTAACTTTTATAGAAGAATTCTGAGGAGATTTGGGTACAATACCATTTACCGTAAAATTTTGAAATGCTCCGTCTTCTCCTGTTGGCAATTCAATTATCTTTCCAATTGCAGATGAAGTGCCAAAAAATTTCTTTGCAAGCTCTTCATTTAATACTACTGAATAAAGATCTTTTAAAGCGGTATTTATATTTCCTTCTTTTAGTGGAAATGAAAAAAACGAAAAGAAATTATCATCTACATATGTTACTTCTTGTTCAAAAATTTTAGCACCTACTTTAACTGATAATAAATCTCCTTGCAAACGCAAAAATTCTTTTATTTCTGGAATTTCGCTTTGAAAAACCGGTCCAGGCAACATTCCTGTAATTCCACTTGTGTTTTGCACTTTACCATTAGGCTCAATCGTGCTATTAGTAATACGGTAAATATGGTTTGAATTTGCATGAAAACGATCAAAACTCAATTCATCTTTACTATATAAAATAATGATCATACAACATGCAAGTCCTAAACTTAACCCTGTAATGTTGATGAAACTGAAGACCTTATTTCTTAATAAATTTCTCCAAGAGAGTACAAAATAATTTTTTATCATAATCTTTGTTTATTATTTCAATAAATAAATGATAATTGAAACACGTGATTTAATAAAGCTTATTCTGTCCTTAAACTTTTTACAGGATTTGCCAAACCTGCTTTTAATGCTTGAAAACTTACCGTTAATAGGGTAATAAATAATGCTCCCAATATAGCAATAGCAAATATCCACCAACTTAACGATGTTCGATAATCATACAGTTGTAACCATTCGTACATTCCGTACCAAGCCATTGGAATTGCAATTAAACTAGCTATTAATACCAGCATTATAAAATCTTTGGATAATAATTTCCATACATTATAAACTGACGCACCAATTACTTTTCGAACTCCTATTTCTTTGGTTCTCTGCTCAGCTACAAATGAGGCGAGCCCAAATAAACCTAAACAAGAAATAAAAATAGCAAGTATTGCAAAAACACTCGTCAGTTTTCCAATTCGCTCTTCGTCACCAAATTTTTGAGCGAAGTCTTCATCAACAAATTTAAATTCAAATGCAGTATTTGGGTCGTATTTTTTAAAGACATTCTCTATTTTACTTATAGCAACATTAGGTGTTAAATTTGGATTTATTTTCATTATAATGATGTTTCCTATTTCACTATTATAATGATACATAGAAGCTCTAATTGGCTGATAAGCAGATTCAACCAACATATCTTTGACTACTCCTATAATTTTATACGGCTTTTCATCCCAAGTAATTGTTTTACCAATTGGATTTTTCAGTCCAATAAATTTAACTGCTGATTCATTTAATATAAAAGCGGAAGAATCAGTTGCGAAATCTCTAGAAAAATCACGACCTTCTTTTATTTGCCAGCCTATTACCTGACCAAATTCTGGTGAAACTCCAGCATTCGGAAAATCTATGGCTTGATTTGGATCTTTACCCTCCCACATAAAACCCCCATTGCTGTTCCACACTTCGGTGACATCACTAGTTGATTGCGCCATTTCGACAATTAAATTACTGCTTTTTAAATCATTTCTTAACGTTTCAAATTTGCTGTGCAAAATATCATTTATACCTACCTTAATAAGGCTCTCTTTATTATATCCTACTGATCTGTTTTTAGCATGTTGAATTTGCTTGTGTACAACTATAGTTCCTATAATCAATATTATTGAAACTGAAAATTGAACAACTACCAATACCTTTCTAGGAATTGCAGCAAGGCGGCCAACACGAAAAGTTCCTTTTAATACTTTTACTGGTTGAAAAGAAGATAAATACAAAGCTGGATAACTGCCAGCTAATAATCCAGTAAAGATGGAAAAAGAAATACTTAATACCCAAAAAACAGGATTAAACCACAATAACGCAAGCTTCTTATCGGCAACTTCATTAAAAAAGGGTATAAAAATTATGACTAATAATATGGAAATAATAAATGCGATAATTACAACTAAAAAGGACTCGCTGAAAAACTGTGCAATTAATTGGCTTCGGTCTGAGCCAATTGCTTTTCTTACGCCAACTTCTTTAGCTCTTTTTTCACTTCTAGCTGTACTCAAATTCATGAAATTAATACATGCCAATAGCAAAACAAATAATCCAACAATACCAAATAACCACACATACTGAATTCTACCACCAACATTAATTCCATTTTTAAAATCAGTTCGCAAATGCCAATTTTTCATTGGCTGTAAAAAAACTTTAGATTGAAACTTTTTCTCCTCTGGACCAACAGCATTTAATTTAATATCTTTAATTTTTAACGATACTTTTTGCATATCTGAATTCTCAGATACTAAAGCAAAAGTTTGGGTGAAATTGCTACCCCAAGGATTTTCCATTTCTTCAATCCACTTATTTTGAATTAAATACAATTTCCAAGGTAGTATATAATTTAAATCTCTGAAATAGGTGTTGTACGGTAAATCTTGATACACAGCAGCCACTTTTACATCAGCTTTGTTATCTAAGCGCAATATTTTATTAATTGGGTTTTCATTTCCAAAATATGCCTTTGCTAAAGATTCATTAATCATTATTGAATAAGGATCTTTTAAGCCATTACTTGAACCAGCAATAATTTTCAATGATAACAATTCAGCAATACCATTTTCAAAAAAAGAACCTGTCTTTAATAATTTCTTTTCTCCGAATGCCAATGTATGTTGATAATTCCAAGAAGATTGAACCACGTACGTAAAATCATTACCATATTTACTTCTTATTTCTTGGGATAAGAGTCCAGGATTAGAAAACTGACTTCTGATTTCGCCATTAAAAGTTTGATCTTGCATAACTCTTGCAATCCGATCATAGTTTTTATGGTATTTATTAAATGAAAGTTCATCCCAAATCCAGAGACCAATTAATATAGCAACGGCCATTCCAATGGCTAAACCTCCAATATTTATGGCGCTGTATATTTTATTTTTAACCAGATTTCGCCAGGCTACAATAACATAATTTTTTATCATGATTAATTTTTTATTCGGTCCTTAAACTTTTAACTGGATTAGCAATGGCTGCTTTTATTGCTTGAAAACTTACTGTTGATATAGCAATTAAAATGGATAGAATTCCTGTAATTATGAATACCCACCATTCAATAGTAATTCTGAAAGAAAATTCCTCTAGCCATTTATTCATTGCCAACCAGGCGAATGGGCAGGCAATACAGAATGAAATAATAACTAGTTTTAAGAAATCTTTGGATAATAAAGAAGTGATACTTAGTACACTTGCCCCTAAAACTTTTCGCACGCCAATTTCCTTTATTCTATTTTCGGCCATATAGGTTGCTAAGCCAAACAGACCTAAGCAAGAAATAAAAATTGTCAACCCTGAAAACAGCCCAGCTAAACTTCCAATACGCTTTTCATCATCAAATTTAATTTCATACTCTTTATCTACAAAATTATAAACAAATGGATACTGAGGATTATATTGCTTAAATACCTGTTCCACAATTACTAAATTCTCTTTGGTAGAATTTTTTTGATTTAATTTTATATGCATAACATTAAACCATGATTTCGGTCCCATTACAAATAGTTGATTTACTTTTTCATAAGGAGATTCAAAAATAAAATCCTTTACTACTCCAACGATTTTCCAATCATGACCATCACCTTTTACAATTGCACCTAAAGGCTCTCTTAACCGCATTACTTTCTTAGCCGTTTCATTAATTAATAAAGCAGTAGAATCACCCGGGTATTTATTTATATCAATATCTCTACCTTCGATTAAACTTACTCCCATTGTTTTAATAAAATCGGCATCTGTCGCCATTCTTATAAAATCAACTTTATCATCTTCGCCCATACTTCCCGGCCACGAGAATCCCCAACCATCACTATATCGTTGAGTAATTGGATTCATTGATTTATTGACAGAAACAGCAGCTCCTTTATTGATTAAATCATTCTTTATTAAGTCATAATTTTTGCCAATATCTCCTTGCAGTTCTGTATAAATCAAATTATTCCTAGTATAACCTACATCTCTGGCTTGAGCATATTCTATTTGGTGTTGAATAATAAGTGTGCAAATAATAAGTGCTATTGCGAAGGTAAATTGAATTACTACTAAAACTTTTCTTGGATTTATAATTACATTATTTGTTTTAAAAGTACCTTTCAAAACTTTTACAGGTTGATAGGATGATAGATAAAATGCAGGATAGCTACCGGCAATCAATCCGGTAAAAGCAATAAAGCCAATGAAACACAACCAAAATAATGGGTTTGTAAAATCAAGAAACAATTCTTTATTTACTAATTTATTAAAGGGAGTGAGAAAACAAACTACAATAATCAAAGCTAAAACACCTGAAAAAAAAGACAGAAAAATACTTTCTCCAATAAAATGAAAAATTAACGAACTCTTCTCAGCACCTATAGTTTTCCGAATTCCAACTTCCTTAGCTCGCTTTTCGCTCCTTGCTGTACTAAGATTCATAAAATTAATACAGGCAATTAGTAAAATAAAACCAGCGATAATAGAAAATAACTTAACCCGTTCTATTCTTCCACCAACATAAACTCCATTTTCTGCTCTTGAATATAACCATGAGTCGCTAAACAAATGGGTAAAAACCTGTGTGGTAGCTTTCACATCATTTTTTGTGTGACTAATTGTTACGTATTTAATTTTTTTATCAAAACTCGATTGACTTACGCCTGTTTTTAATAAAATATAGGTTTTAATTGAATTATTTCCCCATGAATTATCATCCCAACCAATTTTTTTCATGTAACTCCAAGGCAATAAATACTCAAAAGTAAATTGCGTATTATTTGGAAGATCTTTTAAAACACCTGAAACAGTAAAAAGATCAGTACTATCAATTTTAATAACTTTACCCATTGCATTCTCTTTTCCGAAGAGTTTTTTTGACAATTTCTCTGTGATTACAATTTGATTAACGGATGATAAAGCGGTATTAGGATTTCCACTTATTAGCGGAAAACTAAACATGTGAAGAAATCCAGAATCAGTAAAACTGCCATTTACATTTAATTTTGTATCGTTTATGGTAAACAAAAAATTCAAACCGTCCATCATTCTAGCTGCATCTTCAACTTCAGGGAATTCTTGCTTTAAAGCTGGCGCTAAAGGCTTGGATGTTTGGCTCCAAGCATGCAACTCGCCATTAAATATATCGCGATTGTGAGCAATATATAGACGGTCACTATTTGCATGAAACTTATCATGACTATATTCATTTTGAATCCAGAGAAATATAAGAATAGCACTTGCCATTCCAATCGCTAAACCAATAATGTTAATTGAAGAAAAACTTTTATTTCTTAAAAAATTTCGGCAAGCAATTTTTAAAAAATTTTTAAACATATAATTCAAGTTTAGAAATAAATATGAACCTGTTGTTATTATACATAATTTATAAATGACAATTAATTAAAAAATTAAATTAAAATGTTCTCCGTTACACTTTGGCCATCAAGCATTCGAATTATTCGATGGCTGTATTTTGCATCATGCTCGCTATGGGTAACCATAATTATAGTTGTTCCTTTCTCATTTAAATCTGTCAATAATTGCATTACTTCATTCCCATTGTTTGAATCTAAATTTCCGGTGGGTTCATCAGCTAAAATTAACTTCGGATTATTAACAACTGCTCTTGCAACTGCTACTCTTTGCTGTTGACCTCCACTCAATTGTTGCGGAAAATGATTCCTTCTATGCATTATTTGCATTTTATCTAATACTTCTTCCACCCTAGTTTTACGCTCAGATGCTTTTACTTTACAATAAATTAATGGTAATTCTACATTTTCAAATACCGTTAGTTCATCAATTAAATTAAAACTCTGAAAAACAAACCCAATGTTATGCTTGCGTAAATCAGCCCTTTTTCTTTCAGTGAATTTTGATACTTCAATTCCATTAAAAAGAAAACTTCCACCATCCAAATCATCTAGCAAGCCCACAATATTTAATAAAGTAGATTTTCCACAACCGCTAGGACCCATAACAGCAGCAAACTCTCCTTCTTTAACTTCAAAAGAAAGTTTATTTAATGCTATTGTTTCTACCTCTTCCGTGCGGTAGTATTTTTCAAGGTTTGTAATTTTTATCATATTGATTTATAATTTTTTATTTCGCTACTTATTTTAATTCTAATTCTTGCATTTCGCCAAAGTTTTCATAGCTACTTGTAATTACTTGATCTCCAATTTTAAGGCCTTGCAAAACCTCATAATAATCTGGATTTTGCCTTCCTAATTGTATATCATTTTTAAATGCATTATTTTTATTATCTCCGATTTTAAAAATCCAATTGCCTCCTGTTTGTTGATAAAATCCCCCTTTTGGCAATAATAATGCTTGAGCTTCGTCGCTCAAAGCCAATCGGATTTGTAAAGTTTGTCCTCTTCGTATACTCTCTGGTGATTTACCAATAAAAACCATATCCACCTGAAATCTACCATTAGCTACCTGAGTATAAACCTTTGTAATATTTAAATTATACTTTTTACCCGCCAATTCACAATTACCCTTTAATCCTGTAAAGATCCGACTAATGTAATGTTCATCAATATCAACTCTAATTTTAAAACCGCTCATTACATCAATTTGTCCTAATCGTTGTCCTTTATCCTTATTTTCTCCAATTTCAGCATCCAACGATGTAAGCTGCCCGTCAACTGGAGAACGTACGATCAAATCACCAACTTTTCTTTGCATTAACGCAAGTGTTTTTTTCATTTGCTGATACGACTCACTCATTTGATTCACCTGCTGAGCCATAGAAACGGCATCAGTTTTCATTATTTGAGTGGTAAGTTTTTTCCTTCTTAATTGGTAATCATACAAGTTTTTGCTGCTTTGAAACTCCTGCGTAGCAATAACCTTCTGCTCATACAAATTTTTATTTATGGTGTATACTCTTTCTGCTTCTGTTAAAGCGTTATCAACTTCAGCTTCTTGATTTTGTCTATTAATTGAATTCTGTTCAGCACTATTCTTGCTTATTTGAATTTGCGTTAACACATTAAATACTTGTGTTTCCTGATTAGCTAATTGCAACTCAAGATCTGTATTTAATAAACGAAGAATTGGCTGACCCTTTTTCATTATAGTACCGTCCTCTACAAATCGTTCTTCTACTCTACCGCCTTCCATTGCATCCATGTAAATTGTTGTTACCGGCAATACCAAACCATTTACAGGAATAAACTCTTGAAAAGTTCCCATCTTAATTTTACTAACGGTGATTCTTTCAAGATCAACTTTTAATTTCATTTTGCCTGAATTAAAATAGATACTGGCAGAAATCATCATAATTAAACCTATTATTCCTATTATCGTCAACAAACGTTTTGTATTCCAGAATTTTTGTTTTATTGCTCTATCCATATTTACAGAACTGTCACCAGCTCAAAATTTTACTTTAAATGATTTGTGATAAATAAGTTAATAATTAATGTGCCATTATATTAATCGTTTAATAATGAATATATTATTTAAAAAAGAGGATACTAAACTGTTCGGTTATGATACACTATTGTTCGATTCTGATACAGAATAGATAGCACTTAAAATATAATTAAGCAATAAAATTTAAGACAATAAAATTTAACAAATTAAAAATATAATTATTATTTTTATATTTTCTTCTTATTTAAGAAAATTCATTTCTCGTAAATTTTTTATAAAAAAATTAGGTATTAAATATGTCTTTAAAAAATGCTAAAATTTTAGTAATAGATGATGATTTAGATGTATTGGCGGCAGTTCGGATTCTATTAAAAACAGAATTAAAAGAAGTAGTAACTGAAAAGAATCCAGAAAACATCAGGCAACATCTAGCTAAAGAAAATTTCGACTTTATTCTATTGGACATGAATTTCAATAGTACCATTCATACAGGAAATGAAGGTTTATATTTATTAAAAAAAATTAAAGAATCTGGTAGTTTAGCTCATGTAATAATGATTACAGCTTATGGAGATATTGATTTGGCAGTTCGATCATTGAAAGAAGGTGCAACAGACTTTATGATTAAACCCTGGCATAATGAAAAATTAATTGCCACGTTAAGAGAAATTTATCAGAAAAAAAATGGGTTAAAGAATTCAACAATAAAAAAAGATTCCGTAGTAAATTCAATTGCTGGCTTAAATATTTTAGGCGTAAGTGAAGCTATGATAGATATTTTTATAAAAATAGAAAAGGTAGCGGGTACTGATGCAAATATTTTAATTTTAGGAGAAAACGGAACAGGTAAAGATTTAATAGCCAACGCAATTCAAAAAAACTCTACTAGAAAAAATAAGCCATATTTAAAAGTTGATGCCGGAGCCTTGACGGAATCTTTATTTGAATCCGAGCTATTTGGGTATAAAAAAGGCGCCTTTACGGGAGCAAATGAAGATCGGATTGGTCGCTTTGAATCTGCAAATAATGGTACTATATTTTTAGATGAAATTGGAAATATTTCTTTGCAACAACAATCAAAACTACTATCGGTACTTCAAAACAGACAGGTAATAAAAATTGGTAGTAATATTCCTGTTGATATTGATATCCGTTTAATTTGTGCCACCAATATGCCCGTTTCGGAACTTGCCAATGAAAAAAGATTTCGAAGGGATTTAATCTATCGAATAAATACAGTAGAAATAGTTTTACCTCCATTGCGAAATAGAAAAGAGGATATTGAACTATTATCAATGCATTTCTTAGAGTTATATGCTTCAAAATACAATAAACCTAAAGTAGGAATTGAAAAAAAGGGAATTGAAAAATTAATAGGATATCATTTTCCAGGAAATGTAAGAGAACTTCAATACACGATTGAGCGAGCCGTTATTATGTCGGAATCAGACATTCTAAAAGCCGAAGATTTAATTTTTTCTTCTATCGAAAATAATATCACAAATCAAGATAATATTACTGACTTAAAATTAGTAAATATTGAAAAGAATACCATTATTAATGCAATAGATAAATATCAAGGAAATATATCAAAAGCTGCCAAAGAATTAGGAATTACGCGGACAGCATTATATAGAAGGCTATCTAAATATGATATTTAAAAATCACATCTGGAGTTTAATCATTCGGATTTTACTCTTAATTATTATTCTATCAACTGCTTCATGGTCGATAGTAAATAATAATTACGTATATGCTTTTATTACTATTCCTTTTATTATTTACCAGTTTTACGATTTTTATCAACTCTTAAAAAAAGCACAAGATGAGGTAAACGAGTTCGCTGAATCTATACATTATCGGGATTTTTCACGATTTTTTAATGTAAAACAAGCACCTTCCGAATTAAAACAATTGAGAAAAGGTTTTAATGAAATAAATAGCACATTTAAAATAATTACGCGCGAGAAAGAAACCCAATACGTTTATTTACAAAAAATATTAGAATTGGTAAATACAGGAATTCTATCTTATGAAATTGAAGAAGGGACTGTAGTTTGGATGAACGAAACGCTTAAAACTATGTTGGGAATACCTTACCTTAAAACAATATATAGCTTAGAAAAACGCGATATAAATCTATTTAACGATATAATCGCAGTAAAACCTGGTGAAAATCGGTTATTAAAAATTAATCAAGAAAAGGCCATTACTAAAATTTTGCTATCAGCTACTGCTTTTCAGACAGAAGAAAAAACATTTAAATTGCTTGCTTTTCAGAATGTGAACGAAGCCCTTGACGAAAATGAAGGTGAGGCATGGAGGAAATTGCTAAGTGTAATGACTCATGAAATTATGAATTCTATTGCGCCAATTACCTCATTAGCAGAAACTCTACAAAACCGATTGCTTGTTTCAAAAAATAAACCTGCTACAAATGAAGGTTATTTAGAAGACTTAGAAATAGGAATTGATATAATTAAAAGAAGAAGTGAAGGTTTATTGAAATTTGCAGAAACTTACCGAAATCTTAATAAAATAAATACGCTAACTATTCAAAAAGTTTTAGTTAGAGACTTATTTGAAAATTTAAATTTGTTGATGCAACCAACATTTGATCAAAAAAATATAGAACTTGAAATTATACTTAAAGATCCAGATATTTCTGTTGATGTAGATTTAAATTTGATTGAGCAAGTATTAATTAATTTAATTGTAAATGCAATTGAAGCTGTAAAAGATGAACAAAAGCCAATAATTACAATGTCAGCTTTATCAACAGGAAATAAAAATTATGTTCGCATTGCGGATAATGGATTAGGAATGGATGAAGAAATTATAGATAAAATATTTATTCCATTTTTTAGTACCCGTAAAGCTGGAAGTGGAATAGGATTAAGTTTATGCAAACAAATCATGTTGCTTCATAAAGGTAACATTCAGGTGCAAAGTAAAACTGATATCGGTAGTGTGTTTATATTAAGTTTTAATGAAACTGCTAATTAATATTAATTGAATCAAAATGAGCAACATAATCCGTTGTGGATGGTGTGGAACTGATCCACTTTATATCAAATATCATGATGAAGAATGGGGAAAAGAAGTACACGATGATGCTATACTTTTTGAATTTTTAATTCTGGAAGGTGCTCAAGCAGGACTTAGCTGGATTACTATTTTACGAAAACGTGAAAATTACCGGAATGCATTTGCCAATTTTGATGCGGTAAAAGTAGCTTCTTTTACTGCCAGCAAAGTCGACGAATTAATGTTGAATGCAGGAATTATCAGAAACCGCGGAAAAATTGAAGCTGCTATTTCAAACGCCAAACTATTTCTAGAAATTCAAAAAGAATATGGAAGTTTTGATGCTTATTTATGGAGTTTTATGCCATCTAAAGAACCCGTTATAAATTATTATTTAGATCATAATCTGGCACCCGCAACTTCTCCTATTTCTGATGCTATAAGCAAAGCCATGAAAAAAAAAGGCTTTAAATATTTTGGTTCTACCATTTGTTATGCACACATGCAAGCCACCGGGATGGTGAATGATCATATTTTGGAATGTGCTTTTAGGAAATAAATGATTAATTAAAATTTGGTCGTAAACTTCCCTTAGCCCGGATTGTAGCGGCATACTTTTTTGCAGTTTACATCTAATGGTTATCGATAATTTCGCAGCAAAAAAGATACAGCGAAAAGCCGGATTAGCTCCAAATAATATTAAATCTTTAGCATAATTTATAAAACAAACTATCAGAAAATGCTAAAATTTGATTCGTAAAAGGATGTGATCCATATCAACTTAACGTAGAATTATTTCGATCTTGCACCAACAATTTCAATTGATAAACTATGGCGCATAAAAAACTTTTTTTACTGGATGGTATGGCACTTATTTATCGTGCCCACTTCGCTTTAAGCAAAAATCCACGTTTTACCTCTGCTGGTTTGAACACTTCTGCCATGATGGGTTTTACCAATACCTTGCTTGAAATACTTAAAAAAGAACAACCAACGCATATTGCTGTAGTTTTCGACACCTCTGCTCCAACTGAACGACACACAGATTATGAAGCCTATAAAGCTCATCGTGAACAAATGCCTGAAGATTTGTCGCGGGCATTGCCTTATGTAGTAAAAATAATAGAGGGATTCAATATTCCAGTTATCACATTAGATGGATACGAGGCGGATGACATCATTGGAACGCTTGCTAAAAAGGCTGAAATAGCTGGTTTTCAAGTATTTTGCATGACTCCTGATAAAGATTTTGGACAATTAGTTTCTGATAATATTTTCATTTATAAACCATCAAGAATGGGAAATGATATGGAGATTTTAGGGGTGCCTGAGATTTTGAAAAAATGGGAAATTGAACGTGTTGATCAAGTCATAGATATTTTAGGATTGTGGGGAGATGCTGTTGACAACATTCCAGGTATACCGGGTATTGGGGAAAAAACCGCTAAAGATTTAATTAAACGGTATGGAACCATGGAAAATATTATTGCCAACTCACATGAATTAAAAGGAAAACAAAGAGAAAATGTGGAGCAATTTAGTGCTCAAGGCTTGCTTTCCAAAAAATTAGCAACTATCCTATTAAACGTTCCGGTGGAATTGGAAGAGAATAAATTAATTTTAGAAGCACCGGATCGAGAAAAATTGGAACCTATTTTTGCAGAGCTTGAGTTTAGAACTATCGGCAGGAGAGTATTTGGAGAGGAATTTAAAACTGCTGATAAAAGTGTGAATGCCAGTGGACAATTTTCCATGTTTAGTGTTGCTGACAATTTGGAGGGAACAATAATAATAGAAAGTGATGAACCACGCCAATTTGAGACCATGGCAACCAGCCAACATAATTATGTGTTGGTTGATACCAAAGAGAAAAGAGATTTATTGATAATTGATTTATTAAAACAAAAAGAAATAAGTTTTGATACCGAAACAACTGGTACAGATGCCAATAATTGTGAATTGGTCGGCTTATCATTTAGTTTTAAAATTGGGGAAGCATACTATATTCCTGCACCTAAAACAGAACCTGAAATACGGATTTTGTTGGATGAATTTAAACCTGTATTAGAAAATCCATCAATAATTAAAATAGGTCAAAATATTAAGTATGATATTTTAGTTTTGAAATGGTATGATGTAGAAATAAAAGGAATTTTATTCGATACCATGTTAGCACATTATATTATTGATCCAGATACGAGGCATAATATGGATGTATTGGCCGAAAATTATTTAAACTATTCTCCAGTTTCCATAACCGAATTAATAGGGAAAAAAGGAAAGGGTCAATTAAATATGGCAGATATTGATGTGGAAATTGTAAAAGATTATGCTGCTGAAGATGCTGATGTAACCCTACGATTAAAACATACATTTGAACCATTATTGAAAGATTCTAATTCGACTTCATTGGCAAATGATATTGAAAACCCATTGATTTATGTGTTAGCTGCTATTGAAAAAGAAGGGGTGGCAATTGATACACAGGCATTAAAGGAATTTTCTAAAGAACTCGAAACAACTATTTCATCAACCGAAAAGAATATTTTTGAACATGCAGGTCTTAAATTTAACATAGCTTCTCCAAAACAACTCGGTGAGGTTTTATTTGATAAGTTACAATTAGATCAAAAAGCAAAAAAAACCAAAACCGGACAATATCAAACCGGAGAAGATGTACTTAGTTATCTTGCTCCTAAACATGAAATTGTAAACGAAATTTTAATTTTCAGATCATTACAAAAACTAAAATCGACGTATGTAGATGCGCTTCCGTTGATGATAAATCCAAAAACTGGAAGAATTCATACGAGTTACAATCAGGCAGTTGCATCTACAGGGCGTTTGAGTTCCAATAATCCAAACCTGCAAAATATTCCAATTAAAACAGAAAAAGGTAGAGAAGTTCGAAAAGCATTTATACCCCGTGATAATAACCATTTGATTGTGTCTGCTGATTATTCGCAAATTGAACTTAGAATTATTGCCGAAATAAGTAAAGATGCAAACATGATGGATGCATTTATAAACGGAATTGATATTCATACAGCCACTGCTGCTAAAGTATATGGAGTAGCATTGGCTGATGTTGATTCTACCCAAAGACGAAATGCAAAAGCAGTAAATTTTGGGATAATTTATGGTCAATCTGCTTTCGGATTATCACAAAATTTAAATATTCCTAGAAAGGAAGCCGCAGAAATTATCGAAAATTACTTTGCTCAATACCCCGGAATAAAAACTTACATGGCCTCAACCATGGATTTTGCCAGAGAAAACGGATATGTGGAAACATTAAAAGGAAGAAGAAGATATTTAAGAGATATAAATTCAGCAAACCAAACGGTACGAGGTTTTGCAGAAAGAAATGCAATAAATGCACCCATACAAGGTTCTGCCGCGGATATGATTAAAATTGCTATGATTAATATTTACCGTGAAATGAACGAGCAAAAACTGGAAGCAAAAATGACCATGCAAGTTCATGATGAATTAGTTTTTGACGTTCCAATAAATGAAGTGGAAAAAATAAAACCCATAATTGAAAACGGAATGAGAAATGCAATAAAAATGGAAGTTCCAATCGTAGTAGAAATTGGAACTGGAAAAAATTGGCTAGAGGCTCATTAAATTCAAATCGAAATTTTATTTTTTGGTAAAATTATTGGATTGGAAAATATAAACCTACAGATCAGGTAGTTTGAAATTTATACTTTTGACGCAAAATTAATTTATGGAATGGATCACTAATCCAGAAATCTGGATATCGCTTGTTACGCTTACTGTTCTCGAAATCGTACTTGGTATTGACAATATCGTATTTATTTCCATTTTATCTGGCAAACTACCAGAAGATCAACAAGCAAAAGCACGAAGATTAGGACTGGGTTTAGCCATGATTACTCGAGTTTTATTATTGTTGAGTATTTCCTATATCATGAAACTAACTGTTCCCCTTTTTGAGATTTTCAATCACGAGGTAACAGGAAAAGCACTTATTTTAGGAGTTGGTGGATTGTTTTTGGTGTATAAAAGTATTAAAGAAATACACGAAAAAATGGAAGGTGATGAGCATGATGAAGATGCTAAAAAGAAAAAGTTATCTTTTTCAAGTGTTATCATTCAAATTTTAATTCTAGATGTTGTATTCTCTCTCGATTCTGTAATAACCGCCGTTGGTATGGCAGATGAGGTTTGGGTAATGATTGCTGCAGTAATTATCGCGGTTTTAATTATGATGTTTTCAGCAGATTCTGTAAGCAAATTTGTGAATAAACACCCGACTGTAAAAATGCTTGCATTAAGTTTCCTAATCTTAATTGGAGTTTCGTTGATGGCAGAATCGTTCGATAGTGGGATACCAAAACAGTATATTTATTTTGCTATGGCGTTTTCTGTTTTGGTAGAAATGCTGAATTTACGTGCAAAGAAGAAAAGCCAACCGATAAAATTGAGAGAGCCAAATAGGCCTTGATAGAGATTTCTATAAGTTAATTTATGAATTGGGCATATATCAACATCTTACAACTACCTGTAAAATTATTAATTTTAAAATGAACATTTTAATTGGAATAGACTATATTGAACTATAAATTTTTTAACATGAAAACTTGTCTTCTAATTACTATTACAAGCTTTTTATTTAATTTTAATTGTGTACTTGCGCAAACTTCAACTTTATCTTACTACAAAAATCAATTAAAAATAAGTCCATTTAGGTATATAGATCCTATTAATCCTGGTGCTGAGATATCTTTTGAGCGAATAACAAGTAAAAAAAGTTCGTTTCAGCTTTCTATATCTTATTTAGATGATTTATTAAGTACGACAAGTCGAGTTATATATGGTGGTTACAGAATATCTGCTGAAAAAAAATATTTTGTTTTTAATTTAGATGATACTAGATTCTATGTTGCAGCTGATTTTTTTTTTGCTTCATTTAAGTATAGTAACGAAGCAAATTGGAGAAGAAAAACTTATATTTAAAAACAAACTCATTAAATCTAAAAATTGGATCTCAATATTTTATCGAAACAATTTGCGATTGACGTATGCTTAGGAATAGGGGCTAAATACAAACAGGTACAATATAAATCAAATGATCCTTCCAATAAAAATCCAGATTATAGCTGGAGTTCCAGTCATTATTTTTCCCCTAATATAGACCCTGAAGGAGATTATTGGGAGCCAAATATTCCTCTTAATATTAAGTTGGTTACTGTTTTGGGGAAAAGTTTAATTCTATCAATTATAAAGGATTAAAAAAAGCCACAATCACACTAATAATAAATCATTCGTGCATTCGTGGCTTTTAGATTAGGCAGTTTATTTTACAACTAAAACGCCTTTCATCATCATGTTGTGGCCAGGGTAAGTACAAACATATTCGTACTTGCCGGGTGCTGCTGGAGCTACAAATTCCAAAACAGTGTTTTCACCTGGACCAAGCATTTTTGATGCAGCAATTACGTTTGCACTTTCTGGTACATAGCCTTTATCACCACCTGCTTTCAAACCATCTGTAGCTACCGTTTGGGAAGTGCCTGGTAATACGAAAACAATATTATGTTGCATAGCAGCATCCGTACCTTTGTTTTCTAAATTAATTTTAACTTTTTGTGAAGCGGCAACTTCTATTTCAACCACATCATATTTCATCTCTGCCATAGAGTTTCCAACAGCTTGTATGGTAACTTCTTTCACTGGAAGTGTTGAAGGATCTACTGATGAGGCGGCTGGGGTTTCTGTTGCGGCTTCATCTGTTTTTTCTGCAGTGCCATCCGTTTTGGTTTTTCCACCACAACTAATCATCAAAAAAGTTGCACTTACAAAGGCAACATAACTTATTAATTTTCTCATTTTATATTTTATTTAAAAAGACAACACGATTTATTGAAATGAGTTTCTTTTATATTTTCTTAAATTACTTTACACAAAATACCTTTTAAATACTCCGATTCTGGAAAAGAAGAAATAATTGGATGATCTGTTGGCTGAGAAAAATAATGTACAAATTGTACATCAACTCCCGCATCTGTAGCCGCCCAAGCTACCAATTGTTTCAACATGGCAAGGTCGACTGCAGCTGAACAACTAAATGTAGCTAACATTCCACCGGGTTTTAAAATTTTCAAAGCCTGTAAATTTAAATCTTTGTAGGCTTTTTTCGCTTTATCAACTGATGATCTGGAAGGTGCTAATTTGGGTGGATCGAGAATAATTAAATCAAAAGCAGAATTTTCTTTGTCTAATGTTCTTAAATAATTAAAAACATCTTGTTCAATCAACGTCACATCCTTTTCATCAAATTTATTCAAGGTTAAATTTCCTTCAAAGGCATTTAATGCAAAAGCAGAAGAATCGACACCGGTAACACTTATTGCACCCGCTTGCAACGCATTAATAGAAAATGCGCCGGTATAACAAAAACAATCAAGTACATTTTTTCCATTGGCAAAATCGGATAGTATTTTCCTATTTAACCGTTGATCTAGAAAAAACCCAGATTTCTGACCCAAACCAGCATCTATAGAAAACTTAAGATTGTTTTCGATAATTATCAGAGAAGAATCAGAAATATCACCAAAAACGATACGGTTTACTGGTTCCAAACCTTCTAATACTCTTGCAGGCGAATCGCTTTTTTCGACTATTAAATTGGGTTTTAATAATTCTTTTAAATAATTGAATAGTTCATTTTTTACTTTTTCAACACCAGAAGTCATTACCTGAACCACCAACATTGTGTCAAATTTATCTACAATTAATCCTGGCAGTTTATCTGATTCAGAAAAAATTAATCGCAAACAATTGCAACTTTTATCATTGATCAACTCCTTTCTTGCATCAATCGCCACATCAATTTTTAACTTCCACCAATTTAAATCAATGGTTTTATTTTCGTCCCATTCCAACAATCTGAAACTTATTTTCGATCGGCTATTATAATATCCGTAGGCTAAAAATTTATGATCGGATGATAGTAATTTAACAATATCCCCATCTGCAATCTCTTTAGGTTGTTGATCTATTGCACCCGAAAACAACCAAGGATGTCTGTGCAAAACAGATTTTTCTTTTCCTTTTTTTAAACGAATACTTTCCAATTTATACTTTTTTTAAATTCAAAGCCGAAATTAGTCTTTTTTAATGCGTTGATGGAGCAAATATTTCCTGTCATGCGCTATATTTATCCCGTGGAATTAAGCATACACTCCGACGATTTTTTTATGAATGAAGCGCTCAAAGAAGCTGTAAAGGCTTATGAAGCTGGCGAAGTTCCGATAGGGGCTATTATTGTTTGTAATAAAAGAATCATAGCCCGCAGTTTTAATTATACCGAACGCTTGAATGATGTAACCGCACATGCAGAAATGCAGGCAATTACAGCAGCCGCGAATTATTTAGGAGGAAAATATTTGAATGAATGTGTACTTTATGTTACACTCGAACCTTGTGTAATGTGTGCAGGTGCATTGAGTTGGGCACAAATTGGTGGCATTGTTTATGGAGCATTCGATACCAGAAGAGGGTTTAGTACCATGGATCAGAAAATTTTGCATCCGAAAACGAAGGTTACCGGAGGCGTGAAAGAAATTCAGTGCAGCGATTTAATTGTAAAATTTTTTAATGAGCAGCGAAAATTATAATCTCAAAACAATCTTAATTAAACGTGTTTAATACATAAATAATCTTAACTAACATAAATTATGGCTTTTGAATTACCGGCACTACCCTACGCATTTGATGCATTGGAGCCACACATCGACAAATTAACCATGGAGATACATCATGGCAAACATCACCAGGCGTATATTACGAACTTGAACAAAGAAATTGCAGGAACAGAAATGGAAAAACAAACCATTGAAGAAATTTGCAAAAATGCTTCTAAAGCAAGTATGGCAGTTCGCAATAATGGTGGTGGACATTTCAATCACTCTTTATTCTGGTCTATTTTGGCACCAAATGCAGGTGGCGAACCAGAAGGCGAACTTGCAGCAGCTATTAATTCAGCATTTGGATCTTTTGCTGATTTTAAAACGAAGTTTTCGGAAGCAGGCACCAAAAGATTTGGATCTGGTTGGGCTTGGCTATTAGTAAAAGACGGGAAATTAGAAGTTTCCTCTACTCCAAATCAAGACAATCCATTGATGGATTTAGCAGAAGTAAAAGGAGTACCTATTTTAGGAATGGATGTGTGGGAACATGCTTATTACCTAAAATATCAAAACAAACGTCCAGATTATATTAATGCATTTTTTAATGTAATTAATTGGAAAGCTGTAAGCGAACGATTTAAAAAAGCGTAAAACGGTTATATAATTAAAAAACCCTCTTAATTTTTATTAAGAGGGTTTTTTGTTTTGGGGTTTTTACATTTCAGATAATAAAGATTTAGGTTAAAATATTTGTTATTCAATTTCATTTGTGAAACACCAAACCTACGAACCTAAAAGGGTCGAACATGAATAACGACGGCTGAAAAATGTGGAAAAATCTAACCTCCTAAAAAAAAGAAGTAAGGAATTTTTGAGTTTATTACTTTTTAAACTTTCATTTAAATTATTAAATATCTAAGACCCTAAAAGGGTCAAACATGAATAACGACGGCTGAAAGTTGTGGAAAAATCTAACCTCTTAAAAAAAAGAAGTAAGGAATTTTTGAGTTTATTACTTTTTAAACTTTCATTTAAATTATTAAATATCTAAGACCCTAAAAGGGTCAAACATGAATAACGACGGCTGAAAGTTGTGGAAAAATCTAACCTCTTAAAAAAAAGAAGTAAGGAATTTTTGAGTTTATTACTTTTTAAACTTTCATTTAA
>ENA-OFCE01000114-OFCE01000114.1-metagenomes-genome-assembly--contig:-NODE-114-length-61935-cov-7.253329_pt1 | contig 61935 bp, 53 predicted proteins | sample MGYA00153388_OFCE01 | MGnify analysis MGYA00153388
GAATACCTGCCTGTCACGCAGGGGGTCGCGGGTTCGAGCCCCGTCCGTTCCGCCACTTATTTAAATTATGCCTGCTACTGTTAGCAGGCATAATGTTAAGCGTAATTTAGGGGCGTAGCTCAGTTGGTAGAGCACCGGTCTCCAAAACCGGGTGTCGCGAGTTCGAGTCTCTCCGCCCCTGCCATATTAGAAACCCTTTGCGAAAGCGAAGGGTTTTTTTTGCTTTCTACTCGCCTAGAATTGCCAGTCCTCCCGCTAACACGTACAAAATTCCCGCCGAAATCGTTCCCAATTTAGACATTTCTAGCTGTATCTATGCACAAAATGGTTGTAATCCCGCGCTGTGATATCGCTCATCATTCCTCCCTGTATTTCAACTACACCTTATAAGCCCCACGAGTTTTTTGGGCACACTCGATGAAAGCGAATACACCCACAGCCATCTCTGTCTGACCGATTCAGGCAGAGCGAGGAGAAAAACATGGTTAAGCGTTTACTGTTAGCGGCCGCCGTAAGCGGTGTGTTGATGGGAGCGGCGCAGGCTGCCCCCTTGGTTGTCGGCTTTTCTCAGATTGGTTCTGAATCAGGATGGCGTTCGGCAGAAACCAAAGTGGCGAAACAGGAGGCGGAAAAACGGGGTATTACGCTGAAAATCGCCGATGCACAGCAAAAGCAGGAAAACCAGATCAAGGCGGTGAGATCCTTTATTGCTCAGGGTGTTGACGCCATCTTTATTGCGCCGGTGGTGGCCACCGGTTGGACTCCGGTATTGCAGGAAGCGAAAGAAGCCAAAATTCCGGTCTTCCTGCTGGATCGCATGATCGAAGTGAACGATCCCTCGCTGTATACCGCTGCCGTCGCCTCTGACAGCGTCCATGAAGGGAAAGTTGCAGGCGAATGGCTAGTGAAAGCCGTTGCGGGCAAGCCCTGTAACGTGGTGGAACTGCAAGGCACCGTCGGGTCCAGCGTAGCCATTAACCGTAAGAAAGGCTTTGCGGACGGTATTGCCTCTGCCGACAACGTCAAAATCATCCGCTCGCAGTCTGGCGACTTTACTCGCAGCAAGGGTAAAGAGGTGATGGAAAGCTTTATCAAGGCTGAGCAGAACGGCAAGAACATCTGCGCCGTCTATGCACATAACGACGATATGGCCATTGGTGCCATCCAGGCGATCAAAGAAGCCGGTCTCAAACCGGGCTCACAGATCAAGGTTGTTTCCATCGACGGCGTGCCGGATATCTTTAAAGCGATGATGGAAGGGGAAGCCAACGCCACGGTTGAACTGACGCCAAATATGGCAGGTCCTGCGTTTGATGCCTTGATTGCATTGAAAAAAGATGGCACGCAGCCACAAAAATTTATCCAGACCGAGTCGAAACTGCTGCAGCCTGAAACTGCCAGACAGGAATACGATATGAAGAAAAGCATGGGATATTGATCGTTAACAGGCGGAGCAGATAATGGCCACACCTCAGGCAGCATTATTGGTGATAAACGGGTTATCCGTGGAGTTTCCAGGTGTAAAAGCGCTGGAGCAGGTTGATTTCACACTACAACGCGGTGAGGTGGTGGCGCTTCTTGGGGAAAACGGCGCGGGCAAGTCCACGCTGATTAAGGCATTGACCGGTGTTTACCAACGCTCCGCCGGTGAGATCTGGCTAGAAGGCACCGCGATTGCGCCACAGAATACGGCCCAGGCGCAATCGTTGGGGATTGGCACCGTCTATCAGGAAGTTAACCTGCTGCCTAATATCTCGGTGGCCGCCAATCTGTTTATCGGCCGCGAACCAACCCGCTTTGGCCTGATCGATCAAAAAACCATGTTGCGTAATGCCCGTAAGCTGCTGGAAGGCTATGGCTTACCGCTGGATGTCAGCCAGCCGCTGGGCAACTACTCTATCGCCATTCAGCAAATTGTCGCGATTGCTCGCGCCGTCGATCTCTCCGCCAAGGTGCTGATCCTGGATGAACCCACTGCCAGCCTGGATGCCAAGGAAGTCACCATGCTGCTGGATATTCTCAGCCAACTGCGATCTCAGGGAATGGGGATGATCTTCGTCACCCATTTTCTCGAGCAGGTTTACCGCATCAGCGATCGTATTACGGTGTTGCGTAACGGCAAGTTGGTCGGGACCCGTGTCACCGCCGAGCTACCACGGCTCGAATTGGTGCAGATGATGCTTGGCCACAGTTTTGATGAGACGCTGCTCAAACGCAGCGAACATCAGGCCGTGCAGGCCCCGCCGTTAGTAGAGTTTAGCGGCTATGGCCGACGCGGCATGGTTGAGCCCTTCGATCTGGCGATCCGGCCTGGGGAAATAGTCGGCCTGGCTGGTTTATTGGGATCGGGACGTACCGAGACGGCACAACTGATCTTCGGCATTAAGGCTCGGGATAAAGGTATCGCGAAGGTTGAAGGCAAAACGGTGGCGATCCCTACGCCCCGTAAAGCGGCTAGCTTGGGATTTGGTTATTGCCCAGAAGATCGTAAGACCGACGGTATTGTCGGCGCTGCCACGGTAAGGGAAAACATCATTCTGGCATTGCAGGCGCAACGTGGCTGGTTACGGCCTCTCCCGCTACGCGAGCAAACCCGAATTGCGGAGGATTTCATCAAACTGCTGGGGATCCGCACACCGGGGCCGGAGCAGCAAATCCAGTACCTTTCCGGCGGTAACCAGCAGAAGGTGCTGCTTTCCCGCTGGCTGGCGACTAAACCCCGTTTCCTGATCCTGGATGAGCCAACGCGTGGCATTGACGTAGGGGCTCATGCGGAAATTATCCGCCTGATTGAACGGCTTTGTGATGAAGGGTTGGCGCTGCTGGTGATCTCCTCCGAACTGGAGGAGCTGGCAGGTTATGCCGATCGCATCGTGGTATTACGCGATAGAAAACATGTGGCGCAGCTTGAACATGATGCCATTACGGTTCCCGCCATTATGCAGGCCATTGCCGTGCAACAGGGGGCAGCATGAACCACAGGAGTTTTCCCATGACCGGTGGACCGCGCAAAGTAAGGTGGGTAATGCCCGCCGGAGCGACGCAGCTGGGGGCGCTGGCGGTGATTTTGCTTATCGATAGCCTGGTCGCCCCCCATTTCTTTTCAATCCATATTCAGGATGGCCGCCTGTTCGGCAGCGTGATTGATATTTTTAATCGCGGTGCCCCTGTTGCACTGCTTGCCTTGGGTATGACGTTAGTGATCGCTACCGGTGGGGTCGATCTCTCCGTCGGTGCGGTGATGGCGATTGCCGGGGCGACCGCTGCCACCATGACCAGCGCTGGCTACCCATTAGCTTACATCCTGGGGGCTGCATTAGCGGTTGGGGCACTGTGTGGCCTGTGGAACGGTTTCTTGGTTGCGGTGCTGCAAATCCAGCCGATCGTCGCCACCTTGATGCTGATGGTGGCTGGGCGCGGTATCGCGCAGTTGATTACCGAAGGGCAAATCGTCACCTTTGAGAGTGAAGGATTAGCCAAGCTCGGCAGTGGTTCGCTGATGTATTTGCCGATGCCGGTGATCATTGCTGCCATCATGCTGCTGCTGATTTGGTTACTGACACGCAAAACCGCTTTGGGGCTGTTTATTGAGGCGGTCGGTATCAATTTACGATCGGCACGTAATGCTGGCGTCAGTACTCGCTGGGTGATCATTGCGGTGTATATCATTTGCGGCCTGTGCGCGGCGGTGGCAGGGGTTATCGTCACGGCGGATATCCGCGGTGCGGATGCCAACAATGCGGGCCTGTGGCTCGAACTGGATGCGATCCTGGCCGTGGTGATTGGCGGTGGGTCACTGCTGGGCGGGCGTTTTAATCTGCTGCTCTCGGTGGTGGGGGCGCTAATTATTCAGGGTATGAATACGGGAATTCTGCTTTCAGGCTATAAACCGGAGTTTAACCTGGTGTTGAAAGCGGTGGTGGTATTAGCGGTGTTGCTGGTGCAATCCCCCAGTGTGTCATTACAACGGCTGTGGCGGAGACGGAAATCATGATGAAACGTAACCTTCCCCTATTGATCACTATTGCGGTTTTCCTACTGGGCTACGCCTTTTGCCTTAGCCAATTTCCCAGTTTTGCTTCCACCCGCGTTTGGTGCGATCTGCTGACCGACAACGCCTTTCTCGGCATTGTGGCCGTGGGTATGACATTTGTGATCCTTTCAGGGGGCATCGATCTTTCGGTGGGTTCGGTGATCGCCTTTACCGGCGTACTGCTGGCCAAGCTGATTGGCACTTATGGTATTGCTCCAGGTTATGCATTTGTCATTGCTTTGCTGATGGGAGCCTCATTTGGTGCGCTGATGGGGTGGATCATTGACGTGCTGAAATTACCTGCATTTATCATCACGCTCGCGGGGATGTTCTTCGTGCGCGGCATGAGTTTTATCGTGTCAGAAGAATCTTTGCCGATTGATCACCCGCTGTATGCCACGCTGGCAAACTACGCCTGGAAAGTCCCCGGTGGTGGCCGATTTACCTTATTGGCGCTGGTGATGCTGCTGGTCGTGGCGATGGGTATGATCCTGGCGCATCGCACCCGTTTTGGCCATAACGTCTATGCCATCGGGGGGAATCCGGTCTCCGCTGGGTTGATGGGGGTGCCAGTACGGCGTACTACCATCCAGATTTACATGCTTTCCAGCACGCTGGCGGCCCTCTCCGGCATAATTTTCTCGCTATACACTTCCGCTGGTTACGCTCTGGCTGCCAGCGGTGTCGAACTGGATGCCATTGCGGCGGTCGTCATTGGGGGAACGTTGCTGACCGGTGGTGTCGGCACCATCTTGGGTACCCTGTTTGGCGTGCTGATCCAGGGCCTAATCCAGAGTTACATCACTTTTGATGGATCGCTCAGCTCCTGGTGGACCAAAATCGTCATCGGCATCCTGCTGTTCTGCTTTATCGGCCTCCAGAAGGCGATGAGCGCCTTTTGGCAGACCAGACGGGCGAAACCCCGCCATCCACGCCTGAAGCCGTCATAGCGGCTCAGGTTGCGGTATTTAAAGGTATTTTCAGCAGTTGGCGGATTAACGGCTGCTGGTCGCTGTTTTGCAGCCAGACGGCATAAAGCGGGCGGATGATCGGCTGGGCGTCAGCAACGGCGATCAACTGAGGGTAGTCTTTTTCCCACTGGCTGGGGAGAAATGCACAGCCGCCGGTCGTTTCCAGCAATTGACGCGTCAGATGTGCCGAAGTGGTGGTCAGCACCGGCATGCTGTCGCCCTCAAGCATGCGGGCTTCCTGTTGGTGAAAATCGGCACCCCATTCCAGTTTGATGTAAGGCATGGGGGCAGGTTTATCGTGTAGCGACGAGGAAAACAGGCGTAGCGAGAAGTTACCCAACAGCTGGCTGGCCAGCTCATCCATTTTTGGCGGTTCGGTAGTGATTAGCAAATCGAGCTGTCTTTCATGTAGTTGCTTCACCAAAGAATGGCGCAGAGCCACCCTGGCTTCTAGCTGCAAGGCCTCCCGCTGCTGGTAGAGCGATTGCAACCAGGGCGTGAGGTAAGCTTCCCATAGCGACGCGGTGGCACCGATTGAAAGTTCGCTGTGCTGTAGCGATCGCACCACCTCTTTCTTTGCTAACTGCCAAGTGTTCATCAGGCTCTCGGCATAGGGCAACAGCCGCTCTCCTGCCGGTGTCAGGCGGATGTTGTTGCGGTGGCGGGTGAATAAATTTGCCCCTAATTGAGTTTCAAGCTGGCGGATACGGAAACTCACCGCAGACTGCGTTAAGTACAGGGATTCCGCTGCGCGGCCAAAGTGTCGCGTTCTACTGACCTCCAAAAAGGTTTTCAGTAATTCGGTGTCCACACCAATCTCCAAAGTTTTTTATCGTTAAGATTTAAATGTTTTGTTTTACACGATGTCAAGCCTATCTAATACTCCGCGCCATAAACAGCACGGCCATGAGAGAATTAGGAGCGTGTCAGATGGCGGATAGCTTCACCACCAACAGTCGTTTTTTTGATAATAAAAACTATCCTCGCGGGTTCTCCCGTCACGGCGATTTCACCATTAAAGAAGCGCAATTGCTAGAGCGTTTCGGGTATGCGTTCAACGAGTTGGATGCCGGCAAACGCCAGCCAGCCACTGAAGAAGAGCAGTTGTTCGTTGCAGTGTGTCGCGGTGAGCGTGAACCGGTAACCGAGCAAGAAAAAGTATGGTCTAAATATCTGGCGCGCACCCGCCGCCCGAAAAAATTCCATACGTTGTCAGGTGGCAAGCCGCAGGCTGATGCGGTAGAAGACTACACTGAAAGCGACGATTGATCATCATGGGGCCATTCGGCCCCATTTTTTATTCCAGGCTGCGGTGTAGCTGCAGCAGCAGGCGATCCATACTGCGATAGCTGAGCGCTTCGCTGAGATGGCGTTTATCAATCTGTTGTTCCCCTGCCAAATCGGCCAGCGTGCGTGCCACTTTCAGGATGCGATGCCAGGCTCGAACCGATAATCCCAGTTGGCTCAGCGTTTTCTCCAAAAACTCCGCTTCCGCTGCAGGCAAATGGCAATCCCGATCCACCTCGCGGTTACTCAACAGCGCATTCACCTTACCAGCCCGTGCCAGCTGCCGTTCGCGCGCGACTAGCACCCGCTGACGAACCTGTTGGCTGCTTTCCCCCGCATGGTGCTGCTTGGCCAGTACGCCCGTTGGCAGCAGTGGCACCTCAATCGATAAATCAAATCGATCGAGGAAGGGGCCGGAAAGCCTGCCGAGGTAGCGCAAGATTTGCTGTGGTGGCGTGCGGTTGTGTATGCCCTGATAGTGCCCGGTTGGGCTGGGATTCATCGCCGCAATCAGCTGCACCCTGGCAGGGAAGCGTACCTTGGCGCTGGCGCGTGAGATGACGATTTCACCGGATTCCAGTGGCTCACGCAACGCATCTAACACTCTCCGTTCAAATTCGGGTAACTCATCCAGAAAAAGCACGCCGTTGTGCGCCATGGAGATTTCCCCTGGCCGCGGCAAGGAGCCGCCCCCAACCAGGGCAGCCATTGAAGCGCTGTGGTGCGGGGCGCGAAACGGCCGCTGGCGCCATGGCAGGGTTTCATCAGGGTGATGCAATAAGCTGGCAACGGCGACGCTTTCCAGCGCCTCCCGATCGCTTAACGGTGGCAGCAAACCGTTGAGGCGGCTGGCCAGCATGGTTTTTCCGGTGCCCGGGGGGCCAAGCAGCAATAGGTTATGGCCCCCGGCTGCGGCAATTTCCAACGCTCGCTTTGCCTGCTCTTGGCCAATGACTTCCTGCAGGTCGGCAGTTTCCGTTGACGTGGCAGCCGCAGGAGGCGCTACGGCGATCGGCAGATCCCCCTTACCCTGCAAAAAAGCGCAAACCTCCAGCAAATGTTCCGCAACTCGGGTCGTGCTGTTGGGAAGCAACCCTGCCTCTTTGCCGTTGGCCGCTGCGAGGATCAGCTCACGCTTGGCCTCGGCTGCCGCTATTGCCGCCGGAATTGCACCGTGTACCGCCCTCAATGCGCCAGAAAGCGCCAATTCACCCAGGAACTCATAGTGCGCCAACTTATCTGCTGGCAGCTGCTCTGAGGCCGCCAGAATGGCCAGCGCAATGGGTAAATCATAACGCCCCCCTTCCTTAGGCAGATCGGCGGGTGCCAGATTGACGGTGATGCGTTTGGCCGGAAAGGTGAAGCCGTTGTTGATCAGTGCGCTGCGCACCCGGTCACGGGCTTCTTTCACCGTGGTTTCCGGCAGGCCGACCAGTGTAAGGCCGGGTAATCCGTTGCTGATATGGACTTCAACCATGACCGAAGGCGCCTGCACGCCGATCGTGGCACGGGTATAGATTACCGCCAGTGACATATTGCTCTCCTCGCTGAAGGCAACATGATGCGTGAACAGCCCGATAGCCGCGCGCTGCTCATCGTCAACTTGCGTAGTGCTACAAAATTAAAAGTAATTTATTTCATCATGTTAGTGATGTTTTTCGAGTCGGTACGCATTTCGTTGTAATACCCCTTAACAATTACCACAAGGTTGCAACAAATTAGCAGGCTAACCAAGTTGCAACAGCAGGGCTAATGGGTGTATTTAACAATTGGTTAAAATAAAAATCACTTCTTTAACAAAGCCCCGACCGCTACCGCACCCGCTGCGGCCGCCGCTAAACCTGATGACCTCGTACTCTACGGTAGGGATAACACTATGTTTGGTTGGACTCCGCTGCAGCGCAATGCGGCAATTGCCAGCTTTTCAAGCTGGACGCTCGACGCTTTCGATTTCTTTGTGCTGGTCTTTTTGCTCAGCGATATTGCTCAGGCTTTTCAGGTGGGGATGGAAGAAGTCACCCTGGCGATCCTGCTGACGTTGGCGGTACGCCCGATTGGTGCGCTTATTTTTGGCCGTGCGGCGGAAAAGTATGGCCGTAAACCGATCCTGATGTTGAATATCGTGTTTTTCTCGGTATTTGAGTTGCTGTCGGCGGCCGCGCCTTCTTTGACCGTCTTCCTGTTGCTGCGTGTGCTTTACGGCGTGGCGATGGGCGGCATCTGGGGTGTGGCCTCTTCGCTGGCGATGGAAAGCATCCCAGACCGTTCGCGCGGCCTGATGTCCGGTATTTTCCAGGCGGGGTATCCGTTTGGCTATCTGTTGGCAGCGGTGGCCTACGGCCTGCTGTTTGAAGTGGTCGGTTGGCGTGGCATGTTCGTGATCGGGGCCGCGCCAATCCTGTTGCTGCCGTTTATCTACTTCTGCGTTGAAGAGTCGCCGGTGTGGCTGGCGGCACGGGCACGTAAAGAAAGCACCGCTCTGCTGCCCGTTCTGAAGAGCCATTGGAAGCTGTGTGTCTATCTGGTGCTGCTGATGGCGGCGTTCAATTTCTTCTCTCACGGCACGCAGGATATGTATCCGGCCTTCCTGAAAATTCAGCACGGTTTCGATCCTAAAACCGTCAGTATCATCGCCATTAGCTACAATATCGCGTCCATTATCGGCGGTATTTTCTTTGGTGCCCTATCGGAAAGAATTGGCCGTAAGAAAGCCATTATTATTGCTGCCCTATTGGCGTTACCGGTGATCCCGCTGTGGGCCTTCGCCAGCGGTTCGTTCATGCTGGGGCTGGGGGCGTTCATGATGCAATTCATGGTGCAGGGCGCGTGGGGTGTGATCCCAACCTACCTCAACGAACTGGTACCAGCGAATACCCGTGCGGTGTTACCGGGGTTTGTTTACCAGTTGGGTAACCTGATTGCTTCGGTGAATGCGACCTTGCAGGCCACGATTGCGGAACATCATGGGCAAAACTACGGCCTGGCGATGGCGATGATCGCCGGGACGGTGGCGATCGTGATCGCGGTGCTGGTGTATTTTGGCAAGGATACGCGCGGCAAAGCGATTGCGGTAGAAAGTAAAGCGCCCGGTGCTGGTGTTAGCGTTTGAATTTCATGCGCTTTGTTGCCGCTTTGACCCGACAGCGCCGAATAATAACGCAAAAAAAGTGTTGTCAGGTTACCGGCTGCTATGGTAACTCTGTAGGCATTAGTTCGAAACGAGCACAGTGAACAAACCGATTATGAAAGCCCTAGCCCAAGTGATTAGCCTAGTCGTGATTAGCGTGGTGGTGATTATTATCCCACCGTGCGGGGCTGCACTTGGACGAAGAAAGGCTTAGAAAACAAGCCGGAATCGCAAGATAACCCCCGCACCCAAAAGGTCCGGGGGTTTTTTTATGCCAAGAAAATGTGAACAAGGAGCAGAGAATGACCAACAGAATAAAATCCTGCACTTCCCGCAGCAAGGCGGGGAAATAACCATGAATGGTGCTCAGTGGGTAGTTCAAGCGTTGCGTGCACAGGGGGTAGACAAGGTATTCGGCTATCCCGGTGGTGCGATCATGCCGGTCTACGATGCGTTGTATGACGGCGGGGTTGAACATCTGCTGTGTCGTCATGAGCAGGGTGCGGCGATTGCGGCTATTGGCTATGCCCGTTCCAGCGGTAAAGTTGGCGTCTGTATCGCCACCTCTGGCCCTGGCGCGACCAACCTGATCACCGGGTTGGCGGATGCGCTGCTGGACTCGGTGCCAGTGGTTGCGATCACCGGTCAGGTAGGCTCTGCGCTTATCGGTACCGATGCTTTTCAGGAGATCGATGTTCTGGGCCTGTCACTGGCCTGTACCAAACACAGTTTCCTGGTGGAGTCGCTGGAAGCGCTGCCAGGGATCATGGCAGAGGCTTTTGCCATCGCCACCAGCGGCCGCCCAGGCCCGGTACTGATCGACATCCCGAAAGACATCCAACTGGCGCAGGGCGATTTGCCTCCTCATCTGATGCCGGTAGAAGACCAGTTTGAACATCCTACGGCGGAGCTGGCTATGGCCACGCAGCTGCTGGCACAGGCGCAGAAGCCGATGCTGTATGTGGGCGGTGGCGTGGGGATGGCGCAGGCAGTCCCGGCATTACGGGAATTTGTCGAGCTGACGCAAATCCCAACCGTGGCGACCTTGAAAGGCCTGGGCGCGCCGGATGCCAACCATCCGTATTATCTCGGCATGTTGGGTATGCATGGCACCAAAGCTGCCAACTTCGCCGTGCAGGAGTGTGATTTATTGATAGCCGTGGGCGCGCGTTTTGACGATCGGGTGACCGGCAAGCTGAACGCCTTTGCGCCGCACGCCAAGGTGATCCACATGGATATCGATCCGGCGGAAATGAGCAAGCTGCGTCAGGCGCATGTGGCCCTGCAAGGGGATCTGAAGACGTTGCTGCCAGCTCTGCAACAGCCAATGCAGATCGCCCCCTGGCTGCAACGAGTGGCGGAGCTGAAAGAAACCCACCCTTGGCGTTACGACCATCCGGGCCAACCGATCTATGCTCCGTTACTGCTCAAGCAACTGTCTGAACGCAAACCGGCCAATACCGTGGTGACCACCGACGTGGGCCAGCACCAGATGTGGACCGCGCAGCACATGAGCTTTGAACGCCCAGAGAACTTCATCACCTCTAGCGGGTTGGGGACGATGGGCTTCGGTATCCCCGCAGCGGTAGGTGCGCAGATGGCACGCCCGGAGGACATGGTGATCTGCGTGTCCGGGGATGGCTCCTTCATGATGAACGTGCAGGAGCTGGGCACCATCAAACGCAAACAGTTACCGCTGAAGATCGTGTTACTGGATAACCAGCGTTTAGGGATGGTTCGCCAGTGGCAGCAACTGTTCTTTGATGGCCGTTACAGCGAAACCAACCTCTCCGATAACCCCGATTTCCTGATATTGGCCAGCGCCTTCGGCATCCCCGGCCAACGTATTACCCGCAAAGACCAGGTCGCAGACGCGCTCGATACCTTGCTGAACAGCGAAGGGCCTTATCTGCTGCAGGTTTCCATTGATGAACTCGAGAACGTCTGGCCGCTGGTGCCGCCGGGCGCAGGCAACGAAACCATGTTGGAGAAAGTATCATGATGCAGCATCAACTCTCGATCCAGGCCCGCTTCCGCCCTGAAATGTTAGAGCGCGTATTGCGCGTTGTCCGTCACCGTGGCTTCCAGGTCTGTGCTATGAATATGGCTTCAGGCAGCAATAGCGACGATATAAATATTGAATTGACCGTTGCCAGCCAGCGCCCTGTGGATTTACTGTCATCTCAGTTAAGCAAACTGATGGATGTCTCCAGCGTTGAGATCCAGCAACAATCATCACAACAAATCAGCGCCTGATGGCGCAGAAGGAATAACACAATGACGAAGAAAGCCGATTATATCTGGTTCAATGGTGAGATGGTTCCCTGGGCCGATGCCAAGGTTCACGTAATGTCGCATGCGCTGCACTACGGAACGTCGGTATTTGAAGGAGTTCGTTGCTATGACTCCCATAAAGGCCCGGTGGTATTCCGCCACCGTGAACATATGCAGCGTCTGCATGACTCGGCCAAAATTTACCGCATGCCGGTAACGCAAAGCGTCGATGAGCTGATGGAAGCCTGCCGTGCTACGCTGCGTAAAAACAATCTGGTCAGCGCGTATATTCGTCCTTTGGTGTTTGTTGGTGATGTTGGCATGGGCGTTAACCCACCGGCAGGCTATAAAACTGACGTGATTATCGCGGCGTTTCCTTGGGGCGCGTATCTGGGTGAAGAAGCGCTGGACCAAGGTATCGATGCGATGGTCTCTTCCTGGCACCGTGTGGCACCAAACACCATTCCTACCGCGGCTAAAGCCGGGGGCAACTACCTTTCCTCACTGCTGGTGGGCAGCGAAGCACGCCGCCACGGCTATCAGGAAGGTATCGCGCTGGACGTTCACGGCTATATCTCTGAAGGCGCAGGCGAGAACCTGTTTGAAGTGAAAGACGGTGTGCTGTTTACTCCACCGTTCACCTCTTCTGCCCTGCCTGGTATCACGCGTGACGCGATCATCAAGCTGGCAAAAGACATGGGCTTCGAAGTGCGCGAGCAAGTGCTTTCCCGTGAGTCTCTGTATCTGGCGGACGAAGTGTTTATGTCCGGCACCGCGGCGGAAATCACGCCGGTGCGCAGCGTGGATGGTATTCAGGTTGGGATCGGCAAGTGCGGTCCAATTACCAAGCAGATCCAGCAGGCGTTCTTTGGCCTGTTCAGCGGCAAAACCGAAGACAAGTATGGCTGGCTCGATCCGGTTAATCCGTAAATAACAACGACAGACAAGACTAAACGGGCGGTTCGTTCGCCGTCCGTAATATGACAATTTTTGGAGTGAAGAGCATGCCTAAGTACCGTTCCGCCACCACCACCCACGGCCGCAACATGGCGGGTGCCCGCGCATTATGGCGCGCGACCGGGATGACCGACGACGATTTCGGCAAACCGATTATTGCGGTGGTCAACTCCTTCACCCAGTTTGTGCCGGGCCATGTGCACCTGCGCGACTTGGGCAAGCTGGTTGCAGAACAGATCGAAGCCTCTGGCGGTGTTGCCAAAGAGTTCAACACCATTGCGGTGGATGATGGGATCGCCATGGGCCACGGCGGCATGCTCTATTCTCTGCCGTCGCGCGAGCTGATCGCCGACTCGGTGGAGTATATGGTGAATGCCCACTGCGCCGATGCGATGGTGTGTATCTCCAACTGCGACAAGATCACCCCAGGGATGCTGATGGCGTCATTGCGCCTGAATATTCCGGTGATCTTCGTTTCCGGCGGCCCGATGGAAGCCGGTAAAACCAAACTTTCCGACAAAATCATCAAGCTGGACCTGATCGATGCGATGATCCAGGGTGCCAACCCGAACGTCAGCGACGCCGACAGCGCGCAGATCGAGCGTTCCGCTTGCCCAACCTGCGGCTCGTGCTCCGGGATGTTTACCGCCAACTCCATGAACTGCCTTACCGAAGCGTTGGGCCTGTCTCAGCCGGGCAACGGCTCGCTGCTGGCGACCCACGCAGATCGTAAGGACCTGTTCCTGAACGCCGGTAAGCGCATCGTTGAACTGACCAAGCGTTACTACGAGCAGGACGATGAGAGCGCACTGCCACGCAGCATCGCCAACAAGGCCGCGTTCGAAAACGCCATGACGCTGGACATTGCGATGGGCGGCTCCACCAATACCGTGCTGCACCTGTTGGCTGCGGCACAGGAAGGCGAGATCGACTTCGCCATGGCGGATATCGATCGCCTGTCCCGCAAAGTGCCACACCTGTGCAAGGTGGCGCCAAGTACTCAGAAATACCACATGGAAGACGTGCACCGTGCCGGTGGCGTACTGGCCATTCTTGGCGAGTTGGATCGCGCCGGGCTGATGAACCGCGATGTGGATAACATCCTGGGGATGAAGCTGCCAGAGACCCTGGAAAAGTACGACATCATGCTCACCCAGGATGAGGCCGTGAAGAAAATGTTCCGCGCAGGCCCGGCAGGTATCCGTACCACCCAGGCATTCTCACAGGACTGCCGTTGGGACACTCTGGACAACGATCGTGCCGATGGCTGTATCCGCTCCTTGGAAAACGCCTTCAGTCTGGAAGGGGGCCTGGCAGTGCTGTATGGCAACATGGCTGAAGACGGCAGCATCGTTAAAACCGCTGGCGTGGATAAAGACAACCTGACCTTCCGTGGGCCAGCCAAAGTTTATGAGAGCCAGGACTCAGCCGTTGAGGCGATCCTGGGCGGTAAAGTGGTGGCAGGCGACGTAGTGGTGATCCGCTACGAAGGACCAAAAGGCGGGCCAGGCATGCAGGAAATGCTCTACCCAACCACCTATCTGAAATCGATGGGGCTGGGCAAAGCCTGTGCGCTGATCACCGATGGTCGCTTCTCTGGCGGTACCTCCGGCTTATCCATTGGTCACGTTTCGCCGGAAGCGGCCAGCGGTGGCCTGATTGCGCTGGTGGAAGAAGGGGACATGATCGATATCGATATCCCGAAACGCAGCATGGTGCTGGATGTGCCGGAGAGCGTACTGGCAGCACGCCGTGAGGCGGAACTGGCACGCGGTGATGCGGCCTGGACACCGAAAGCGCGTGAGCGTGTGGTGTCTTATGCGTTACGTGCTTACGCTACGCTGGCCACCAGTGCCGATAAGGGCGCAGTGCGGGACAAGAGCAAGCTGGGAGGCTAACCACCATGGCGGTATCACAACCCCTACCCGACGCCCCCTGCGGCGCGGAATATTTGCGAGCGGTGCTCCGCTCGCCGGTTTACGAGGTGGCTCAGGTCACCCCGTTACAGACCATGGGCAAGATTTCTGCGCGCCTAGGCAATACCATTCTGGTGAAGCGCGAAGATCGCCAGCCGGTGCACAGCTTTAAGCTGCGCGGGGCTTACGCGATGATTGCCAGCCTGGATGAAGAGCAGAGGGCGCGTGGCGTGGTCACGGCCTCTGCGGGCAACCATGCACAGGGCGTCGCCTTTTCCGGCAACCGTTTGGGGATCAAAACCCTGATTGTGATGCCGGTGTCGACGGCGGATATCAAGGTTGATGCGGTGCGCGGTTTCGGCGGCGAAGTGTTACTGCACGGTGCCAACTTCGACGAAGCCAAGGTCAAGGCGATTGAGCTCTCGCAGCAGCAGGGCATGACTTTCGTGCCCCCGTTCGATCACCCGGCAGTCATTGCTGGGCAGGGCACTTTGGCGATGGAGCTGTTACAGCAGGACGCGCATCTGGACCGGGTGTTTGTCCCTGTTGGCGGTGGCGGCCTGGCGGCCGGTGTGGCAGTACTGATCAAGCAACTGATGCCGCAAATCAAAGTGATTGGCGTGGAAGCCCAGGATTCGGCCTGTCTACGTGCAGCGCTGGATGCCGGGCAGCCGGTCGATCTGGCGCGCGTTGGGCTGTTTGCCGAAGGCGTGGCGGTAAAGCGCATCGGTGATGAAACCTTCCGCCTGTGCCGTGAATACCTTGATGACGTGATCACAGTAGACAGCGATGCGATCTGCGCAGCGGTGAAAGATCTGTTTGAAGACGTGCGGGCCATCGCCGAACCTTCAGGCGCACTGGCGTTGGCGGGGCTGAAAAAATACGTGCAGCAGCACAATATTCAGGGTGAGCGGCTGGCCCACGTGCTTTCCGGTGCCAACGTGAATTTCCACGGCCTGCGCTACGTTTCCGAACGCTGCGAGCTGGGCGAACAACGTGAAGCGCTATTGGCAGTAACCATTCCAGAGCAGAAGGGCAGCTTCCTGAAGTTCTGCCAACTGTTGGGCGGCCGTGCGGTCACCGAGTTTAACTACCGCTATGCCGATGCTGACAATGCCTGCATCTTCGTCGGTGTCCGCCTGACCAGAGGCCATACCGAGCGGTTGGAAATCATCGATGAGCTGAACCGTGATGGCTATCAGGTGGTGGATCTGTCCGACGATGAGATGGCAAAACTGCACGTGCGTTACATGGTTGGTGGGCGGCCTTCGAAACCGCTGCGTGAGCGTCTGTACAGCTTTGAGTTCCCAGAGTCACCGGGCGCTCTGCTCAAGTTCCTGCAAACGTTGGGCACGCATTGGAATATTTCGCTGTTCCACTACCGCAGCCACGGCACCGATTTTGGTCGCGTGCTGGCAGGGTTTGAGCTTTCTCAGACTGAGCCAGAGTTTGAGCAACACCTGCAGGCGTTGGGTTACGACTGCCATGATGAAACCGACAACCCGGCGTTCCGTTTCTTCCTGCAGGGCTAACATCGGCGACAAGGATTAGCGTATGAGTAATGAGTTCACCGGGTTCAGCCAGCAAGGGCTGGACTTCCTGCAACAGGTGCGGATCGAGAACGACAAGGAGTGGTTTGATGCCAATCGGGGCGTGTATGACCGTGAGCTGTTAACGCCGTTCCGTTCGCTGGTGGATGCGCTGAGTCCTGCGATGCTGATGATTGACCCGCAGTTTGAAACCCGTCCGGCCATTGGTAAAACGCTGTCGCGCATTCATCGCGACACGCGTTTTTCCCATGATAAATCCCGCTACCGTAGCCGCATGTGGCTGACCTTCAAGCGGCCAAGCAAAGACTGGAAGCTGGCACCGGTGTACTTCTTTGAACTGGGGCCGGACATGTTGCGTTATGGCCTGGGTTATTACAGCGCCGACAAAGCCACCATGGATCTGTTTCGCCATACCTTGCTGCGCAGGCCACAGTCGTTTTTGGAGGTGGCCGCGTGCTGCCGTGCGCCGTTCGAGCTGGTGGGGGAAAGCTATAAGCGCCCGTTAGTGAAGGAGCAGGCACCGGAGATTGCCACCTGGTACAACCGCAAATCCTTCGCGGTAATGGCCACAGATAATCAGGTGGAAAAGCTGTTCAGCGCCGATCTGGTCGCTACCCTTACGCAGAGTTTCCAGCAGTTGGAGCCGCTGTACCAGTGGCTGATGCAGGTAGAGACGATGAAGCAGATCGACCCCGCAGACCTATGAATACCCGTCGTCTTTCAAGCCACAGCGTTGTTGGCTGCACTCACTCACCCCAGTCATTTACCCAAAAGTAAGCTCCTGGGGATGAGCGAGCTGGCCGCCTAGCTGTGACTTGAAATCCATAGGGTATTATTAAGTTGTGATAAACAACCTCATTGAGTTTTGAGTGGGAATCGCACTTCTATTCACAAAAGTTGCCAGAACGCCTCAATCAGCGGTTCGTTGAGGCGTTTTTTCGGCACGCAGACCCCCAGTTCGAACGGTTCGACCATCGAGATATTCTCCAACTGAGAAATGCGGTTGCGAACCGGCTCCGGGCTATTGTCTACCACCACGCTGGGGATCAGCGCGATACCGCAGCCTAATGCCACCATAGAAACAATCGCCTCATGCCCGCCGACGGTGGCGTAAATCAGCGGATTGGTGATGTGCTGGCGGCGGAACCACAGCTCGATGCGTTTTCGGGACGGGCCATGCTCCGGCAGGATAAACGGCATATTGGCCCAGTCTGGCTGCTCGGCAAAAGCCTGCGTTCGTACCGCACACGGCAGAGCGGGAGCAATCAGCACCAGCGGGATCTCACCGATTTGGGTGAAGGCGACGCTGGTGGGGAGTGTTTCAGGCCGCCCGGCGATACCAAGGTCGGCTTCGTTGGATTGCACCTTGTCCACCGCATCGGCGGCATCACCCGTGGTCAGCTTGATCTCCACCAAAGGATGCTGAGCACGGAAGCGGTCGAGGATTGGCGGCAGATGGCTGTAAGCGGCAGTGACCGAGCAGAACAAACGCAGTTCACCACTCAGTGAAGGGCCGTGCTGGCCAAGCGAATGTTTCAACTGCTGATACTGCAGCAGCGTTTGTTGAGCAAACACTTTCAGCTGTTCACCGGCATCGGTCAGCTCTACGGTGCGGTTATCACGCAGAAACAGTGACTGCCCAAGCGTTTCTTCCAGCCGCTGGATCTGGCGGGAAAGCGTGGAGGGGCTGACGTGCATCGCCTTGGCCGTACGGCCAAAGTGATGGCTTTCAGCCAAGTGCAGGAACAGCTTGAGATCACGTAAGTCCATAATCAGTACGCTCGCAGCGGGGTGTTGCAGAAATTGCAACGTCACGTTCGTAATATATCAATTTAAGCAACGCAATTCCTGTTATACATTGGTTTCAACGGATCCCGTACCGACAGGGTTGGGATGAAAATAATATTGCACGACACAACATTAACTGGAGCATCACCATGGCTAACTATTTCAACACATTGAACCTGCGTCAGCAGTTGGCGCAATTGGGTAAGTGCCGTTTCATGGCGCGTGACGAATTTGCGGATGAAGCCGGTTACCTGAAAGGGAAAAAAGTGGTGATTGTCGGCTGTGGTGCTCAGGGTCTGAACCAGGGTCTGAACATGCGTGACTCCGGCCTGGACGTGGCTTATGCGCTGCGTAAAGAAGCAATTGCCGAGAAGCGTGCCTCATGGCGCAAAGCCACCGAGAACGGCTTCAAGGTTGGCACCTACGAAGATCTGATCCCGCAGGCCGATCTGGTAGTTAACCTGACTCCAGACAAGCAGCACACCTCAGTAGTTCGTGCTGTTCAGCCGCTGATGAAAGACGGTGCTGCGCTGGGCTACTCCCACGGTTTCAACATCGTTGAAGTGGGTGAGCAGGTTCGTAAAGACATCACCGTAGTGATGGTTGCACCTAAGTGCCCAGGTACCGAAGTGCGTGAAGAATACAAACGTGGTTTCGGTGTACCAACGCTGATCGCGGTTCACCCGGAAAACGATCCAAAAGGCGAAGGCATGGCGATTGCCAAGGCATGGGCGGCAGCTACTGGCGGTCACCGTGCAGGCGTGCTGGAATCTTCCTTCGTGGCAGAAGTGAAATCTGACCTGATGGGCGAGCAGACCATTCTGTGCGGTATGCTGCAGGCGGGTTCTCTGCTGTGCTTCGACAAGCTGGTATCTGAAGGTACTGACCCGGCGTACGCAGAAAAACTGATCCAGTTCGGCTGGGAAACCATCACCGAAGCGCTGAAGCAGGGCGGTATCACCCTGATGATGGATCGCCTGTCCAACCCGGCGAAACTGCGTGCCTATGCGCTGTCTGAGCAGCTGAAAGGCATCATGGCTCCGCTGTTCCAGAAGCACATGGACGACATCATCTCTGGTGAGTTCTCCAGCGGTATGATGGCAGACTGGGCCGCAGACGATGTGAAACTGCTGACCTGGCGTGAAGAGACCGGCAAAACTGCTTTCGAAACCGCGCCACAGTTTGAAGGCAAAATCAGCGAGCAGGAATACTTCGACAATGGCGTACTGATGGTAGCAATGGTGAAAGCGGGCGTTGAGCTGGCCTTCGAAACCATGGTGGATTCAGGCATCATCGAAGAATCTGCTTACTACGAATCACTGCACGAGCTGCCGCTGATCGCCAACACCATCGCGCGTAAGCGTCTGTATGAAATGAACGTGGTGATCTCCGATACCGCAGAATACGGTAACTACCTGTTCTCTTATGCGGCGGTACCGTTGCTGAAAGAGTTCATGACCACTCTGCAGGCGGGCGATCTGGGCAAATCTGTTGCTGGTACCACCGTTGACAACGCGCAGTTGCGTGACGTGAACGAAGCGGTGCGCAACCACCCAATCGAATCCGTTGGCCGCAAACTGCGTGGTTATATGACCGATATGAAACGTATCGCAGTAGCCGGCTAAATACCCGTCGTCTTTCAAGCTGTAGCGTTGTTACCTGCACTATCTCACCCCAGTCACTTACTAAACGTAAGCTCCTGGGGATGAGATAGTTTGGCGCCTAGCTACAACTTGAAATCCATAGGGTATTAAGATTGGTTTTCGAGTCCAATAAACTCGGTTCAGTGCACCAATTAAAAAGGCCAGCATAGTTGCTGGCCTTTCGCCTATCTAGACGACGGGTATTATTGTGGCATTGCTTCGCGTGGGATAATGGCCCCGCGATACTGGATCACCGTGCTGGCGGTCAGGTGGCCACGTTTGGCCGCGCTAACCGCATCACCGCCGGTCAAGCGTACTGCCAGATAACCCGCGCTGAAGGAGTCCCCGGCGGCGGTGGTATCAATCACTTTCTCTTTTGGCAGTTTGACCGCCGGTACGTCGTGGGTTTCCCCATCGGCGCTGAACACCAGGCAGGAATCTGCGCCACGCTTAATCACAATCTCACTTACGCCAAAGTCGCGGGTACGGCTCACCACCTGCTCAACCGGCTGTTTACCCCACAGTAAATCTTCATCATCCAGCGTCAGGAAGGCGATGTCGGTACAGGCCAGGATTTCGCGATAGGCCTGCTGAGTCTCTTGCTGGCTTTGCCACAGCCGCGGCCGATAGTTGTTATCGAAGATCACTTTGCCGCCGTTGGCCCGGCATTGGCGCAGTAAGGTCAGCAGTTTTTCCCGGCTGGCAGGATTGAGGATCGCCACGCTGATACCGCTCAGATACAGGTAATCAAACTGCGCCAGCTGTGCGCACAGGTTCTCTGCCTGCGGGCCATCCAGCCAGTAACGGGCGGCAGCATCGTTGCGCCAATAATAGAAGGTGCGCTCGCCGGTATCGTCGGTTTCGATCACGTACAGCCCCGGCAGCTTGTTGTCCAACTGCTGGATCAGATCGGTTTTCACCTGCTCCTGCTGCCAGGTTTGCAGCATTTCCCGGCTGAAGCTGTCGGTGCCCAGTGCGGTGACGTAATGCACGTTCAGCGCCTGTTGCGGCACTTGGCGGGCAATATAAACGGCAGTGTTGAGAGTGTCGCCACCGAATCCACGGCTGAGATCGGCGCCTTTCTGCGACAGTTCGATCATGCATTCGCCGATCACGGCGAGGTTTTTGCTGTTCATGATAATCCCTGGCTTGATAATGAGTCTGGTTGCTGCGAATACGTCCAGTCTCAACGCAAGGGCGAAGCGAGTCAATAGGAATAAAACAGCGTTTTAATTAGTTTATGATCGCGATCGGGAAACGCGTGGTTTCCCGCCGCTGAGGAAGGAAAACTACTTGGCCGCCGCGCGCAGATCGGTGACGCATTGACCACCAATCCCCCAGTTATCGGTTTCCACTTCATCGATTACCACCACGGTAGTGGCCGGATTTTTGCCGAGCGTATCGACCAACAGTTGGGTTACACCAGCGATTAGCTGTTTTTTCTGCTCCGCGGTTGCACCCTCGCGGGTAATTTTGATATTTACGTAGGGCATTCTACTTTCCTCTTGTTATAAAAACGCTTACCCGTCGTCTTTCAAGCTGCAGCGTTGTTACCTGCGCTCGCCCACCTCAGTCACTTACGAAAAGTAAGCTCCTGGGGATGAGATAGCTTGGCGCCTAGCTGTGATGTACAGGGATGTACAAATGCCGCGAGCGCATGGACGCGCAAGAGCGGCCAACTTGAAATCCATAGGGTAATTTTAGGACGGGTAATGGCTTAATGTAGAGGGCTTTGAACGGGGCTTAAAGTTTTATTGCGCGTTGCCGATAACAAGATCGACAATTTCCGGCAACGTTATCGTTCCCATTCCCTAATGGCGATAGTACCGATGATAACCAACATGATCTCTGGTCTACTGACGCCATTGTTTGCCGCCTGGCAGCGTGCCAAAGTCTTCCGTTACTGGCGACAGTGTCGGCGTTTGTATACTTTTCAACCCATTTACCGCACCTGCGGCAAACTGCTGGCGGTGGAGTTGCTCACGGCGGTACATCATCCGGCGTCACCGGGCAAGCCGGTATCCCCAGAACATTACTTTGCCGCGCTGGGGCTACGTCAGCGCCTGGCGGTCATTCAGGAACAGCTCGATTTACTGCAGCAATGGCAGACGTTGTTTACCCGTCATGCGCTAATGGTCTCCATCAATATCGACGGCAAGGCCTTACAGGCCCTACAGCGGCACCCGGCGATGCAGCGGCAAATCAGCATCATGCCTTATCTGCGTTTTGAGCTGGTTGAACACGCGGACAGGGCGTTGAATGGGCCGCTGCAGCATATCCCCGGGGCGGAGCGCCTGTGGCTGGATGATTTCGGTAGCGGGCTGGCGAATTTCTCCGCGGTCAGCAGTTGGCGTTATCAGTATATCAAGGTGGCGCGCGAGCTGTTTATGTTGCTCAAGCAGAGCGATGAGGGCATCCAGCTGTTTTTCACCCTGGTGCGCCTGATGAGCCAGCACAGCGACGGGGTGATTGTCGAAGGGGTAGAAACAGAGCAGGAATGGCGACTGGTACAGCGCTCTGGCGCGTTTGCCGCCCAAGGGTATTACCTTAGCCGCCCTGCACATTTTGACCAGCTTAAAACCCTGCCTACGCGGTTTATTGCCCCCACTTCCTGACCCATTAGTTCCCAAAGCGTGAACTCTAGCCTATCCTCTACTAGGCTTTCAGTAAGGTTGCTTATCAATTTGAGCAGTCTGCTATCGCCTCGAGGGAACCGTTATGACAAGAACAGGCAAAACATTTAGCTGGATTGGCGGCATCGTGCTGCTGATCATCGTGGTTTTGGTGGTGTTTATTACCACCTTCGATTGGAACCGTCTCAAACCCACCATTAATAGCAAAGTCTCTGCCGAGCTGCAGCGCCCGTTTGCTATTCGTGGCGATCTGGGCGTTAACTGGGAACGTCACCAGGATGAGGGGGGATGGCGTGCCTGGGTACCGTGGCCTCATATCCACGCCGAAGATATTATGCTGGGCAACCCGGCCAAGATACCGGGCGACGAGATGGTCACACTGCAACGTGTCGATGCCTCGATCGCGCCATTGGCGCTGCTGGGCAAAGAGGTGCTGATCCCGCGTATCTGGTTGAAGCAGCCAAATGCCTCGCTACAACGCTTGGCGAACGGTGACAATAACTGGACCTTCAACCTGGCCAACAGCGCCGATAAAGACCCCAACCAACCACAGTCAGACTGGTCGGTCAGCATTCACGATATCGTGTTCGATCGCGGCCAGATTGACTTTAAAGACGCTACGCTCAAGGCCGATTTCCAGGCGTTGATCGACCCACTTGGCAAGCCTCTGCCGTTTAGTGAAGTTGCGGGTAAACAGCCGGGGGATAAAGCGACGACGCCGGATTATGTTTTCGGCTGGAAGGTTAAAGGAAAATACCACGGTGAAGCGCTGTCAGGCAGCGGCAAGATGGGTGGGATGCTGTCACTGCAAAGCGCTGATATACCGTTCCCACTGCAGGCCGATGTCCGTTCCGGCAATACCAGAGTGCAGGTCGCGGGGACGTTGTCCGATCCGCTGAACTTTGGCGGTCTGGATCTACGGCTGAAATTCTCCGGTGACAGCCTGGGAAACCTGTATGCGCTGACCGGCGTGTTGTTACCGAATACCCCTCCTTATTCTACCGATGGTCATCTGATCGCCCAGTTGCATCAACCGGGCGGCGCGGTATTCCAGTATCAGGGTTTTGACGGCAAGATCGGTGACAGCGATATTCACGGTGATTTGAAGTACGTTGCAAGCCACCCTCGGCCCAAGCTGAGTGGTGAAGTGCTTTCCAAACAGCTGCGTTTTGCCGATCTTGCGCCATTGATCGGCGCGGACTCCAATCAGCAGAAAGCCAATCGCGGCGAGAAAACCCGCCAGCCGAGCGACAAAGTGCTGCCGGTTGAGAAGTTCGAAACCAAAAGCTGGGGGGTAATGGATGCCGACGTCAAATTTACCGCCAAACGTATTGAGCATGGCAGTTCGCTGCCGCTGAGCGATCTGAATACCCACCTTAAGCTGGATAACGCGGTGATCCTGATGGACCCGCTGCGCTTCGGTGTAGCCGGGGGCAACCTGAATGCCACCGTCCGTCTTGATGGTAGCAAGAGCCCGATGCAGGGGCGGGTAGATATGCATGCGCGTAAGTTCCAGCTGAAACAGCTGCTGCCGAACGTGGAGTCGATGAAGCGCAGCCTGGGAGAATTGAACGGCGATGCCAAGCTAACGGGTAGCGGCAACTCGGTGGCCGACTTGCTGGCGACCAGCAGCGGCGACCTGCGCCTGCTGATCAATGACGGCGTGATCAGCCGCAGCCTGATGGAAATCCTGGGCCTGAACGTAGGTAACTACCTGGTAGCTCAATTGTTTGGCGATGACGAGGTGGGGATCAACTGTGCGGCGGCGGATGTCGGCATTCGCAGCGGGTTGGCGACGCCACGGCTGTTCGTGTTTGATACGGAAAACGCCATTATCAACATCACCGGCAACATCAATTTCGCCACCGAGCGGCTGGATCTGTCCATCGACCCGGAAAGCAAAGGGATGCGGGTGCTGACCCTGCGTTCGCCGCTGTATGTTAAAGGGACATTCAAAAAACCGGACGCGGGCGTGAAGGCCGGGCCGTTGATTGCCCGCGGGGTGGCTGCGGTGGCGTTGGGCGTTGTCGTTGCTCCGGCAGCGGCATTGCTGGCTCTGGTTTCACCGAGTGACGGTGGCGAAGAAAACCAGTGTGGCAAGATCCTGCAGCAGATGAAGAACAAGAAGTGACCCAATATTACTGTAGTACCTGGCAGCTGTGATCCTGGATCTCTTCGGCGGAGGCCAGATTCAGCTGCCACAGGTTACGTTTCACAGCCAACAGCAGGAAATCCCCTCCCGGCAAGGTCGTCATCGCCATGCCGTAGCTCCCCATGCTTTCACGTGCGCCCTCAACGCCCTGAGCCAGCAAACGGAATGCCCCAAGCTGCTTGAGTTCAGCAGCGCTGGCGCGGCGAGCCAAATAATCATGCCCTAGCAATCCACCAGGTAGCGGCTGCCAGCTTTCGCTGAAATCCCCTGGCAGCTGTGCCAGCCGGGTTTTTACCGCCGGTTGCAGGCAGGAAATATGAATATGCAGCTGATTTTGCGTACGGCCGTATTCGGAGTTTATTGTCAGTGAGATGGCGGCATCGTCGATCGGTTTACCGAGTTTATCCGCCATAAAATGCCGGGCCTGCCAGGCTAAGGCGAAGAAGTTGGCGGTGTCGGGTTGTAATACTTGCGGACTTTCAATGCCGGTGATTTTGGCCGTTGGCATCAACAGGTATTGCAAAGGCCCATTGCGGTCTTTCAGCACCACGAACCCTGCCTGCTCATCTACCTGTGCGCAGGGGGCCGGATTATGGTTTTGTTGCTGATTAGGCAGACATTGCTGGCTGACGATATGCCACAACGCATCCGGGTGGGCCGGTTTCAGCCAGAAATAGGCGGCAATGGCGATAATAATCAGCAACGTAACAGACAAACAGAGCCAACGGCGCAACGACATGGGCGGGTTTCCTCAGCAAATGGGGGGATAGCATAGCCGGGATTTGTGACAACAGACAAACAGGCCCCCATAGGCAGGGGGCCGGGAGAGGATTACAGAGACGTGTGGCGGGTTTCTTTCATCAGCAGCAGCGCGATCAGCGTCAGGCTAGCCATGGCCGCCAGGTACATACCAACGTAGAACAGCCCATAGTTGTTAGCCAACCAGGTCGCAATATAAGGCGCTACCGAAGCCCCCAGGATCGAGGCCACGTTATACGAGAACGAGGCCCCGGTGTAGCGCACTTCAGTTGGGAACAGTTCAGGCAGCAGTGCGCCCATCGGGCCAAAGGTCAGGCCCATAATGCTCAGCCCAAGCAGCAGGAAAGCCATCACCAACAGCTGATTGCCGGAACCGAGCATGCTTGGGAACAGGAAGGCAAAGCCGATCATTAACAGGGTGATGACAATCATGGTCTTGCGGCGGCCAAAGGCATCGGCCAGCAAACCGGCGATCGGCACCATCACGCCAAAACCAATCACCGCCACCATCAGCATCCACAGGAAGCTGTTACGTGAATAGCCCAGCCCCAGCGGCTCTGCGGCCGTGCCGTAGGTCATGGAGTAAACGGTCATCAGGTAGAACAGCGTATAGGTAGCCAGCATGATGAAGGTACCCAGGATGGTGGCCTTTTTGTGCTTGCTCAGCAACGTCCCGAGCGGAACCTTCACCTGTTTGCCTGCTTTGGCCACCTTGGCAAAAACCGGAGTCTCGTGCAGCGAAATACGCACATACAGACCCACCAGCACCAGCGCGGCAGAGAGGATAAACGGTACGCGCCAGCCCCAGGTCATGAACTGTTCGTCAGTCAGCAACCAGGAGAGCAGCAGGAAGGTGCCGTTGGCGAAGAAGAAGCCGATCGGCGCACCCAACTGCGGGAAAGAGCCGTACAGCGCACGTTTGTTGGCAGGCGCATTCTCGGTGGCCAGCAAAGCGGCACCGCCCCATTCGCCACCCAGACCCAGGCCTTGGCCAAAGCGTGCCAGCGCTAGCAGGATCGGTGCAAAGATACCAATGGTTGCATAGCTTGGCAGCAGGCCGATCAGCACGGTAGAAATCCCCATGGTCAGCAGTGAAGCCACCAAAGTCACTTTCCGCCCGACGCGATCGCCGAAGTGGCCGAATAGAGCAGAGCCGATTGGCCGTGCCACAAAGGCGATGGCGAAGGTGGCCAGCGATTGTAGCGTTGCAGCAGCCGGGTCACCCTGTGGGAAGAAGATATGCGGGAACACGATCACCGCAGCGGTGGCATAAATATAGAAATCAAAGAACTCGATGGCGGTACCGACCAGAGAGGCGACGATGACTTTTCCCCGGGAGTTAACCGGTGTGGACGCGGCATCGGCGTCCAAGGGGGTTGCGATGGTGGCTTGCATAGTTATTTCTTATATTTTGACTAGGGAAAAATTCATCTTAGTCATAGCAAAATGGCTTTTCAACGGGGATATTTTGTACTATCTGGCAAATAAACTGTTAAAAAGACTAATGTTTTAACGAGTTGATGTTCTATGGTCGTTAACGTGGTGAAGTGAGCTATAAGCAGAGAGAATGACTGGAAAAGGTGCAAAGAAAAGTTATAGGGTAGTTTGTTATGCTGGTTTTGGCCGGTTGCCTAGTCTTGTTTTAGAGTTATTGACTGCTTTTTGGGTTGATTATCGAAATAAAAAACCAGTCGCAACCTTGCGACTGGCATGAATGCAATGCTGATGGTGGATATTCACTTGCCCTGCGGCAGGGTTTTGTCCTCTTTATACTGTGCCGTGGCAATCCAGGCGGCGCAAAATAGCGTCAGGCGTGCAAAAAAGTAGAAGAACGCCATCAGCCCGATCACCGAGCCAAAGGCGGCGCCGGAAGGCGATTTGGCGACCTGCGGCAGCGTCATGGTCATCACAAACTTGATGGCTTCAAAGCCAATTGCGGCGATCAGCGTGCCGCGCAGCAGCGCTTTTTTCTTCGGCTTATGGCGCGGCAGCATCCAGAAGATCCACAGAAACAGCAGATAGTTGGCAAAAATGGAGATCGACAGCGCGATCAGCGTCATCGCCGGCCGCAGCCATTCGATGCCATCCAGCCCCAACGCATGCACGATGGCCGCCTGGGCAGAACCCGCAATCGAGGTTAACGACAGCGTGACGATCAGTGCCACCACCAGACCGGTTAATGAAATAAAATCGCGGGTGTAGCGAAAATAGATTTTCTCCTGATCCTGCGGATTACGTTCCCAAACGTCACGGGATTGGGCGCGGATCGCCTCACGCAGATTGCCCATCCAACTGATGCCGGAGTACAGCGCCAGCGCCAGGCCGGTCAGGCCGACGGTGGTACGTTGCTGAATGGCGGTGTTCACCGTGTTCTTCAAGGTACTGGCCAACGTGGGATCGCTGATGCTATTGACGATCTTATTGATCAATTCGGCCAGCAGATCCGGGTTAGATGCCAGCACAAAGCCCACGGCGGCAAACGACACCATCAGGATCGGAATCAAAGAGAGAAACGAGAAGTAGGTAATGGCGGCGCCAAACTGGCTGCCAAGACGGTCGTTGAAGCGTTCGGTGGCTCGCAGCAGGTGAGCGATGGTGGGCCAGGCTTTAACGCGCTCTATCAGGCGAGCGAACCCCGAAAGGCCTTTATCCAGTTTTTGGTTGCCGGTTTTGATGGCGATCGTCGGTTTCTCAATGGCCTCAGGCTGCTCTGGAGCGGCTTTATTCTGCATTACGTCACGGTATCCTTCAGATAAATCAATGGGCATGTGCTTGATTATAGCCAAATATGCCCTCGATTTGGTCGCTAATGAACGAGATTGGGTTAATTCTGATGATGGCCTCTACCAACCGCTGCGAGCAAGAACGCTCGATTTTGTCCTATTCACCACACGTCTGTTTTTCTGCCGTATCCCTGCAATTTTATCTATCTCAGTGCCAGAAAGGCTTTTACTCATCTTATGGCGCGCGCTTTTTCACCCGGTATGCGCCTACTGCAGCCTGAAAGACGATGGGGATCGCGTGAGCGACGTCTGTATAAAGTGTAAAAGAGAACCGCGCAGTGCGCGAAAATCAGTTTTTGGCTTCGTTGAGCCAGGGTTGTAGCTAGGGAGGTTAAATTAATCCCAAGCTGGAGGTGGACAAAAGCCTCACTAATAATTACGCTTGGGCAATGTAATCTTCCAAATAACAGACGCCTTCTCCATAATTTATTCATAATTGACGAATATTACCATTTTTGATTTTAAAAAATTTACACTCCCTCGCATTACTATATATTCATGCGCATATTATTATTTCCGACGACGAGATAGTGAGCCTGTTAACGTACAGCGCTCCTGATGAAGAATAACTTTTAAGGAAATGATAATGCGTAAACTGACTGCTTTATTTGTCGCTTCAACGTTAGCCCTGGGTTCTGCTTCTGCCGCCTTTGCCGCCGACGCAACTACCGCCCCTGCAACCGCATCGGCCACAGCCGCCGCTCCGGCAAAAATGATGCACCATAAAGGCCCAGGTAGAGAAGGCCCGTTTGCCGGCCTGGACCTGACCAAAGAGCAGCGCCAGCAGATGCGCGATATCATGAAAGAGTCGCATCAAAAACGCGGCCCGGGTGCTAAAGACGAGCGCCAGGCACTGCACAGCATGATCGCTTCGGAAAGCTTCGACGAAGCCAAGGCAAAAGCCCAGATCGATGCGATCGGTAAAGCGCAATCTGAGCACATGCTGGAACGCGCCAAAGCGGAAAACAAAATGTATAACCTGCTAACGCCAGAGCAGAAAAAACAATACAATGAGAATTATCAGAAACGCGAGCAGAAGATGATGGAGCATATGAAAAAAATGCGTGATCATGTCCCTGCTGCTGAATAATTAACATTGCTAGCATAATAAAAATGCCGGGTTATTTGCCCGGCTTTTTTTATTAATGACAAAGTCACTGACCGCCATGTTCAAAGAACTCTCTCTCCAGTAATACCAGTTTGAAATCATCACTCTTAATGAACTTTCCCCCGAAGACCATCTGGAATACAAAATTGAGGATGGTGTATGTGCTGCCACGCCTACAGCCTATTTCCCGCGGATCTCGCACGGGTTGAACTGGATGACTAGGCCGGTTTCCCGTCTTTAATCCACTGTTCCGTCATACGCATCGAAAGGCGATACCGGGCGCAGTTGTGCGTGTTCAGTACCCGGAGTTCATCCTGCAGGAGAGCCCTGAACTGCTCCTTATCTTCTGCGGCAATAGTGATGGCTAGCAGGGCGGATTCGATACTCTCCCTGTCGGTGACGATATAGCGGATGGCTGTATTTAAGTCCTCCCGGTGGCGTAGCCTGAACGGGTCGGGAACACCCATTGCCTGGAGTGTCACGGCGTAGCGTTTTATTGAGCGACGGTACAGATGCTCAAACAACTCCACCGCTAGAGCCACATTACGCTTTTCATAGACCCCCATCATGGCGTATGCATAATTCGTGGCATCAGCGTCAAGGAAGGACAAAGGGGCACTGTTATACAGCATCAGCGGAATGTTGGCCGCGAGCCTGCTGGTTCTTTTGTTACCGTCCTCAAAGGGTTGCAGGTAGGCAAGATTGACCCACAGAAAAAATGCGGACTCTACCGGATTTATGATTTGCCGGGCCTTCTCAATAATTTTGTCAAACATCTCCTGCAGCAGGAAAGGTGTCTGCAGCGGAGTGTAAGTTGTTCCGCTGATATTCACTATCTTCTTCCTGATAGCCCCGAGACCTTCCGGCTCAGAAAGCAAGTCGTGCATCAATAGAGCATGCAGGTTGCTGATGACAGGGCCAGTCAGTCCGGATTCGGGGACGGCATCGACCATAAACTCAATCGCCTGCTTATGGTTCAACAGCATCACTGCATCCATATCTCCGGCTTCTGTCCCGCTTTTAAAGAGTTCCTCGGTTGCCAACAAGGAATACCGGTTGCCTTCCAATTGCGATGAGGACCAGGATAAATCAATCAGCAACTGCTCCAGCACTTTTCGGGCATAGGTCCCGGCAGGTTGCTGCCCGGCCATCTTCCCTTCTTCCATTAGTGCCCTGGCAAGAGACTCTGACAGCAGAAAGGTCTGGTTCGGGATGTAGTCTTCCACAAAGCTTCGGTCATAACCAGTAATCTCCCTGGTAGTCAGTGGGGAGTGTAGGTAGTTGAGAAGAGCTTGCGCTTCCGTGGTGTGAGGTGCGATGCCACTGTCTGTTGTGACCGAAGACGTGGGTTGTACCGACTCTGTCTGTTGCCCAGGGAGGGTGTAACGGGTTCCTCGTCCGGTGCCGTATCGGATGATTCTGTCTTCCCTGAGCAGGACCTCAATATGACGCTTGATGGTGGAGCGACCGACCTGAAGCTGCTTCGCCAGTTCCCCAGAACTGACGGGAGTTTTCGCGGCAGCGATGGCGGTCAGGATGCCCTGCTGCAGGTTGGATAGGGTATCTGAGGATGTCATCGATGTTTGTTTCCTGCGGGCCAGTAAAAACACGGACCGTAAAATATCATATTTACGGCCCGTTTTGCCTTTTATGGCCCACTGTATCAGGTTTTATGGCCCAATTTAAGTTTTACCGGCCCAACAAGGGGTTTACGGCCCGTAAAAATATTATGGACCACAAATAACCCTTTCTGACCCATCACGGGGGGGGCGGCCCACAGTAGGACTATCGACACGAATTTAATTTTCTGACAGGATTATTTAGCCGTAGCAGCAATGGCATTAAATTGTTCGATAATAATCGCAGCGAACAGGGGATCGTTGATATGGTACGGCACTTTGAGCAACCGGCGTTTTGCGGTCTGTACCAGCGTCCGTTCCAGCGAGTGAACAAAAGCGCCCAGCGCCTGTGGATCCCAGAAGGGCTGCCCTGGCGCATCCAAAGTTGAAAAGCCACCCAGCGGTACGACAAAGCATACCTCCCCGGCACAGGCGTTCAGCTTGTCACCAATCCAGCGCCCTAACTGGGTATTCTCCTGCGCCGTGGTGCGCATCAGCGTTACCTGGCTGTTGTGGCAATAAAATTGACGATTGGCGTAGCGGGCCGGAATGGTTTTCGGGTGACCGAAGTTGATCATATCCAGCCCTCCGCATGACATCACACCAGGGATCTCAGTGCGGGCAATGGCCCCAAAGCGATCTTCGTTGCAGGCCAACACGCCATCAAACAGATAGTCGCACACCTCGGTGGTGGTCAGATCCAATACGGCGTTGAGCAAGCGGCTGTCGATCAGCTTTTCCATTGCCTGGCCACCACTGCCGGTAGCGTGAAACACCAGGCAATCCCAGTCGTGCTCAATGGCGCTGGTCACGGCCTTGATACAAGGCGTAGTGACGCCAAACATGGTCAGGCCGGTGGCGGGTTTGCTGTCGGCATCATCATCGATATGAAAGCGGATTGCCCCGGCTATCTGGTTGGCGGCATTGCTCAATACCTTGCGTGAAATGCGATTTAGCCCGGCGATATCGGTGACAGAATACAGCATGGCAATGTCGCTGGAGCCGACATAGCCAGCGACATCACCCGCAGCCATACTCGATACCATCAGCTTTGGCAGGCCGATGGGCAACTGTTGCATGGCGGGTGTGATGATCGCGGTGCCACCAGACCCGCCCAAACCGAGCAGCGCAGCAACATCACGACGTGAGAGCATGAAGCGCTCAAAAGCGATAGCCATGGCCGCAATCGCCTGCCCGCGATTAGCACAAAAAACGGCTTGTTCACCTTCCGGATGGTAACCCGCGATCTCATGTGCAGAAACGTCCGCATGATACAGAGAAGGCTTACCGGAAGTGGAGAGATCGAGGGTGATGACGGGTAAATCGAGATTGGCGATCAGATGACGGACATATTCCAGTTCTTGTCCTTTAGTATCTGCTGTGGTAGCAATATAGACAAAACCTGGGGTGCTGCTCATCATCTGTTCCTGAAAAAGGTTCAGACAAAGGTCTGAACAAATTGATTTTAATGCTATTTTTTATAGTAGGTGGTGAACCCTGGTGTCGGACAATAAGGTACTATCGTTTATTTGTTGGTCATAATGAGACTGCCGTATCATTTTTGCAAGCATTAATTTGCTTAAAGTGAGACTTGTGTCCCGTTTTTGGCTATCTTAGCGGTAATTTTTTACGTTGCCGATGGGCCAGGATCTGTCGGTGAGGCTGTCTATCGTATTGACTCCAAGGCTGGAAGATACGAGGAAGTTCGAGGAAAACGTGCCAATATCCGCATTTCCCGCTCCACGGGATGAATCTTTGACACATACTCGTGCCAAAACCCGCAGCTTGCTGCTGGCCTGTGCGATGGAGCTCTACGATGGTGGGGTCTTCCCTTCGATTACTGAGCTGGCGGCGCATGCGCAGGTCTCCCGTGCCACCGCTTATCGCTATTTTCCCACCCAAAGCGCCCTGATCTCCGCCGTTGTGGCGAAAAGCCTGGGGCCGATCCTTGAATGGCAACCGCAGGATAACGATGCGCTCAAGCGCATTCATCAACTGTTGGCGTTTGCCTATCCGCAGATGGAGCAGCATGAAGGCGCGCTACGTGCGGCGTTACAGCTATCGCTCCAGCAATGGGCTAACGCGACGCCGGGCGAAAAGTTTGTGCGTGGCAATCGCAAACGGCTGTTGAAGCTGGCGGTGGAGCCCTTGCAGAACAAACTCCCTGCTGAAGCCCTGCAACGCGTAATCCACGCCTTTTCGCTGATTTATGGTTCCGAGGTGTTCCTGGTGCTGAAGGACATTTGGGGTTTAGAGCTCGATGATATTCAAGATGTGACCCAGTGGATGGCCAAAGCCATCATTCGCCAGGCTGAAGAAGATGCCAACGCTGGAAGGTAATCTGCCGATCGAGGTTGGCCATGCTGACGGGCCGGGGAGTGTTCTCCGGCCTTTTCATTGGGTTTTTGGCTAATAAAAAACCGGAACCCTTGCGGGCCCCGGCTTAACGAGGGGTGAAGCAATTAACTCTGCGGTTAAACTTGCTCAGCTTGCAACTCCCTGTCGATACTTTAATCAGGTGTTGTGGCCGGCTTATAATTTCCCTGGTGCTGGTATGGTTATTACTAACTTATCGTTCTACTATCGTTTTTATAATATATCACTTCTGGTACCATGTTTGACCATAAAAGATGGTATGTCAAGCAAGCTATTAGGCTAAGATTGTATAGTATGCGAGATTTCGATAACGTTTTTGTACGGATGGGTGTCAAAGCGACTGAAAAATCAGCGAGATATATCGAAGGATAAAATGTTTAACAATCATCAAAAATTCGATTCGCAGTCGATTGCAGGCAAGGTTAGGGAACTCTTTTTGCAGCATGGGATCGGCAAGCGACAACATGCCAAGGAACTCAGCCGCATTTTGGATCTGAGTTTTTCCCATGCTCACCGTAAGCTGAAAGGCCAGAGCCCATGGACGCTGGAACAAATCAACAGCGTGGCACTGGCTTTGGGAGAAACGCCGGCGTCCATCGTCGACATTCTCCCCGAAAGCGAGCCTGCTGGGTCCACTGTGGCACAGGATGCCATCTTTTCTGTGGCCGGGGTGGCGTTACCTTGTGTGGCGCACATTAGCAGCGAACTAGTGGGCAGCAAGCAGGCCGAGTTTGTTGGCTTGCAGCAGGATGGTCAGTGGATGGTTTATCGAGCCAGCGAGGCCCCACAGGGCAAGCGTTTTGCTGTCGAACTGATCGAGATCCGCCCCTGCCATAGCGAAGACGATCGCCTGAGCATTGCGGTATTGGATGATGCACATCAGGCCGCTGATGAGCTAACCAAGTATCTCAATAGCCAAGGATTCAATGCCGTGGCTTTCTATGATGTCAGCAGTTTCTGCCAGGCGCTGGCCAAAAACCCGTTTGATGGCTACGTGGTGGATTGGTTGATAGGCCACGAAACGGCGCAGAAATGCATCGAAACCATTCGCACTTCCGATCATGCAGATGCGCCGATCCTGGTGCTGACCGGCCAGTTGGGCACCGATTTGCGTGAGTCAGAGATTGCCAGAGCGATGCGCGATTATGACGTGTTAGGCCCGTATGAAAAACCGGTGCGGCTCCATGTAATCGAAGCCGCACTGCAACGGTGCTTTAATCTGTAGTGACAAACAGCGACGTGAGTGAGGTGGATAGCGCCTCCATGCGTACTGGTTTCATCAGATAATCGTCAAACATGGCGCGTTGCTCGCTAGGCAGCAGTTCTGGCGTATAGGCGCTGATACCGATAATCGGGATATTACGGTTCGGGCCGCGCTGGTCACGCAGCTGTTGCGCCACTGCCACACCATCGATGCCGGGCATTTGCAGATCGAGCAGCAAGGCATCGTAAGGCCGCCGCAGCAGTTTTTGCAGCGCACGTTCCGACGAGTCACACAGCTCATATTGATAGCCCAACTTGTCGAGCAGGGCGATAAAGGCCATGCCTGCGGCAGGATTGTCGTCTACCACTAGGATTTGCTGCTCTTTTTTCAACAGCGTCGCTGCCGGACGTGGGCTTTGCTCTGGCAACTGTTCTTCACTGATCTCAACGGGAATGCTGACGATAAAGGTGCTGCCTTCTCCCACTTCGCTGTACACCGTGATCGTGCCGTCGAGCAATTCAACCAGGCCGTGGACGATCGCCAATCCCATGCCAACCCCGCTGTATTGGCGAGTATTTGACTGATCGAGCTGGGTAAAGGGCTCAAAAATCTGCGGTAGCAGGGCATTGTCGATACCGATGCCAGTATCCGTGACTTCGATGATTAACGAACTCCCCGCCGGTTGGCTACGCAGGCAGCTGTGCAGCGTGATGGTACCGCTTTCGGTATATTTAAAGGCGTTGGTCAGCAGGTTAACCACGATTTGCCGTAGCCGCTGCGGGTCGGAATAGACCTGCGCATGGGTGAATTCCACTTCACGTACCAGTTTGACCCCAGGTTTATGGGTCAGCATGGCGATTTCATCCGTCGTTTCGTCGATCACCTGCTGGGCATTAAAGGGAACAATGCGCAGCTCCATCATGCCGCTGTCCAGGCGTGCATAATCGGTGAGATCCTTCATCTGGCTTTCTATCTGCTCGGCGGCGGTTTCCAGCCGGTGGAAGGTATCCTTGTGCTCATGGGATACGCGGGTATTGGTCAGCACATCAATGGCGGACATAATGCTTTGCAGCGAGGTGCGCAGTTCATGCCCGATGGCCCCGAGGAAGGCGTTTTTGGTGCGGATAGCCTTTTGCTCTGCGCGAATGGCCTTCGACTGTTGGCTGATGGTTTGGCGCTGCTGGCGGATGACGATCAGCGTGATGGCAATCAGCGCGATCACCGAGAACATAATGATCACCAGGCCATAAAAGATGATGTGCCTTTTCTCGATAAAATCTTCGTAAGCCCCGGTACGCTGCTTCACTTCAGCGTGGTCCGCCAGGTTGGCCATCATAATCGCGGAAGGTTTTATCTGCTGCATGGCCTGCGAAATCAGCCCCAGATCTACCTGAGGGCTGTTGACCAACTGATCCAACTGGGTAATTTCATTGCGCATCCGCTCAACGAGCTCGGGATAGCCAGGTTCGTGGTACAGCGGCAGGGTCGATTCTGACGGGCGGGCGAGCACCGAATAGCGAGAATAGAGAATATCGAACCTTAGCCTCAGATTATCGATATCCACCTGGTTGGTGCTTTTTTGCTGTTCCACCAGGGTTTCAAATTCCGCCAGCTTGATGGCGAACTTGGCGATCGACCAAGAGTAGTTTTCCTGCGTACCGGCAACGGCATACAGCCCTTTTTTGGACAAGGTGGCACTGTAGTAATACAGCGTCACCGTTGAGGCGAGCAGGAATAAGGCGGCAAAAATGGCCGGAATGGCCAACCTGCCGCTGTCTTTGAAGCGGACTAACTTCATTTAATTACTATCCTGTTGATCTGCCAGATAAAGCGCGAGTTATACAGCGGAGAGTTGAGCTCCGCGCCCCCGGCATCGCGGGGATAGATCAGAAACAGCGGCCCGAAATCGCGCACCTTTAACATTTCCCCGCCCATTTTATAGGCCAGGATCATATTGTATTTAGCCACGTCCGAGATGGGCACATCAATATAATAATCGTTCAGCGCGTAGAGCGTCATCATGGTGCCTTCGGCACCCACTTTAGCCAAAATATCCGCCAGCAATACGCCATCGAATTTTACTCTGGGTGTCCACGAAGTGGTGGTCGTGATGCTGTGGACCGGCATGGCAAACAGCTCTTTATCGGTAAAGACATAGGTTTTGTTCTCGGCGTCGGTGATGTTTTTAATCTTGCCGCTGACTTCCAGGGTAAAGCTGAGAGCACTGGTTTGGGTAATGACCAAAGCCAGCAGGGCAAACGCGGTATTTCTTATTGCGGTCAACAGCATCGGTAGTTCTCCAGACCGGGGATCAGGCCCACGGCAATTCGTTTAGCATCAGGGTAGTAAAAGCTAGTTCGACCTGCTCCAGGTCATGCTTTCTGGCGCTGGCCTGCACGTTGTTCAGCTTGGCGAGGGCAAAATAGACCGGCTGACATAAAGGATAGTCTCGCACCCGCAATTCGGGAGCGATTGAGGTAAAGAAGGCGGTAGTTGGGACATCGTAGCCTGCGGCAATATGTACCGCAGCGGTATCCGATGTCAGAACATAGCGGGCATGCTTCACCCAGGCCAGGAAATCCGCGGTAGCGGTGGAGAGCGGTTGAATATCCACATAATGCGGGTGATCCACTGCGCCGAACCCCAGCACCGGGCAGGCAAACTTCTCCCACAGGGCATTCACCAGTGGCACATGAGCACTGGCCGGGATGCTGCGTAACGGCGTACTGGCGGTGGGGCAAAACAGCACGTAGGGCTTGTTCTGCCAGCACTCAGGTAATGGCGGCAGACACAGTTTTTGCATCCAGCGGTTGGCTTTCGCCGCTGCAGGAATAGCGGCAGGTTCAACGCCCAGTGCCTGCAGGAAAAAATCAATCATCGGCAACGTGATGAAGGCTGGCCAGAACAGTTGATTACCGGCATCGATACACAGTTCTTGCTCTGGAAGATGCTCTGCCTTCCACGGCAGCCAACGGAGATCCGCCACCACGCCTGCCGCCAGATGATAAAGCTGATCGACATAGTGGGGCGCGCGCCCTGGCCGGTAGATAATAGTACGCAGGTTGGGATTAAACTCGCGCAGCGCTTCAAGCGCGGTCAGGCCAATAATGGAATCGCCCAGCGTTACGCCCATGCCATTAATGATGTGCACGACAGATTCATTACAATAATCCACGCTGAAAGGAGTCGCAGCGGCGTTGCGGATACCGCGGTAGCCAGCCAGGCTAAAATAATCACCGGAAAAACTCTCCTGCTGCTCAAGATCCCATGAGGCGACCATGACGCCGTCTGCTGTCAGCAAACTTCCCCGGTGATATAACACTTCATCCTTTGTTAACACTTCCATTATTTGTCCTGTCTACGAAGGCGCGGCTAAGGCTAGGAGGAATAGGCAAAAGAATGGCAGAAAACGCCGCGCTTTGCAGGTGAGAATAAGCGAAATAGCATTAAAAAGATTGGAGTTTACGCCTTACCTGAATAGCAGCAGGAAGGCAGCCCCAATAGATAAGATGTCATCCGTGTTATTTTCCGCTAGATTGAGGTGATTTTGTCGTCAATGGATAATGATAAGCAGGATAATGAGATGAAAAATAGCGTAATGGCCTTGGTTTTGGTGATGATGGCTGCCCCTGCCGTTCAGGCTGAAGAGACCGCTGTGGTGAAAGACAGCGTGAAAAGCGTGGTCTCTGGCGTCATTGCCTCAGGTAAAGATGCACTCAGCGGTCTGAAAGATGGCGTGGATGATGGTCGTCAGTCAGGTAGCAGCATTGATGGGGCCATCATTGTGACCGACAAAGACAATCTGGTTAAAAATGTCACCGCATCGGTTTCCGCCATTGAGAAAGTCGCGGCCCAAGAATATAAAGTGACCCTTTCCCTCCGTAATAAAACCGACAAAATCGTACGTCTTAGCAATCTGAATGAAAGTAAATCATTGATGCTGTTAGACAAGGAGGGTTTTGTTTCACCACTGAAAACCGCATTGGTGCCTGGGGATGCGAATATTACCATTCCGGAAAATGCGGCAGTCCGAGTGCGGTATGTTTTTGCTGACGTTGAAGACACGCCTGCCATGCTGCGCCTTTATGGATTGGATATTCCGGTCCCCGCAGTCGTAAATCAGTAAGCTAAACCATCTGGTGGCCGTGATCGATTGAGTCTGGATCGCGGCCTGGCCTGGTAACCGCCTACCAACCTTGACCTATTACCGCCCGTCTGAAAACGACCGGGTGGCAATTTGTCGTGCCTCCGTTTTTTGACGGGCAAAAAATGAGCCTTGAATCAGCCAGTATTTGGCCTTGATGGTGGGCGCGCTGGCATTGTTTGATAGAGCGGTAAAGTAAACCAGGGGCCAGATAATGAAATCCAACTTTAAAAACGAAATACAGACGTTTGGGCGTTCCCTATTATTGCCTATTGCCGTGTTAGCCCCGGTGGGGATGCTAATGGGGATTTGTAGCGCGCTGGGCCAGGCGTATATGATCGATAAACTGCCGTTTCTGGGAAATGCCTACTGCAAGGCGATCTTGTCTTCGGTGGGATTAATCAGCAGCGTAGTGTTCCAGAATATCCCATTGCTGTTCGCCATGGGGGTCGCTTATGGCATGTCGAAGAAGGAAAAGGGCATTGCGGTCTTCGCTTCGGTCATCGCCTATCTAACCTTACTGATCTCCATGCACGTGCATCTGAAAGTGATGGACCAATTGGTGACGGAGAATATGGCGCTGGTCGGGCAGGGCATGGTGCTCGGCATCCATACGCTGAAAATAGAGGCGCTGGGAGGCATCATTGCCGGTTTGCTTGCCGCCAAGGTGACAGACCGGTTCTATCGGCTGCAACTGCCGTTGGCCTTTGCCTTCTTCAGCGGGAAGAAATCGGTCGCCATCCTGTCGATTGCCTTCACCATTCCGGTCGGCCTGCTGATCCCGTTCGTGTGGGATGTGTTTACCTATGGGATGCGGAGCATCTCGACCGTGATGATGGCCCCGAATATCGGTGCCGGGATCTACATGACCCTGAACCGCTTGCTGATCCCGTTTGGCTTGCACCATGTCCTGAGTTCGACGGTGCGCTTCACCGAAGCGGGTGGCACCTATCTGATTGATGGGCAAACCTACGTTGGCATTCTGCCCGCCATGAACAAGATCCTGTTTGAACTGGGGCCTAACCATCCGGCATGGAATGAGTTCATGCCAACGCTGTCCAGCTACCTTGCCTCGTCGCAGATGCTGACCACGTTGTTCCGCGTTCCGGCTATCGGGCTGGCGATGTACCACATGGCCTATTTCAAAAACAAGAAATTCGCCAAAGGGATGATCCTGACCGTGGTGCTGACGGCGTTCCTCGGCAATATCACTGAACCGCTTGAGTTCTCCTTCCTGTTTATTGCGCCGCAGCTCTTTGTTATCTACGCGATCTTGTGCGGCCTGCTAACCATTCCGCTGCAAATATTGGACGTCTCGATTGGCTATATTCGTGGCACCATCTTTGACTTCGGCATCTTCGGGCTGATGTATGAAAACACCCACTGGCCGAACCTGCTGCTGCTGGGCGCGATTAACTTTGTGGTGTTCTATGGCGTGTTCCGCTACGCCATTGGCAAGTTTGATATCAAAACGCCAGGCCGCGAGAAAGAGATGGCGGACAGCGCGCTGCTCAATAACAAAGAGTACGACAAGGTGGCGGAGCTGGTCGTAGAAGGGCTGGGCGGTAGGCAGAACATCAAGCGGGTAGAAAACTGTGTGTCGCGGCTGCGTATCGACCTTGGCGACCAGAAGCTGATGAACATGGAGTTGCTCAAAGAGGCCGGTTCATTGGGGACCTTTATTCCCTCCAGCAACCATATTCACGTGGTCTTCGGGCCGCACGTCGAGTTTGTCCGTAACGCGGTAGACGACAATCTTGCTGGCATCCAGCAACGTTAAGAGGAACACAGCATGCGCGCACTTTATGATTCCAAAAGTAAAACCATCGACCATCAGGGTATGAAAGACCTTTTCACCCACGAGGCCAGGGTACAGTCATGGCTAGACGTGGAAGGCGCTCTGGCGATGGCGCAGGCTAAGGTCGGTATGATCCCTGCTGCTGCGGCAGAAAATATTGCCGCCAACTGCCAGTTGGAGCGGATCGATCTGGCGGAGATCGACCGATTGATGCGTCAGATTGGCCACGGATTTGTGCCTGTCATTAAGGTGCTGGTGAAGGCTTGTGATGCGGAAAGTGGCAAGTACGTGCACTACGGCGTGACGACCCAAAACATACAGCAAACGGCCCACCTGCTGATCGTGCAGAAATTCCACCGTCATCTGATGAAGTTTGTCGATGACACGCTGGTCAACTTGGCCCGCTTGGCGAAGACACATAAAAATACCCTGATGGCGGGGCGCACCCACGGCAAACACGCCTTGCCCATCACCTATGGCTATAAGGTTTCCGTGTGGATTTATGAGTTGCTGGCGGCGGTGGAACGTATGCAAGAGGCAGAAAAGCGTGTCTTCACCGTGATGATGGGCGGCGCGGTGGGGGCTTTTCACGCCACGGGGGAAGCGGGCAGAACGGTGCAGGATCTAGTCGCCGAACAGCTCGGAATGCATTCGATGCTGGTGCCTTCACGCAATGCCAGAGTGTTCCGCGCCGAGTACATCAGCAACCTGTGTTTGCTGGCAACCACCCTGCATAAAATTGCCGAAGAGGTTTATCAGACGTCCAGCGAGGAGTTTGGCGAAGTCTCCGAGGCGTTCACCAAAGGCACCGTGGGCAGCAGCACCATGCCGCAGAAGGTCAATCCCAAGCTGGCAAAGGGCATCATTGCCAACGCCCAGAAGCTATATTCGGTGATGACGGCGGTGCTCTACGTCTGCCCAAGGCCGTTTGAGGCGGACAGCTCGGCCTACTTTATCTTTGACGCCAGCCTGCAGGAAAGCATTGAGCTGATGGCCGAGATTATCCTGCGTGCGGAGGAGCTGACGCGCACGCTGGTGATTAACCCTGAGCGGATGCACGACAACGTAATGCTGACGCACGGGCTGATCAACAGCGAGAAAATCATGATGAAGCTGGTGGATAAGCTGGGTAAGGATCCGGCCCATGAGCTGGTTTACAACATGGCGATGCGCAGCACCCATGAACACCTCGAATACGGTGAAATACTAAGCCAGGATCCGGTCATGGCCGAAAACTTCACGGCGCAGGAGATCGCGGAGCTGCTGGATCCCGGAGCCTATACCGGCCTGTGCGCCGTCTTGGCCGATGAACTGGCAGACCGGGTCTTGGAGAGAGGCCATGAATGACCAGCGCTCCGGGGTCATTAAATCCAACCGGATCGTGTTCCCCGACGGTATCAAGGCCGGTTATCTATTGGTGCAGCAAGGGCAAATAAGCGGGTTCGCCAGCCACTTTTCCGGTAGCTGCATCGACCATAGCGAGCGGATCATCATGCCCGGGTTTGTCGATATTCATGTGCATGGCTGGGGGCGGGGTTCGTTCGGCTACAAGGGCAATAAGGCGTCGCTGAAGTGGATGAGCCACGATCTGGTCAAGGCCGGCGTCACCTCATATCTGCCTACCTCCGGCACGATGCCAAATGATTTCCTTGAGACGTCGTTAATGGAGGCCGCTGACTATATTGCCACGGCAACGCCAGCGGACGGGGCCGAAGCCATCGGCATCCATATGGAAGGCCCCTACATCAGCGAAAAACACCTCGGCATGCAGCGAGCTGACTGCCTGCAACGGCCAAGCATTGAAGGATTCGAACGCTTTAACCAGTTGGCGGGGCAGAACATCCGCCTGATGACGCTAGCGCCAGAACTGGAAGGGGCGTTGGAGTTGATTCGCCATCTGCGGGCGAAGGGGATCACCGCGTCGGCTGGGCATACCGATGCCACCTTTGCTGAGGTTACGGCAGCGATAGAGGCGGGATTAAATCACTTCACCCACGCTTATAGCGGGATGCGTGGCTTCCATCACCGTGAGCTCGGGGTGGTTGGTGCGCTGATGTACTATCAGGATACCTACGCGGAAGTTGCGAAACAGAGCGGCATCACCATCAAACCGGAGGCATTTGATCTGCTTTATCGCCTGAAGCGCGATCGGCGCATGGTGCTGATGAGTGATTGTATGGGCTATGTGGATTTCCCGGAAGGCTATGAGTTTCACCATTACCTGCGCAAAGAGACCTTCCGTATCAAACAGGGGAAGTTAGAAATTACCTCAGACGGTGGCGATACGCGCCACGTTTGCCCCTGTGACTATGGTGCGGTGCAGCAACTGGAGATGAACTTTCTCGATTCGGTGAAGAACATCGTCGATCGTCTGGATAATGGCCTGGTGTCCGTCGCCAGCATCGCTTGCGAGAATCCGGCGTTTCTGGCGGGGGCGCAGAGCCGGAAAGGGTCACTGTGCCCGGGGAAAGATGCCGATATTCTGGTGCTGAATGAAGGGTTGGATCTGGTGGAAGTCTACTGCCGGGGCGTTCGTCAGACACTATAACCTTACCTAATGCACGGCCAACGTTGGTTGGCCGTTGTGCCCTCCCAATCCCTCCTAGCTAAAACTCTCAGTGGTACAACCTCAAAAAATTTCAGCGATTTTATTGATGAAGACCGTCACATAATCTAATTATTTGATGGGCTGTAAAAAACTATGTTGATATTTATCAATATGTGTCAGTTCAAAAAGTGAGCACACTGCAGGTGCTCGTTTGAAATGGTATACAAATCAATAAAAAAGGTGTGGCCAACTTGGCACAAAGAAATATTTCTGTGAGCATTATTGAAAGGAATATCAACATGAATTTGATTTCAAAGGTATTTTTTCACAAGGCTTTGCAACAACCCAACAAAATAAATCAAAACCAGGGGAAAAAAGTCACGCTTAACAAGTCACTCATTGCCTTGACCATTTCCGCCGCCATCTCGCCGATGGCCGGGGTGGCCACCGCAGCTTATGTGGAAACAGGGCAGATAGGCGATAAAGCCAGTTGGGAAACAGAGGAATACAGCAGGGATTGGGGCATCACTGCGATGAAAGCATCCAGCGCCTATGCGCTGGGGTACTCTGGGCAAGGGGTTAACGTTGGCGTAATGGATTCTGGTGCTCTGTTATTTATTCATCAAGATCTTAACGGCGATCGCTTCCATGCAGTCCAGGCTAATGGCATCTACGGTTCGTCCGGTTTGCGTTACCCACAGTCGGCACCGGGGTTACAGGGCGAATATATCGAGGGTGAAGCATTTGATATCAGCGGCCAATGGGTAGCCGGTGTTAACGATGGTCATGGAACCCACGTAACCGGCACCGTTGGGGCTAATCGTGATGGTGAAGGCATGCACGGTGTTGCCTGGGGCGCCAATATTTATGTCGCTAATACCGGTGGCACGGATGGCAATAACTATGGCCCGTTCCAGGATTACCAGTACTTCTATACCGGTTGGAAAGCGCTGGTTGATTCCGGTGCAGAGGTGATTAATAACAGCTGGGGTACCAACATTCGTATTGTCGACAACGGGTCAACCGGCAGTGATGGTGGCAATACCGGTGTGCATATACCTGCCAATAACATGACCCAGTCAGAATATGAGTACTTTTATTTCAATAAAGTCTATGGAGACAATCCGTCCTTTGTTGATGCTGCCTATGATGCCGTGAAAGGCACCACGGTGGTGCAGATATTTACCACGGGCAACCGCGATTTTGCCAATCCATTCTATCGTGCACTTTACCCTTATTATCACCCTGAAGCTGAGCAGCACTGGATTGCTGTTGCCGGGTTGCAACGGGTAACCGGTACCGATAAATACTCCCTCTCTTATACCTGGAATGAGGCTGGCGAGGCCAAATGGTGGACCGTGGCTGCGCCGGGAAATAGCATCTACTCAACCACGGTGAATGCGACAACCGGGGCTCCGGGCTGGGGGAACTCATCAGGTACCTCCATGTCGGCTCCCCATGTGGCTGGTGCCATGGGCGTACTGCTTTCACGCTATCAGGATATGAGCGCTCTTCAGGTTCGTGATGTGATGTTCACCACCGCCAGCCACCAGAACCCAGACGGTAGTACGCTGGCCAACTGGACTGCGGCTGACGGCGTTCCCGATGTTCGCTACGGCTGGGGAGTGCCCGATCTTGATAAAGGGATGTATGGGCCCGGTCAGTTCCTTGGCAAGGTTGAGTACAACATGGCCACTACGCCGCTTGATGTCTGGAGTAATAACATCAGCCAGCAAGCGCTGGATGCGCGTAAACAAGAAGATTTGGCCTGGCTACAGAACTATAAAAATCAGGGTATTGCGGCTGGTGGAGCCTATGAGCTGGGTAATAGCTTCGTAGTCAATGACGGTAACAGCGATCCGACGGATCATATCGTTAGCCAGGAGGATGCGGAGAAATGGCGGCAGGATTATTACGCTGCGCGTGCTGCTGCTATTGAGTCCAAAATTGACGCCGATCTCTATACCGGTTCCCTGGTTAAACTCGGTGCGGGTACGTTGGTCATGACCGGTGATAACAGCTATCAGGGGAATACTACCGTGGAGAACGGCGCCCTGTATGGCTTCACTGAATCCTTTGGTAGCGGCACCGTGGCGGTGAATGGCGGTAAGTTCGGGGTCATTGGCCACTATAACGATACGTTTACGCTGAAGGGGCCACTGACATCGACAGCAAGCCATAAGGCCAATATTGACGTCAATGCCGGGGGCACTTACGTCGTCAGCACGGATGAACATGTCAATGTGGGTCAGTTGACCTTTAACAACGGTTCGATGATTACGGTGGGTTCCAACGACAGGGACGTATACGCAGACGTGTTTAATAATGGCACCGTCGCTGTTGGCACGGTCACCGCTGATGCCTTAACCGGTGTTGATAAGGCCATTGCCACACCTCAGTACGCGTTCTTCAACACCGAGGTCGAGGTTTCTGGTAATGCCCTCACCGCCAGTTTTGGCCGCAATGATGATGTGACGTTTGCCTCTTACGCTTCAAACCACAATGGCCGCTCTATTGCCAATACGATTGAGGGCACGGGTAGGGGGACGCTTTTCGACTCGCTGCTGATGGCATCTGGTGAGCAGGTTAGTAATACCTACAACTCACTCGGCAATGATATGTACCTCAATACGCAAAATGCCAGCATCGTTAATTCAATGACGATGTCCCGTGTTATCAAGGATCAGGCGGTTGGCATAGGTGGAGGGCGTTATGTTGAAACGGCCGATGGTTCGGGCCGCTTCTGGATGGCACCTATAGGTAGCTGGTCTAATGTGGATTACGGCCAATCCAGCATGGACGTTGATTTCTTCGCGGCCTTAATCGGCAGTGAAATCGATGTTAGCAGCAGCACTAAACTCGGGCTGTACTTCGGGGCGGGTAGCACCGATTTCAAAGGGGGAAGCAGCGGTAAAATCGACAGTGACGACCTGCACTTCGGGGTTTACGGCGTCTCCAAAATTGCTGATGTGGCTTCGCTGAATTATGGTGCGATGTACACCAAGCAGGATCGTGATGCTAATCGTACTTTGAGTGTCCTCGATCAGGTTGGCACAAATTCTGTTTCCCCAAATGTGGATATTACCCAGCTGTTTGCAGAAGCGGCCTATTCAGGATTCAATACCGATAGCTATTCCGTTGAGCCTTATTTCGGTGTCAGCTGGATGCATATCAAATCCGATGGCTATGTGGAAACGGTTAACAACATGGTGTTTACCACCAACGTTGATAACCAGGATCTGCAGGTCACCACCCTTGGCGTGCGTACCGCGGTGCCATTTACCTTGGCTAACCTGGATATGGCAGTGAAGGGCGATCTGTATGGTACCCACTTCTTCGGTGACACCACTCCAGAAGCGACAATGTCTCTTGCAGATAGCGGAGTAGCCAGGATCCAGGGGGGCAAATTGTCTAATCTGGTTGGCGTGGGGTTAGGTATTGAAACCAAGCTCGGTAAAGCGACCACCTTCGGTCTGTCATACACCGGTGCTTATAATAGCGATATCACTTCAAACGGCTTTTACGCCAAGTTAAAAATCGATTTCTAGAGTGATTACGCGATAAAACAACCACCGGCCAAGGCTGGTGGTTGTCCCGATCAAATGAAAAAGTCAGGGTATCTCTGTTCTAGCAGGGCGCGCAGCTGCTGACGATCCAATCCCTCAATCTCCTGAATAAATCCCTCTGCCGGGATCTTCTTCTTCGCCCGGGAAAGCCCGTGCTGGCTGAGCAGCGAGATATCATCGCGGCTGAGATAGAAATTCACCTTGATGTAATCCAACTGATAATACTTCAGATAGCTCGAGATTTTATTGGTGAAGGTGATCAGCAAATCAAAGGGGATCTGCTTGAGCGTGTGTATCTCATTGATATTCACGTAGCCGACAATCTCAATATGGAAGTGCGACTTCAGCACCTCCTTGAAATAGCCCACCTTACTTTCCGAAGAGTTGGTCACGATAATGACGCGTTTTTTCTCCTCGCTGTGGACTCTGTTTTGCAGCTCGTATTTCTTCAGGATCAACACCAGCGTGGACAGATGCACCGGTGAAAAGGTGGTTTGATAGTGCTGCGCAATGGGTGCGGTGGCTTGGGCGACGCCCTGATAGAGCAGCGCGTGCCGGGTCTGCACCTGATGCAGTTTTTTATCGTCAAAGTAGAGATTGAACTTGTTTTGTACGATGGTCGAATAGACGAACTGGTAGATCTCGGCGAAGAAGGGCGAACGGTTGTGGATTTCTGCCCGCAGCAACGGGGTCAGGGTTTCACAAAGGCGGCCAACGAGCGTAATCAGCGTGGGATCGTAGATATCGAACGGTCGCCAGGTGTAGGTCAGCGATGAAATCAGCAGGTCGAGAAAGCGGTTTTCGTGCTCGCCATCCAGCAACCCAAAGTCAGAGGATTGAATAAAGCTCAGGTTATCGCTGTGGGTAATAAAATGCTCGCGCCGCATGCGATGTAGCGCAATGCTCATATACACCAGGAAGTATTTCTTGCTGTTATAGCCCAGCGTGATCCGCTGGCTCAGCCGCTGTTGGTACAACTCGGCGGCGGCACTGATTTCCTGTTGGCACACCTTTAAGAACTGCGTGGCAATGGAGCGATTAATCGGCTCGTTGGCTTTGTGGGGCACCAGCAGGTGATCTTCGCCGATCTCGATGGTTTTCAGGATCGTCAGGCAAATAGCGATGCGCAGCAGGATCTCGTCGCCATCCAGCCGCGATCCCTGTTTGGGAATGGCGGTAACGGCGAGATGATTGGCCTGTAAAAATGCCGACAGCGCCTGGTTATCGTTCTTGAGCGTGGTTGGGCTGACGTTAAACTTGCGGTAATACTCGCTTTTGTTCACCACGTCCTGCAGGCATAGCGCCACGCTGAGATCTTTAATGCGTTCATCGGCGGTGGTGATGTAGCGGTTAAACGGGATCTGTTCCAGAAAGGCGATATATTCCCGGTAACCGATCGCCGTGACGATCCACTGCCCATCGATATGCAGGTGGCAATCTGGCTCCAGGAACTCGTTGATCTCCTTCATGGAGCGCTTCAGCGTCGACGTGGTTTTGCCAAACCTGGAGGTGACATCCTCGATTAACACCGGGCTGTGTTCCTGAATATATTTCAACAAGGACAGGTCAAAACTGTTCACTAAGGCGTCTCAACGTCTGGTCTGGAGTCGGATAGCTGAGGGTATAGAAATTCGCGGGGATTGTCTGTGAGCTGGGTGGAGCGGTTGCAACAACCTCCCAAGCTCTGATTATCACTTCCAGTATTCTATCGCTGCCGGCTATTTTCCTCTCCCTAGAGAGCGATTAGTTTTGTCTGAAAAGACTTAATACTTTGCATTTTAATGGGGGTTTTTCACTCACCAGATAAAAAAGTTCTAAACTCTATCGAGACTAAAGTCTTCCCGTGCTCTTTTTGGATCTCAGAGGAAGAATCTATCGGTTATGAATAATAAACACTATCTGGTACAGAGATCCGAGAGGGCATTACTGATGTTAGATTCACTCAAAAGAACATTCTTGGCCACATGTCTGACCGGCCTCCTGCTCCAACCCTCATTATCCGTTGCTCAATCGACAATGACCCTCTTCGAGGATGTGCGGATCTTTGACGGCACAAGTTTAACTGCCAAGATGAATGTGGCCATTGAAGGCAATAAAATTACTCAAATTTCTTCCCAACCGATTAGTTCACACACTGATGCAGTGCATATCGCTGGTAATGGTCAAACATTGATGCCTGGCCTTATCGACGCTCACTGGCATACCTTTATGGTGCGCCCTACCATGGCCCAGGCATCAATGGCTCCGTTAACTTTTATTACTTTGCTGGCCGGTGCTGAAGCTGAGTCAACGCTGATGCGTGGATTTACCAGCGTTCGCGATTTGGGTGGGCCTGCTTTCGGCTTAAAACTCGCTATTGATAATGGCGTTATCAAAGGGCCACGCATCTGGCCATCGGGGGCAATGATTTCACAAACGGGGGGGCATGGTGATTTTCGTATGCTTTCAGAGATACCGTCTACCCCTGATCAATTGAGCTATCCAGAGCGAGTAGGCATATCAGCGATAGCGGATTCATCCGATGAGGTTCGCAAGCGCACCAGAGAGCAATTATTGCAAGGAGCCAGCCAGATCAAGCTGACCGGGGGCGGTGGCGTCTCTTCTCCCTATGGCCCGATAGATACGGTACAGCTTAGCGTCGATGAAATTCACGCTGCAGTCGAGGCCGCTGCAAATTGGGGGACCTATGTGACAGTCCATGCATACACCCCGGAAGCCATTCGTAATGCCATTCAGGCCGGTGCAAAAGTCATTGAACATGGTCAACTGGCAGATGATGCCACGGCAAAGTTGATGGCAGATACGGGCACATGGTGGAGTTTGCAGCCTTTTTTGGCTGATGAAAACGCCAATCAACTGCCCGATGCAGCCGGACAAGCCAGGGCAGCACAAGTGTTTGCCGGAACGGATAATGCCTATCGCTTGGCAAAAAAATACGGTGTGAAAGTCGCATTTGGCACGGATGTGTTATTTGATGCGCATTTGGCAGCCAGGCAAGGCTCTCAGCTTTCTACCATGACACGGTGGTACACCCCAGCCGAAGTGTTAAAAATGGCGACGGCTGATAATGCACAATTGTTGGCACTATCAGATCGACGTAACCCCTATCCAGGAAAGTTGGGTGTTGTCGAAGTCGGAGCCTTAGCCGACTTATTACTGGTCAACGGCGATCCGATAGCTGATATCGGCCTGCTGGCCGATCCTGGCAAAAACCTGACTGTCATTATGAAGGACGGCCAGATAGTAAAAAACCAGCGGGTGGCGAAGTGAGTTTTCTTATAGCGAAGTTTGATGTCCATTAGTGGAAAACACGCAGTAAGAACATAGCCTTATCATCATCTGCGAGCTGGGTGGGTCAGGAGAGTGTGGTGAGCTCTTATCTCATTACTTTTGTATGGCCGATGAGTCCCCCTTGTATCATCCAATAGAGCAACTCGCTATTACGTCGGAAGTTGAGCTTTTTCATGACAGAACGTTTATGCGCACTGACCGTTTTCACACTCAGATTCATATAATATGCTGCCTCAGTCAGATTCTTGCCCTGTTTGAGGTAACTTAATACTTCGTATTCACGATGGGTAAACGATTGAGATGCAGAGCATGAAGATTGATGATCGATAGACCGTGCTTGTTCAACCATATTCAAGACTAAGTTCATAGACTGATGCCGGTATAAGATACCGTCTTTTCTTACATGACACTTTTCGTTTTTATCACAGATGGCAAAAACAAGAGGTTTAGTCGTGCTGTGTAGATATCGGTAGTAGACACCCAGGATACCATGACGGTTAGCATGAAATAAGATATCTATCGAGGGCTTGGAAGCCTTCTCATCAATGAACTTTACGCTGGTATTTTTTGTGAGGTAAAAATCAGCAAGTAAATGGCGTAGGCCGGATGTAAAATACTGATTATCATCAATTATTGATATTTTTAACGTTTCTTTCATCACCGACATCCTGATTGACTCTCGAACAAGATAGGCAGACTGGCTAAAGCGATAGGTGTAGTATTTCGCGGAAATAGTGAAATCTAGGTTATCATTCGCCGAGAAATTCGTAGGAAATTGAATTTCATGTTGACCAGTACGACATGTTAATTATTTAAATAGGCTATCTGAAAAGTATATCGTCTTGCAATTTAATATTTGTTTATATGGAAACTTAATTTACATTAAGACATGTGTTAATGAATAAGTTTTATTTAACTTATTTATAGATTGATTTATTACTTGAAAGTTACAGATAGAGTTAAATCACTTACGGGGCGTAAGTGATTTGATATCATCGAGGGGATGTATGTTTCTCTAAGATCGGTTTTCTGAACGAACACAAACCAGTAATGGATTTGAAAAACCTTGCAACAGTACTGCATTTTTATTCAACTTTATACGTTCCGCATAGAACTCCACCCCAGGTGATGCGGGTAGAAAGTATCGTCGCCACAACTCCTCTGGTACTTGGTCCAATTGATTGATAACCTCATGCGTGATTATTGTTTTTTTCATACCGTTTAACAAAGAGGGTTTGGTGGTAAAAAATATTTTCCTATTAACAATGTATTGTTGGTTACCCTGTTTTAACGAACCAGAAACTTCAAAAAATATATTGTTATCCAATGTAAAAGCAATAGTGATATATAAATTGGTTTCAATCTTATTGTTATCTATTTCAATATGTGTGAGTAGCTGGGTATCGCAGCGAAAAGCAGTCTCTTTTTTATAATGATAGTATAAGTAACCACATATAAAGATAACCGTTAGTAAAAAAAACGCTATTTTTTTCATTTTAACCTACTTAACATATTTGTGGTTTGTACAACTCTGGTAGTGAGTCTCATCATTATTCTTGCAGATGGCCATTAGGCTCATTTTTAGTGAGTCATTGCTTGATCTGGTTTCCGTGTAATAAACATCCAGAGTCTCATGCGTACAGTTGACCTGTTCTTTTTTTAACTCACTGGTTATATTTTTAATTAAGTCAGTAGATGAGTTGGTATTGTTTAAGTTATAAATATTACACTTTTCAATCTTGGTCATCAGCGGAATAACCTCTTTTTTTGGAAAAAGTATGAGCGCACTCCCTGCTGCAGAGGCTAAAAGCAATGCTACTACCACTGTAATGATTTTTAACCTGGCTGTTTGTCTGCTCCCTTCGCTTTTCTTTTCTGGCAGAGATAAAGTTCGTTCCTTTATGAGTACGGAGGGGTCATTTATCAAGGCCGAGTTCCTTTCTTCTATCATCACTTCTTGTATTTTTTTTCCCGTTTCTGCGACAGGATGAATTTCCGCTTCCATTCTAAAACCAACTTTAGGCACCGTGACGATGACATCAGAACCGAGCCCCAGATTTACAAATGCTTTTCTTAACTCACTAATATGATTGCTTAAATTGGCCTTTGAGTAGGTAAAACCATAATTTACCCACACATTCTGAATGAGTATATCTTTAGACCGGGTGCTCTTGTTGTTCTCAATTAATTCACATAACAGACGACATGCTGGTTTGGTTAACTCGATGGAAAGCTTCTCGTCATTTTTCAAGGCTAGGATCCTGGTACCAGGCTCAAAAACAATGCTTAAATTTATTATATATTTCATAGTGATAGTGAATAATCCTTTGTGTCAAAGTTAACGTTTTCTCAAAGACTAAGAATAATCCTGATTCTTGTCTTTTGGGGAATTTAGTTGAAAAATGTGCTCATCGTCAACAGTTTCATGGAATTAATTTTTTAAATAATAAGTTATTGATTATAACGGAGTATAGGATTCTGCTTAGGTGGGTTGTTTTTTTACAATTCGATATTATATTCTTATATTTCTATAAAAAATAGATTTAAATTCTATTTTTCTTTTGTAAATCAGCTTAATTATCTTTTTAAGCTTTGCGTGGGTAACATATTTCGAGTCGCAGATAGTCATTCATATAACGATAAGCGTAGTCACGAACGCAAGCTTTTTCAAGGCACCGGTTCTGCAGCGGTTAATGAATGAGTATGACGATAGACATATATAGGATAAACTGTTTTATTAAGGATGTAGTAAAAATGAAATTGAATAAAATCATGATGGCAGCAGTATTGGCTTTCGGTACTATCGCTGGCGCACAAGCTGCCGACCAAGGTCACGGTAAAGTAACTTTCACCGGGTCAATTATTGATGCACCTTGTTCTATTGATCCAAAGTCTGTTGATCAGACAGTAGAGCTGGGGGCTATTTCTAACGTTTCACTGCTTAATGGCGGTAATTCAGATCCGAAACCTTTCGAGATCCATCTGGAAAAATGCAGCCTGGATACAGCTAAGCTGGTAACAACGACCTTCGATGGTGCCCCAGGTAAAGATGGCTTGCTGGGCATGACCGGTGACGCTAAAGGTGCTAGCATTGCTATTACCGATGGTAGCAATAATGTGATCAAACTGGGCCAGCCAACTGCGGGTCAAACTATTAGCGCTGGCGCTACTGAAGCTACCCTTGCCTTCAGCGCCTATCTGAAAGGCGATGGTGGTGATGATAAATCCATCGTTCCAGGTAAATTCCAGAGCGTGGCCAACTTCATTCTGAACTATAAATAATCTGACTTTATGGCAGGATTAACCATGCATGCGGGCATATCCCGCATGCATTCTTGTCAGCATTGTTTGTGGGAGATTTTTCAGTAATGAAACGGCTAATAATTCATTATTCGGCGCTTTGCCTGTTGATGCTGTTACCTATACAGAGCAGCCTGGCGGTGGCTGGCTGGGGGCGGGTCAACATGCAAGGCGCTGTAATAGAAACTGCCTGCGCTATTGATACAGACAGCCGTGATCAAACTATTGATATGTCCGTGCTGCCATTAAGCCAAATTATACGTGATGGACAAGGACTGACTCGTCCATTCAGCATTCGATTAGTTAATTGTGTATTGGATCGAGTTGGCGAAAATTTACCGCAATGGCAGCGTTTTCAGGTGACATTTGATGGCCGTGTGGACAATGGATTATTCGGTATCGATGGGCAAGCGCAAGGTGTAGCCCTGCAACTTGCGGACAGCTTTGGCAATATTATTACTCCGGGAACACCATCACCCACTTTTGATATTACCGAGGGAGAACCAAAGGTAAATTATTCCCTGCGTCTTGTCAGTAATCAGCAGGTATTACGTTCTGGAGCCTATACCTCAACGATTCGATTTAAGATGGACTATTACTAAGCCGCTTATATAAATAATTATTAAAGTTGAAGTTTAATTTAATGGATACGTCAGATATTTATTTCCAGCTCATGGGAAAGGATGGCTTTCATTGGCGGCGCTGACGCAAAAATAAAAGGGACTGATAAGCATGATAATGCCGAGCTGGATTTTATTACCCTTTCGTCCTCGTGTCTTGGGTATGTGTATCGCCTGTGCGCTAGGTGGGGAAGCGGGCTATGCCAGTGCGGAAGAGGTGCAGTTCAATATCGACGTTCTGGATGTCAAAGAACGGGGGAATATCGATCTGGGGCAGTTCTCTCGCGGCGGTTATATCATGCCGGGCGATTACATGATGCTGGTACGAATTAACAAGCAAGAATTGCCTGAGCAATCCGTGGTTTTTTATCCTGCAGAGAGTGATGCCAACGACAGTACGGCCTGTATCAGCCCTGCAATGGTCGAACAGTTCGGTTTAAAGCCGGATATGAAAGAAAAATTGACCTGGTGGCATCAGGGCGAATGCCTATCGCTGGATAGCCTGCCGGGCACGTCGGCGCGTGCCGATCTGGGTAGCGCGAGCCTTACCGTAAGCCTGCCGCAGGCCTATCTGGAATATGCGGCAGACAACTGGGATCCGCCGTCGCGCTGGGATGAAGGTGTTCCGGGCCTGCTGCTGGATTATTACGTGAATGCGCAAACCCAACGCCAGCAGCAAGGGGGTCAACAGGACTACAACGTCAGTGGCAACGGCACGGTGGGTGCCAACCTGAGTGCCTGGCGACTGCGTGCAGACTGGCAAACTCGTCTGGACCATCAAACCGACAGCGGTGAGGGAACGCGTCGGAATTGGGACTGGAGTCGCTTTTACGCCTACCGGGCCATTCCTCGCCTGGGGGCGAAGCTGTCGATCGGGGAGAATTACCTGTATTCCGACATCTTTGATAGCTTCCGCTTCACCGGCGCCAGCCTGATCAGTGATGACAGCATGCTGCCGCCGAACCTGCGTGGCTACGCGCCAGAGGTGACCGGGGTGGCGCGTACTAATGCCAAGGTCGTGATCAGCCAGCAGGGGCGGGTGTTGTATGAAACGCAAGTCGCTTCAGGGCCGTTCCGTATACAAGACATCAATGATGCCGTCTCCGGGCAACTGAATGTGCGTGTCGAAGAACAGGACGGCAGCCTACAGGAATTCCGCATCGATACTGCCAGCATTCCGTACCTGACTCGGCCAGGGTCAGTGCGTTACAAAGTGGCAAGCGGTCGCCCTTCGGACTGGAAGCACAACACCAACGGACCGCTGTTTGCAACTGGCGAATTTTCCTGGGGTGTCAGCAACGGTTGGTCGCTATGGCGGCGGTGTGGCGGGCGGGGACTACAACGCGCTGGCGGTGGGGGTAGGACGGGATCTGATGATGTTCGGCGCGCTGTCGTTTGACGTGACTCAGTCGCGTGCGAACTTGTCGCAATTAGAGGATCGCACCTTGACCGGCGGTTCCTACCGGCTGAGCTATTCGAAAAACTTCGACGAGTATGACAGCCAGATCACCTTTGCCGGTTACCGCTTCTCTGAGCGCAACTACATGTCGATGAGCGAGTATCTGGATGCGCGTACCTATGGTACCCGCAACCAGAGCAGCAAAGAGATGTACACCATTAGTTTCAGTCAGCATTTCCGCGATCTCGGGTTAAGTGCCTATCTGAACTACAACCATCAGACTTACTGGAACAGTGCCGCCAACGATCGCTACACCTTGACGTTGTCACGCAACTTCGACATCGGTCAGTTCAGAAACCTGAGTCTATCGCTGACGGGTTACCAGAATAAGTATAACGGCATCAACGACGACGGCATGTACCTCTCGCTGTCGATACCTTGGGGGGATAACGGATCGCTGAGCTACAGCAGTAGCTATGACCGCAATGACAACTCTCATCAGGTGGGATATTACGATCGACTCGAAAACGGTGACAGTTATCAACTGAGCAGCGGTATCACCCGCAGCGGTGGTACGGCGAGCGGTTATTACACCCACCAGGGCGATATGGCCCAGGTGAACGCCAACGCCAGTTACCAGGAAGGGCGTTACTCATCGGTGGGGTTATCGTTGCAAGGGGGGGCAACGGCCACCCTTCAAGGGGCAGCGCTGCACCGTTCGGGCATGGTTGGCGGCACCCGGCTGCTGCTGGATACGGGCGGCGTAGCGGATATTCCGATCGGCGGTTATGGCGCAGTGACACGCACCAATCGCTTCGGCAAAGCGGTGGTCACCGACGTGAACAGCTACTACCGCAATAAGGTCAGCATCGATGTAAACAAACTGCCTGAAAACGCCGAGGCTACGCGCTCCGTGGTGCAGGCGACATTGACCGAAGGGGCCATTGGCTACCGCAGGTTTGAGGTGATAGCCGGTGAGAAAGCCATGGCGGTGATCCGCCTGGTAGACGGCTCCACACCACCGTTCGGCGCAACGGTACAAAACCACAAAAAGCAGGATGTGGGCATCATTAACGACGGCGGCAGCGTGTACCTGAGCGGGATAAACCCGAACGAAGAAATGACCGTGCACTGGGGGGGGCAGGCGCAATGTGCGCTTACGTTGCCGGCGAAAATTCCACAAAGCGGCACCACAGATCTCTTGTTGCCATGTCGCGTGCTGTCGATAACGGCAGAGGCAGAGTGATGTACGCGGCAGAAACAGAATTTTAGCCATTGTGGCAGGGCAGGGCGGAATAGCTTCACCTTTCCCGGGCCAATGTCCATTGAATTTAAAGAAAGCAGATAGCGAGTAATCAACGATGAACTTCATGAATAAAACTTTTTTACCCCTGACGGGTGGCCTGCTGATAAGTGTGTTGTGTATGCAACAGGCTCAGGCGGCGATTGCGCTGGATCGCACTCGGGTGGTGTTTAACGGTACTGATAAATCGGTCAGCCTGAGTATTAGCAACGAAAACAAGCAACTGCCCTATCTGGCGCAAGGATGGGTTGAAGATTCGCAGGGCAATAAAATAACTACACCGCTGACGGTGTTGCCGCCATTGCAGCGCCTGGAGCCGGGCGCAAAAAGCCAGATCAAGGTGCAGGCCTTACCTGCCACCAACCTTTTGGCCCGGGACCGCGAGACGCTGTTTTATTTCAACTTGCGTGAGATCCCGCCAAAGAGCGACAAGCCCAATACCCTGCAACTGGCGTTGCAAACGCGGATCAAGTTGTTTTATCGGCCCAAAGCGCTAAGCAATACCGAAGGTGCAGCACCCTGGCAGGAACAGCTGACGCTGACCAAACAGGGTGACAAGTATCAGGTCAATAACCCGACGCCGTATTACGTGACGATTGTCGAGGCTAGTAGCAAACAAGGCGGGGCTGGCGCCAAGGGATTTGAACCGCTGATGGTGCCGCCAAAAGGTAAAGAGATGTTGAACGTTGGCGTGTCCGTTCTGGGTAATGCTCCGGTATTGACTTACGTCAATGACTACGGCGGCCGTCCGCAGTTGCAGTTCAGTTGTGGTGGGCCCGAATGCAAGGCCAAGCCTGTCAAGCAAAGCTGATTACTGGCGTCACACAGGGAGTGGATCATGCAACAACGAATACAAAGGAAGGATGTCCTGTCTTGTCCTGAACGGCAATACCTGTTGGTTAAGGCTGCGGCAGTGCTGATGATGCCGTTGGTGTTAGGCAGCTTGATGGCACTATTGCCGGATGGTCACGCAGCGGATAACTGGAATGTTGATGGTGCCAATGGCGTGTTGCATGTACACGGCGCTCTGACCGAGAGCGCTTGCCGGTTGGAAATGACCTCGGCTTATCAGGATGTGTGGCTAGGGGAAACCGGTACTGCGCGCTTGGCGAAAATAGGCGAACAGGGCATGCCGGTAGCCGTCAGGCTGCGCCTGCGGGACTGCCTGCGCAGCCCCTCGAACAGCCGTGATGACCGTAGCGGAAATCTGTTGTGGAGCAAACATCAACCCGCAGTTCCTGTCAGTTTTGTTGCCCCAGCGGACGCGAACAACCCGCAGTTAATCAGCGTGCGTGGGGCCTCTGGAGTGGCGTTACGTATGCAAGACTCGCTTGGCCGGGATGTTCGCCTGGGCAGCCGTGGAGCACCCTTGATGCTGGCCGTAGGGCAAGACTCGCTGGACTATTTTGTGACTCCTGAACGCACGCGTGCACCATTACAAGCTGGAGAGTATTCGGCCCACATAGACTTCAGGCTTAACTATGACTAAGACGGATGCCATGGACACTGGATTGATATGCGGTCGGAGAGAGGCGCTGTATGCAATATGCCTGGCATTGGCCTGTTGGGGAGGAGACTTCCCGGCGATGGCGCAAACCGCCACGGCTACGGTGACAGTCAAAGTGACGGTGGTGGCACCGCCGTGCGAGATCAACAACAACAATCTGATCGAAGTGAAATTCGGTAACGACGTGATGACCACCCGCGTAGGGGGTGATTATAAAAAAATGCCGATCGTCTACTCGGTGCAGTGCAAGGGTGGTGCGTCAAATGCGGTGAGGATGTTGATTGACGGTGACGGCGCGGCGTTTGATGGGCAAGTTCTGGGCACGGGAAAAACCGACTTTGGCATTGCCTTGCTCAGTAACGGTAACCGTATGCCGATCAACACCTGGCTGGATTTTAACTATCCGGATTTGCCAAAGCTTGAAGCGGTACCGGTTAAACGCACGGGTGCCAGCTTGACCGGCGGACCATTTTCTGCCAGTGCCACGATGAAGGTGGAATATCGATGAAACGCTATTCACGTGCTCTCCTGCTGCTGATTGGCTGCGTGCTGAGTCCGGCAGGGCTGGCTGCGGAAAATATGAGGCTCTATGGCACTCTGATTGAGCCGCCCGTCTGCACCATCAACAACGGCAGCGATGTTGACGTCAACTTTGGTAACCGAGTGGGGGTCAAAAAAGTGGATGGGGTGAACTACCTGCAGCCGATGAATTACCAGATTACTTGCGATCCCAACGCGAATGCCTGGGCAATGACGTTGGAAATCGTCGGCACCCCAGCGGATTACGACCAGGCGGCGGTAGCCGTGACCGGAGTTACCGATCTGGCTATCCAGATTAAGCAAAATGGCGTGCCCTTTGAGCTCAATAAGCCGATCCCCATTAGCCTGAGCAGTCCACCGCAGCTTGAGGCCGTGCCGGTAAAGCGCCCGGGCGCAACGCTAACAGAAGGGCCGTTTGAAGCTACGGCAACCTTAAGGGCGGTCTATCAATGAAAGCACTGATTTATGCAGCACCGATCGCCTTGTTGATGGTATTTAGCGGCATGGTGCAGGCCGACAATGTACGCCTGCATGGTGCGCTGGTGGCTGAACCCTGTGTGATCGCGCAGGGTGATGAGAGCGTGCGGCTGGAGTTTGGTACGGTGATCGACAAATACCTGTATGCCAATGAGCGCACTCACGGACAGGCGTTTGCTATTCGGCTGACGGAGTGTGATCCAAGCCTGGGCAAAACGGTAAAGGTGACCTTCAGCGGCATGGAAAACCCAAGCCTGAAAGGGTTACTGGCGATTGATGGCAGCAGCCAGGCTTCCGGTATTGCTATCGGCATGGAAACCCCGGAGGGGCAGAAATTGCCGCTCAATAAAATTGGGCCAGGTTACCGGCTGGTCGACGGCAGCAACACGCTGACGGTACAGGCCTATGTACAGGGGGAACCTGAGGCGATTGCTAAACGCAGCATTGAACGTGGGCCGTTCAGCGCTATTGCCACCTTCAGTCTGGAATATGAATAAGGCTGAAAGCAACGGGTTAAATGCTTATGCCTGGCTGGGCCTGTGGTTTACCTCCACGGGGACCACCATTGCGCCATGTGCGTTAGAAAATCACCGTGTAAAACGCCTGTGGCTTTACGAGCAGGACCCGACGACGAAGTCTATTGCAGGCGGCTATCGATGAGCGGCGGGCAGGCGTATGAAGAACGGTGAAATATTTGGGTGACGCAACTATTAGTGAGGACTTCTGGTGGAACAGACTAACGACACCTGGTCTCGTACGTGCTCGCCCGTTTACCACTTCCTGTTTCATCTCATTCTGAGGTCACTATGCGTTTGACTCTACTAATTTGTTTATTCTGTTCTACCATAGCGGCTTACGGTGCTTCCCTCGATCTACAAATAGATCCTACTGGAAATTATTACATCGTTACCGGGATCGACGTAAGTGGGATCAATTCGACTTATTACCAACCTGGCGCATCCTGCTCCAGCAGCACCGTTCACAGCGGTTTAACAATCCTTGGGCCCAGCTCCTACACATGCTCTACTGAATCGCGCGATTGTAGGGTCCCTGCAGCTACTGCTACTAGAACCGACCCCAGCCGTATAATAGCTACCCTCATTGGAGCGCGGATCCCCTACAAGAATGTCATCGGAGCCACTGGATGGAGAATCCAAACGAACAACGGACGATTCTGTACCGACCATCCGAGTATAACGCCGACCCGTGCCATCATGGCGTGGACGAGCAACACTTTCAACGAAGGTCCGCCCGAACCACCTTCTTGCACTGTGTCGGACACATCGATCGTGATGTCCGGGGGGTTAGGCGATACCCTTCGCGGTAGCGACACCCTGGCTGTATCGTGCGACAAGCCGGCAGATGTAGAACTGGCGATTGTCCGTAGCGGAAGAGTGGATCTGAGTGGTGGGGGAGTTGTGTCCTTGACCTTTCGGGAGTCTGGTGCTTCATCCATACAGGTATCGGGTCTTACAGCAAGTTTGACCATCGATGGGATTTTGAGCCAAAGCCCGTCCGGTCCGGGTGAATATGTCGGGTCCACGGTGGTGCAAGTGCAATATCAATAGCCCTGTGCGACATCGTAACACGCGATACCTCCTGCACTTATGTCTCCAGATTAAGCAAAATGGCGTGGCTTTTGAATGCACCATGTCGAACAGCTCTTTCTCTGCTCAAGATGGCGTTTTTTATCTGCGCTATATGGACGACTTTGTGCTATTGACCCGCACACGTTGGCAACTGCGGCGTTGTGTAAAGGCTTACACGAATTTTTTAATCTGAGTGGTTTTGAAACGCACCCGAATAACATCCAATTAGGAAGGATTGAACATGGATTTGACTGGCTTAGTCTGTGGTTTACCCCCGTAGGGGAAACCATCGCGCCATGCACGTTAGAAAATCACCGTGCATAACGCATGCGGCTATCGATGAGCGGGTGAAGGCGTATGAAGTACGGTGAAATATTTGGGTGAAGCAACTATTAGTGAGGACTTCTGGTGGATCTGACTAATCTCTCGTGCGTGTACGCCCAGTTCCTGGTTAACCAACAAAAGGCGCCACCATGCGTTTGACTCCTCTTATTATATTATGCTGTACATCTATATGGGCCCATGGGGCCTCCCTCACACTACGCGAAGATACAGATGGATACTACACCGTTACTGATATCGACGTGAGTGGGATCAAGCCATACCAGCACCTGGACGGGCAGTGGTGTGACTACAGTACCGTCCACAGCGGGCTTACAATCACCGGCGGAACAAAGGCCTACTCATGCTCTACTAGATCGACATACTGTAGGGTCAATGGCGCGAGAGCAACTACAACCGACCAGAGTCAATTAATCGCCTCTCTGGTGGGTTCGCGGATCCCCACCGCGTCCGTGATCGGGGCAACGGGATGGTATATCGAGACTAATAACGGGAGGTACTGCGCACCGCACCCGAGTTTAATGAAACAAGAAATGTTGATTAGGTGGACGAGCAACACCGCAAATATCGGCCCGCCCGAGCCCGTTCATTGCAGCGTAAATGGGCCTTCAGTGCTGACTCATCCAGGACAACAAACAACCGGTGTGTCGAGTACAGTGTATGACAGCTGGACCGTGAGTTGCTCTAGCACGTCGACTGTCACTGTATCGACAACGCGTGATGTGAAACTACGCTCCGCGTCGGACGAGCTCGACTCCGGGTTATATGTAGAGGCAGATGGGGTAACGACGCTGGACTTCACCGTAGGCCTCACTCGTGCCGTGACAATCCTGTCAAAACTCAAATCCTCCACAGCTCAACCCGGTAGTTACTCGGGGTCGGGGATCATAACCATAACATGGCCTTAACCTTAACCTTACTTGCTAATAGTTTGGGGGCTGGCTTTAACGGGCACATCTCCGAAACACCCGCACAAACACGGCCACTGTCACTTCGATAGTGTTAGGGGAACGTGCCATCATCAGTTCCCGATCTGCGGCAACTGCTGGCCTCGCCAATGCGGGTTGAGTGAAGAAACGCTCAATAAACGCGATGAACGGGTACTGAGTCCGCTTGAATAGAAGCTGTTGTGGCTACAAGAAAGTACACCCCAGCCGAAGTGCTCAAAATGGCGACGGCTGATAATGCAAAATTGTTGGCACTATCAGATCGACGCAGCCCCTATCCAGGAAAACTGGGTGTTGTCGAAGTCGGCGCTTTAGCCGATTTATTACTAGTCAACGGCGATCCGATAGCTGATATCGGCCTGCTGGCCGATCCTGGCAAAAACC
>ENA-OFCE01000116-OFCE01000116.1-metagenomes-genome-assembly--contig:-NODE-116-length-61743-cov-7.470318_pt1 | contig 61743 bp, 29 predicted proteins | sample MGYA00153388_OFCE01 | MGnify analysis MGYA00153388
TCGACTTTTGCATGCTGATGTCTTCTTTATCCCCCATCCTCGGAGGATTGGGCTTCCTGGCCTATGCTGCCTCCAACAGCTTCATGGATGCCTTTGCCGCAGGGCTGGAAAAAAAGAAGAACTGGTTCAGCATCAATTGGGAGGGATGGAGCTTCCATGGAGATGCACTGGCAGGAGGACCCATCGGCAAAGAAGAAGCCGGCTTATCATTGCGTCCTGCTGAAGGACTTGGGGTGTTTGAGCAGCTATTGAAGCTGTCAAAGACCAATCCGATCATCGTTTCAACCGGCTCCTTGCAGGAGCGGTATAAAAAATGGGTCCACCTTAAAAAAGATAAAAAACCGGAAGGAACAAAAAAAGAAAAAGCTAAACCCGAGATGCCAAGACCCAATGTAACCACCGCCTATGCAGCATTACGGGGTGAAACGGAAGAAAGGCTTGGAGCCCTGTGGCAAGAAATTCTGGGGTATAGTGGAATCGGACGGGATGACAATTTCTTCGAGTTGGGCGCAAATTCCTTGATGGCCATCATGCTGGTGTCCAAAATCCATAAGGAATTCAGTGTCAGCATGCCGCTGGGCCATGCATTTAAGACCCCTACCATCGCCCAAATGTCAACATTTATAGAAGAAGCAACCAACAGCAGCTATGTGTCCATCCCCAAGGCAGAGCTGCGTGAATACTACCCCATGTCTGCCGCTCAAAAAAGGATCTATATCCTTGACCGGATGGAAGGAGTGGGGACCGCCTACAGCATGTCCTTCCTCTCCCTGCTGGAGGGAGATGTAGACACCCGGCAATTTGAAGAGACTTTCAAGGCGCTTATCCAAAGGCATGATGCCTTCCGCACCTCCTTCCATATGGTGGATGGGGAGCCGGTGCAGAAGATCCATGGGGAGATAGAATTCAGTGTCCTCCATCGTGAGATATCAGAAGATCAAATAAAGGATCTGGAAAAAGAATTTGTAAAAGCCTTTGATTTGTCCAGGGCACCTTTGCTGCGGGTTTGCCTGGCAAAGACCGGTGCAGGGAAGCATGTAATGATGGTGGACATGCACCATATCATCTCAGATGGAGTCTCACTGGATATCATTGTGAAAGAGTTCATGGCGGCGTACAAAGGAATGGAGTGGAAGCCGAAAGGACTGGAGTATAAAGACTACTCCCTATGGCAGAGGGAACTGCTGGCTGGAGAAGGAATAAAAGAACAGGAAGAATATTGGCTGGATACATTGAAAGGCGATCTTCCGGTATTAAACATGCCTTACGATTATCCCCGGCCTCCCATCCAGAGTTTTGAGGGGGATACGGTCAAATTCCTTGCAGACCGGGAAGTTACCCAAAAGCTCCATGATCTTGCAAAGGAAAAAGGGACGACACTGTATATGGTGTTGCTGGCTGCTTTCAATGTCCTGCTTTACAAATATACGGGGCAGGAGGATATCGTCATAGGCTCTCCCATTGCCGGGAGGCGCCATGATGATTTACAGGACATCGTAGGGCTGTTTGTAAACACACTGGCACTGAGGAATTATCCGGCCGACAGCAAAACCTTCACTGGGTTTTTAGAGGAAGTAAAGGACAACGCATTAAAAGGCTATGAAAACCAGGACTATCAATTTGAAGAACTGGTGGAGAAGCTGGATATAAAGAGGGATTTGGGCCGCAATCCCCTGTTTGACGTCATGTTTGCATTGCATAATGCGGATGACATTCATGAAACTTCCATCGGCAATATTACATTTAAGCCCTATGCACTGAATACCGGAATTTCCAAGCTGGACCTTACTTTGGAGGCAAGAGAGACCGATGGAAATATTTTATGCAGCTTTGAATATTGCACAAGGCTATTTAAAAAGGAAACCATTAAAGGGCTTGCAAAACATTACATCCGCATACTGGAGGAGATTCTAAAGCTTCCTGACGTTGCTCTTTGTGATATAGAGATGCTGTCTGAAGAGGAGAAGCACCGGATTCTGTTTGATTTTAACGATACTGCGGCGGAATATCCCAAAGACAAGACCCTTTGCCAATTGTTCGAAGAACAGGTCGAACGGACGCCGGATCATTTCGCAGCGGTGTTTGAAGACAAGCATTTGACCTATCGGGAGCTGAATGAAAAATCCAATCAGTTGGCAAGGATATTGATGGAAAAAGGGGTAAAGCCCGATGACGCGGTAGGAATCATGGTAGAGCGTTCATTGGAAATGATCATTGGACTCATGGGTATTTTAAAAGCAGGCGGAGCCTATCTGGCATTAGACCCTGAATTCCCCAACGAGCGCATAAAATATTCCCTGGAAGATGCACAAGTAAAGCTTTTGCTGACACAGGCAGCATACTCAAATCTCGAATTTGAAGGAGAAACGATACGGCTGGATGATGAAAAATTGTTTGTGGGGGATACGGGCAACGTCATAAAAAAACACGGCCCCGGCAATCTGGCCTATATCGTTTATACCTCAGGTTCAACAGGAAGGCCCAAGGGCATCATGGTGGAGCATCGAAATGTTGTACATGTTACCACCTGGTTCGCTCAATGTTATGATCTTACAAAAAATAAAAACGTACTTCAAATGTCCAACTACATATTTGATCCCAGCGTCGAGCAGATATTCGGAACACTGCTTTCCGGAGCCACCCTATACTGTTTGAAAAAAGAGACGATGTTACACCGGGAGCAATTTCTAGCCTTTATTAAGAAAAATGAGATAAATGTAGCAGATTTCACTCCGGGGTTATTGAGAGAGCTTCTGCTTAGTGAGAAAAAGATAGAAAGCCTTCATGTCGTGATCTGTGGAGGCGAAAAGCTGGATACAAATCTAAAAAACGCCATAATGGATCAGGGATATGTGCTTTACGATCATTATGGACCTAGTGAGATAACGGTTGACGCTATAGCAGGCAAATGCACAAAAGGTGCACAGGGTGTCATCGGTAAACCTATTTCCAATACGAGAATCTATATTTTAGATCAGAATAACCGATTAAAGCCCATTGGGGTAAATGGAGAAATATGTATCTCCGGATCGGGTGTAGCCAGAGGATATGTAGGCGATCCGGAGCTTACGGCCCGGAAGTTTGTCCCAAGCCCTTTCCTGCAAGGAGAAAGGATGTATCGAACCGGTGACTTGGCAAAGTGGCTGTCGGACGGAAACATAGAGTTCATTGGAAGAATGGATGACCAGGTGAAAATCCGAGGCTTTAGAATCGAACCAGGTGAAATAGAAGCACAGCTTTTGCGGCATGAACGGATCAAAGAAGCCGTCGTCATGGCAAGAGAGGATAAAAATGCAATGAAATATCTCTGTGCCTATATCGCAGCAGAAGGAGAGCCTTCCGCCGCTGAACTGAAGCAGTATCTTTCCACCCATTTGCCTGACTACATGATCCCTGCCTATTTCATACCGGTTGAAAAAATGCCGTTGACCTTCAATGGCAAGATAGACAGAAAGGCGCTGCCTGAACCCGATGGGAATGGGGACCCGGGAACTCCATATGTAGCCCCCAAATCAAGGCTTGAAATTGAGATTGCAGCAATTTGGCAGGAGGTCTTAGGCAGGGAACATATCGGCATTAAAGATAACTTTTTTGACATAGGAGGGAACTCACTGTCCATCGTCAGAGTGAACCATTTAATCAACCAACTCCTACGGGAAGAGTTACAGGAAGAAATATCAGTGATCGATATGTTCCAGTATCCTACAATTGATGTGCTCCTGCAGAAGATTCGTTTGGGAGAAGAAAGAGATTTCGAAAGAAAAGAAGAAAGAAAATCCAGGTTGACAAAGTCAAAGGCGCTGCTGGATCGGTCATTTAAGAGAAAAAAGGGGGATGTGAAAAATGACGTGTGAACAGAGAGATCGTTCGGAAACGGGTTTGGAAATAGCCGTTATCGGTATGGCAGGAAGATTTCCCGGTGCCGGTACTATTAAAGAGTTTTGGGACAATCTGAAAAACGGAGTAGAGTCCATTACCTTTTTTTCAGATGAAGAACTAAAACATGCCGGAATCGGAGCAGATTTATTAAATCACCCTAATTATGTAAAAGCAAAGGGTATGATTAAAGATGTAGAATATTTCGACGCAGATTTTTTTGAATATTCCCCTGCGGATGCCAAGGTAATGGACCCTCAAATGAGACTATTTCATGAATGTGTTTGGGAGGCCCTGGAGAATGCAGGGTATAACCCCTATACCTATAAGGGGTCCATCGGACTTTATACCGGTGCATCCGGTAATATTCAATGGGAAGCCTTATGCTTGCTGTCATTGGCTTCCGATGATACTGCCTCTCAATTTAATGTATCCGAACTCTGCTCCCGGGATTTCATTAGTACCAGAGTATCCTACAAATTAAACTTACGAGGCCCCAGCATGCTGATTCAAACAGCCTGCTCCTCTTCACTGGCAGCAGTACATACTGCTTGTCATAAATTACTGGCAGGAGGCTGTGATATTGCAATAGCGGGAGGGGTGTCGGTATCGCTGCCGCAAAAGAGCGGTTATGTATACCAGGATGGCATGGTTTTGTCTCATGACGGACACTGCAGGGCTTTTGACGAACAAGCGAACGGCACGGTTGTGGGAGAAGGAGCAGGCGTTGTTGTCCTGAAACGTCTGGAAGATGCGGTAGCGGATGGAGATACTATTCTGGCGGTAATAAAGGGAAGCGAGATTAATAATGACGGTTCTGAAAAAATAGGCTACACCGCCCCCAGTATTGAGGGCCAGTCCCAAGCCATTGAAGCGGCCTACCATCTGGCGGAAGTAGATCCTGAGACCGTCAGTTATATAGAAGCCCATGGTACAGGGACTCATTTAGGAGATCCCGTAGAAATTAAGGCGTTAAAAGAAGCCTTCAACACCTCAAAGAGGAATTACTGTGCCATCGGCTCGGTAAAAACCAATATAGGACATCTGGATGCAGCGGCAGGAGTAGCAGGATTGATAAAAACAGTATTGTCTCTCAAAAACAGACAGATTCCACCCAGTCTGCATTACACATCCCCCAACCCAAAGATTGACTTTGGTAACAGTCCCTTTTATGTGAACAACACCTTGCGTGACTGGGTAAGCGAAGGGCACCCCTTGCGTGCAGGGGTAAGCTCTTTTGGTATAGGGGGAACTAATGTCCATGTGGTACTTGAAGAAGCTCCGGGGCAAGAGAAGGAAGAAGCAGGGCGTGAATACCAGATGATGGTGCTTTCAGCTAAGACGCCAACGGCCCTGGATAGGATGTCCCAGAATTTATCGGAATACCTCGCCGGCAATCCGGATATTTGCCTTGCAGATGCAGCCTATACTTTGCAGGTCGGAAGAGCGGAATTCAAATATAGGAGAGCAATAGCAGCAAGCAGCATCACGGAGGCCATCCAGCAGCTTGCAAAGCCCTATGATGCTGAATATGTACAAAGGGATCGCCGGAAAGTAGTATTCATGTTTCCCGGCCAAGGCTCCCAATATACCCATATGGGAATGGAATTATATGAAAAAGAGCCGGTATTCCGGGAGGAAATGGACCGCTGCTTCCATATATTGAAGCCCATGATACCCTTTGATATAAAAAAGGTTTTATACCCGAAAGACAATGAGGGCGATATAAAAATCACCGACACGCTGGTAACGCAGCCCTTGATATTTTCCTTTGAATATTCTCTGGCAAAGCTGTTAATGAGTATCGGAATAAAGCCCCATGTGATGATCGGCCACAGCCTGGGCGAATACACAGCCGCATGCCTGGCAGGGGTATTTTCTTTGGAAGATGCCCTATCCCTGGTGGTTGAAAGAGGAAAGCTGATGCAGCAACTGCCGGAAGGGGCCATGCTCAGCGTGCCCCTCACCCAAGAGGAACTGAGACCCTTCCTGACAGAAGGACTGGCACTGGCGGCAGTAAACAGCACTTCCCTGTGTGTCGTATCGGGAAGCAAAGCAGCCGTAGCCGACTTGGAGGAACGCTTGTGGAAGCAAGGGTGTCAGGCAATCAAGCTTCCGGCTTCAAAGGCATTTCACTCCAAAGGGATGGAGCCTGTAATAGAAGCCTTTGCACAAAAAATGAAGGGAATGAAACTGGGCAATCCCCAGATTCCCTACCTCTCTAATGTGACAGGCCGATGGATCACGGCAGAAGAAGCAACCAGCCCTGCCTACTGGGGAAGGCATCTTTCTGAAACCGTCCGGTTTGCAGAAGGCATGGCAGAAATATTAAAGGATGAAAGGGCAATATTCCTGGAAGTAGGTCCTGGCTGGACGCTCACCGCATCCACGAAACAACATAAAGACTATGGGGCAGAGCATGTGGCGGTGAACCTCATACGTTATGAGCAGGAAGCTGTTGCAGACAGCCCCTTCCAGCAGCTAATGAGCAGTATGATAAAGAAATCCCAGATGGAAACAGGGGATGAAGCCTATCTTTTTAACCAACTTGGAAAGCTCTGGTGTGCAGGACTTACCATCAACTGGGAATTACTGCACAAGGACGGGAAGAGAAGGCGTATCCCACTGCCCACTTATCCCTTTGAACGTCAGCGTTATTGGATGGATGGAAACCTGTTTGAAGAGTTAAAACATCGTACCGTGGGCTCGGGTTTTAAAGAAATCGAAAGAACGGATCGGGATGAATGGCTGTATATTCCATCATGGAAAAGAATAGCGGCCCCCCAAAAGAGAGCTTCTGACGGATGTAAGAGCTGCGTGGTTTTCATCAATGACAATCCCTTTGTAGAGACAATAACCCACCGGCTAAAGCAGGAATTCAATGAGCTTTTCGCTATTAAAGCCGGCTGTAAATATGCAAAGGAAAGTGATCATTGCTACGAAATCAACCCCTGCGAAAAGGAGGATTACAGGAAAGTACTCTATGACTTGAAGAAGAAGGGACACAGTCCGGAGTTAATGGTTCACCTGTGGAACGTCACAGGAGATATTCCCTCCTGCATCAGTCAGGAGACGGTAAAGAAGAGGCAGGAGGAAGGCTTTTACAGCCTCATGTATCTGACACAGGCAGTAAGTAAAAACAATGACATAAAAAATGTAGAAATTATTGTTGTATCCGATCACCTGCAGGACATAACCGGGGAGGCTGTGGACTATTCCAAGTCTGCTATTCCCGGAGCCTGCAAGGTCATAAACCAGGAATGCAGCAATGTGCACTGCAGAAGTATTGACATAGAGATTCCAGCTCCTGGAACTACCAATGAAACCCGGCTATTGGACAATCTTATCATAGAATCCAGGGCCAAGGAGAATGAGGCTGTAATCGCATACCGGAATAACAGGAGGTGGGCTCCTACCTTTGAGCTGGTAAGTCCCGATGCCGTAGAAGAATCAGCAGAGATCAAGCTCAGGGAAAAGGGGGTGTACCTGATTACCGGGGGGCTTGGGAATATAGGTTTTGTTTTTGCAGATTACCTGGTGCGCAAATACAGTGCAAAAATAGCGCTGTTGAGCCGCTCTGAATTCCTCCCCAAAAAGGAATGGGAACAGTGGCTGGACAGCCATGACGCTGACAACACCACCAGTAAGAGGATAAGAAAGATAAAAGAGCTGGAAGCATTGGGCGGGGAAGTACTGGTGTGTAAAGCGGACCTGTCCGATCCGGTGCAATTGCTGGATACCGTCAATGCCATTGAAGAGACGCTGGGGAAGATAAATGGGGTATTCCATGCGGCAGGTGTAGTAGCCGCCCACCTCCTCAGTGAAATTACAAGGGAGGATTGTGAGGAATACTTCCAGGCCAAAATCTATGGCCTGCTGGGACTATACGAGGTATTTAAAAATAAGGAAATCGACTTTTGCATGCTGATGTCTTCTTTATCCCCCATCCTTGGAGGGTTGGGCTTCCTTGCCTATGCTGCCTCCAACAGCTTCATGGATGCCTTTGCCGCAGGGCTGGAAGAAAATAAGAACTGGTTCAGCATCAACTGGGAGGGTTGGAGCTTCCATGAAAATACATTCGTAGGAGGACCCATCGGCAAAGAGGAAGCAGGCTTATCATTACGTCCATCAGAAGGACTTGCGGTATTTGAGCATCTATTGAAGCTGCCAAGGACAAACCAGATGATCGTTTCAACAGGTTCCTTGCATGAGCGCTATAAAAAATGGGTTCTGCTTAAAAAAGACAAAAAACCAGAAGGTACAAAAAATGAGAAAGCAAAGCCGTCGATACCCAGGCCGAATTTAACTACTCCGTATGTGGCATTGCAGGGTGAAACAGAAGAAAGGCTTGCTGCCCTGTGGCAAGAGATCCTGGGGTATAATGGCATCGGACGGGAAGATAATTTCTTCGATTTGGGCGGAAACTCCTTGATGGCCATCATGCTTGTGTCCAAAATCCACAAGGAATTTAACATCAGCATGCCATTGGGGAATGCATTTAAGACGCCTACTATCGCCCAAATGTCGAGGTTTATAGAGGAAGCAAACAGCAGCAGCTATCTGTCCATTCCGAAGGCAGAGATGCGTGAGTACTACCCCATGTCTGCCGCCCAAAAAAGACTTTATATTCTTGACCGGATTGAAGAAGTAGGGACTGCGTATAATATGCCCTTCCGTATGAATATGGAGGGTGATATGGGCAGGGAACGTTTTGAGAAAGCCTTTTGTGAGCTCGTCAAGAGGCATGAAGCCTTCCGTACCTCCTTCCATATGATCGAAGGGGAGCCGGTGCAGAAGATCCATGAGGAAATAGAATTTAGTGTTATCTATCGTGAGATATCCGAAGATCAAATAAAAGATCTGGAAAAAGAATTCGTGAAAGCCTTTGATTTGTCCAAAGCACCTTTGCTAAGGGTTTGCCTGGCAAAGACCGGTGCAAGGAAGCATGTAGTGATGGTGGACATGCACCATATCATCACAGACGGAGTATCGCTGGGTATCATTGTGCAAGACTTCATGAAGGCATACAAAGGAGTGGAATGGAAGCCGAAAGGACTGGAGTACAAAGACTACTCCCTATGGCAGAAAGAACTGCTGGCTGGAGACGGAATAAAGGAACAGGAGGAATACTGGTTAGATACATTAAAAGGCGACCTTCCGGTATTAAACATGCCTTACGATTACCCGAGACCTTCTGTTCAGAGTTTTGAAGGTGATACTGTCGAATTCATTGCAGGTCGGGAAGTCACCCAAAAGCTCCATGACCTTGCAAAGGAAAAAGGGACGACGCTGTATATGGTGCTGTTGGCTGTCTTCAATGTACTATTATGCAAATACACAGGACAAGAAGATATCGTCATAGGATGCCCTGTAGCAGGAAGGCCGCACGAGGATTTACAAGACATCGTAGGGCTGTTTGTAAATACGTTGGTAATGAGGAATTATCCTGCCGGCAGCAAAACATTCAATGTGTTTTTAGACGAGGTCAAGGAGAACTCGTTAAGGGCCTACGAGAATCAGGACTACCAATTTGAAGAATTGGTGGAAAAACTTAATTTTAAAAGGGATTTGAGTAGAAATCCGCTATTTGATGTCGAGTTTGTATTACAGAATACATACGCAGAGGAAGTTTCCATAGAGGGCTTGGAATTGAAGCACTGCGTACTTAATACAGTAGTATCAAAATTTGATATTACTTTAAACGCTGTGGAAGCAGACGGAAGTATCGGGTTTAAACTGGAATATTGTACAAAGCTTTTCAAAAAGGAAACCATCGAAAGGCTTGCGGGGCATTTTATAAATATACTTGAATCGATTTCCGACAAACCCCATACAAAGCTTTGTGATGTGGAAATGCTTTCAAAAGAAGAAAAGGAACATCTCCTGATCGAATTCAACAATACCCATGCGGAATATCCAAAGGACAAGACCCTGGCCGAAATGTTCGAAGCGCAGGTGAGAAGGACCCCGGATCGTATTGCCGTTGTATTTGAAGACCGGCATTTAACCTATCGGCAGCTCAATGAAAAAGCAAACCGGCTGGCGAGGGTATTGCGAGCAAAAGGCGTGAAACCGGACAGTATCGTCGGAATCATGGTAGAGCGCTCGCCGGAAATGATGGTAGGAATCATGGGCATAATGAAGGCCGGAGGGGCCTACCTGCCAATCGACCCCAAGAACCCTGCCGACCGGATCAGCTACCTGTTGGAGGACAGCGGTGCAAAGCTGCTGCTGATACAGGACAGGCTCACAAAAGAGATTTCCTTTGACGGAGAGATTCTAGCACTGGATAATGAAAGCCTATACCAGGGCGACGGCTCCAATTTGGAGAACTGCGCATCCCCCCACAGCCTGGCCTACGTAATATACACGTCGGGCTCCACAGGAAAACCAAAGGGTGCAATGATAGAGAACTACTCGGTGGTCAACCGGATTCACTGGATGCAAAAGCAATACCCCATTGGCAAAGGGGATGTGATTCTCCAGAAGACACCCTATACCTTCGATGTGTCGGTTTGGGAGCTATTCTGGTGGAGCTTCACAGGAGCCGCTGTCTGCCTGCTGGTGCCTGACGGGGAAAAGAACCCGGAAGAAATAGTGAAGGCAATTGAAAAGAACAAAGTTACCACCCTGCACTTTGTGCCCTCCATGCTTAGCCTATTCCTGGAGTACATGGAGCAACAAGGAAGCATCGGCAGACTGGAAAGCCTGAAGCAGGTGTTTGCCAGCGGAGAGGCCCTGCACCTGAAACAGGTGGAAAAGTTCAACGAAATGTTGTACAAGACAATAGGAGTAGAGCTGCATAACCTGTATGGTCCCACAGAAGCAACCGTAGATGTTTCCTACTTCGGATGTTCCACCGATGAAGCAGTAAAGGTAATACCTATAGGAAAGCCAATCGATAACATCCAACTCTATGTCGTCGGCAAAGGAAATAGTTTGCAGCCGGTGGGGGTTGCCGGTGAGCTGTGCATTGCAGGGGATGGGCTTGCAAGGGGTTACCTGAACAGGCCTGCGCTCACGGCAGAAAAGTTTGTTGAAAACCCATTCGTGCCGGGGACAAGAATGTACAGGACAGGAGACCTGGCAAGATGGCTGCCGGATGGAAATATAGAGTTCCTTGGAAGAATAGACCATCAGGTAAAAATAAGGGGCTTCCGGATCGAACTTGGGGAGATAGAAATTCAACTGTTGAAACATGGATTCATCAAGGAAGCCGTAGTAGTTGCAAGAGAAGATAAGAGCGGAAGCAAGAACCTTTGTGCATACATCGTATCCGAAGGAGAATTGACAGTGGGAGAAATGAGGGAGTACCTTTCAAGAGAACTGCCTGAATATATGATCCCCTCCTACTTCATCCAATTGGATAAGATGCCTTTGAATGCTAACGGAAAGGTAGACAGAAAGGCGCTGCCCCAGCCGGATGGCAGTATAAAAACGGGAAAAGAGTATGAGGCTCCGCGGAACAGGCTGGAGGAGGAGCTGGTTACGATATGGAAGGACCTACTCCAGGTAGATGGGATTGGAATAAACGACAACTTCTTTGAACTTGGGGGACACTCCTTGAAGGCGATGCTTCTTGTGCAGAAGATCCATAAGGAGTACCATGTAGAATTGCCGCTCCGGGAAGTATTCAACAGCTCCACAATAAAAGAGCTTGCCAACTATATAAAAAATACGGAGAAAAGTGTATACGCATCCATACGGCCTTTGGAAGAGAAGGAATTCTACCCTGTATCGTCGGCACAAAAACGCTTATATCTGATCCACCTGATCGAAGGCCAAAATGCTTCCTATAATATGCCTGCTGTGATGGAGATAAGGGGCCCCTTGGATAAAAGACGATTTGAAGAAGCCTTTAAAAAGCTGATAGAAAGACATGAATCCTTGAGAACCTCTTTTCAGGTAGTTGACGGAGAACCGGTACAAAAGCTTCATCCATCGGTTAACTTCACCATAAGCTGCCTGGAAGGTGAAGAGAAAGATGTAGAGGCAGCAATAAAAGAGTTTGTGAAACCTTTTGACCTGGATCAAGCACCGTTGTTACGGGTTGGGCTTATAAAATTTTTAGAAGACAGGCATATACTGATCTATGACATGCACCATATTATATCCGACGGTATCTCCATGAACATTATAATAAAAGAATTCATTTCCATCTATAATGGAGAGCTTTTGCCTGAAGTAAAGGTACAATACAAGGACTTTTCCGCATGGCAGAACAGAATGCTGGAAATGGATACCATGAAGAAACAGAAGGAACACTGGCTGCATGTATTCTCCGGGGAAATACCTGTACTGAATATGCCGACAGACTATCCACGCCCATCGGTACAGCGGTTTGAAGGAAGCAGTATACGGTTTGAAATCGATAAAGCGTTGGCAGAGGGGCTGGCAGGCATCTCTTCAAAGACAGGCACCACCCTGTACATGGTACTATTGGCAGCCTATAACATACTTTTGTCAAAATACAGCGGACAGGAAGACATCGTAGTGGGGTCCACCATCGCCGGACGGCAACATCCTGACCTGGAGAACGTCGTGGGGATGTTCGTAAACACACTTGCCATGAGGAACTACCCGGAAGGCGCCAAAACATTTGCAAAGTTTCTTCATGAAGTAAAGGAAAACTCATTGGAAGCCTATGAAAATCAGGATTACCAGTTCGAAAAACTGGTGGATGATCTGGACATCCGGAGGGATTTAAGCCGCAATCCTCTGTTTGATGCCATGTTTGTATTGCAGAATATGGAAATGGGCCAATTATCGATAAATGGTTTGGAGTTTTCGCCCTACAAGTTTGATTGGGCGGTGTCCAAGTTTGACCTTACGCTCACTGCAGCAGAAGTAAATGAAAAAATTGTATTTGACCTTGAATACAGTACAAAACTCTTTAAGAAAGAGACCATGGAAAGAATGGCAGGACACTATATAAACATACTTGGCGCTGTAATTGGGAACTCAGAAATTGAGCTTTGTGAGATCGATATGATGTCAGAGGCTGAAAAGAGGCAAGTTCTGAAGGACTTTAACGGCACCAATGCGGATTATCCGAAAGACAAGACCCTGCATCAGCTTTTTGAAGAACAGGTGGAAAAAACACCGGAGCATATCGCCGTAGTATTTGAAGACAGGCAGTTGACATACAGGGAACTCAATGCAAGGGCGAATCAGCTTGCCAGGGTATTACGGGGAAAAGGAGTACAGCCTGACAGTATAGTTGCCATCATGGCAGAGCGTTCATTAGAGATGATCGTAGGAATAATGGCAATCCTCAAATCAGGAGGTGCCTATTTACCCATCGGCCCGGAATATCCCAAAGAGAGAATCCAGTATATGCTGGAAGACAGCGGGGCAAATATACTGCTGATGCAGCGGCAAACAAGGCAAAAGGCTGAATATGCAGGAACCCTGCTGGAAATTGATGATGAGACCCTGTATGCGGGAAATGACAGCAACCTTGACATGATTAATACTCCCGGGAATCTGGCTTATATCATCTACACTTCCGGAACAACGGATAAGCCCAAAGGAGCTATGATCGAACATAAAAACGTCGTCAGGCTGATGATGAATGATAAAATGCAGTTTGACTTTACTCCGACAGATACATGGACGATGTTTCATTCCTACAGTTTTGACTTCTCGGTATGGGAAATGTACGGGGCATTATTGTATGGAGGAAAGCTTATTATAGTACCCAAAATGGTGGCAAAAGACAGCAGTGAATATGTAAAGCTATTGCAAAAAGAGCAGGTGACAATACTCAATCAGACTCCCTCCGCCTTTTACGGGTTGGCAGAGGAGGAAATACAGCATCCTGCACCACTGCTTCAACTGCGATACGTGATCTTTGGCGGGGAAGCCCTTCAGCCCATCAAGTTAAAAAGCTTCAAAGAAAGATATCCGTCAACAAAACTCATCAACATGTATGGAATCACGGAAACCACTGTACATGTGACATACAAAGAAATAACCCTAGAAGAGATAGAAGCCAATATAAGCAACATTGGTGTGCCCATCCCTACATTGAAAACCTACGTAATGGATAAGAATATGAAGCTGTTACCTGTAGGGGTAGCGGGAGAGCTCTGTGTAGCCGGAGATGGAGTAGCAAGAGGATACCTTAACAAGCCGGAGCTGACATCCTCCAAGTTTGTAATGAATCCATACAGCGAAAAGGAAAGGATGTATAAATCGGGAGATTTGGTAAAACTGCTGGCGAATGGAGAAATGGAGTATTTGGGAAGAATCGACCATCAGGTAAAAATACGAGGCTTTCGGGTAGAGTTGGGAGAAATCGAAGCAGCATTGAGGAAGTATCCCTCCATAAAGGAAGCTGTGGTATTCGCCCGCAGTCAAAAGAATGAAGAAACAATAAAGAGGCTGGTTGCCTATATGGTTCCTCAAGGAAATGAAAAGCTGGAGGATCGATTGATACGGAATTTTCTGAGGGAAAAACTACCGGATTATATGATCCCTTCCCTCTTTATCGTGATGGAAGCAGTTCCTCTCACTGCAAATGGAAAAATCGATACCCGAGCATTGCATGAACTTGAGCGGGAAAAATCAGAGTTGCAGGAAAGTTTTACTGCACCGCAGACGGAAGCTGAAAAACAGTTGGCAGAGATATGGCAAGAGGTGCTGGAGGTAGGTCCGGTGGGCATCGATGATAACTTCTTCGATATCGGAGGGGATTCCATCCTTAGCATAAAAGTGGTAGCCCAGGCGAAAAAGCATGGGTTTGACCTCTCTGTAGAACAACTTTTCCAACACGTTACAATTCGTGAACTGGCCCAGCGGATGAGAAGGGCAGATCCACCGGAGGATCGGGAAGTGATTTCGCAAGCCTTTAGCATGCTTTCTCCAGAGGATCGTGCACTGTTTTTTAAAAAAGATAGGTAGAGGGGTTCAAAATATGAGTAAAAAAGAAACAGCCTTTAATGATATCGTGGATGCGTATCCATTGACGATGCTTCAAGCAGGAATGATATTTCATAGTGAGTTAAATCCTGATTCAGCGGTTTATCATGATATTTTCATGTATCAATTACCTGGCCAGTATGATGATGCGCTCTTGAAGGAAAGCATACGGCAGATGATGCTGCGTCATGCAGTACTTCGCACCTCATTTAATATGGATGATTTTAGTCAGCCGCTGCAATTGGTGCACCGTCAGGTGGATGTACCCATAAGTGAGGATGATATGAGCCTTCTTTCAAAGGACGAGCGGGACCGCCTGATCTCCCACTGGATTGAAAAAGAAAAGAAAAAAAGCTTCGATTGGAAAGTTGGGCCGCTGTACCGTTTCCATGTTTTTGAAATCTCCGATCATCACTTTACCCTGGTATTCAGCTTTCACCACTCGATTCTTGATGGATGGAGCGTGGCTTCATTGATGACAGAGTTAGGTAATCTTTATTTATCGAAAATAGAAGGTAAGGATTACTTCTTTCAGCCGCTGCCCAAAATCACTTTCAGGGACTATGTGGCATTGGAACAGCAGGCACTGGTGTGTACCGAAAATAAAAACTATTGGAAAAACAAATTGCAAGACAGTTCCTTTTCGGTGATACACCGTTGGCCAATGACAGAAAAAAAAGCCGGTGTTGCGTGCAGCGAGGTTGTAATACCCCCGTGGGTTTCGCAAGGATTAAATGGATTGGCCAAGGAAATCGGGGTTCCCGTGAAAAACATCTTGCTGGCAGCCCATTTACGGGTAATGAACTTAGTTCATGGAGATGATGATGTCGTAACAGGGCTTGCGACCAATGGCCGTTTGGAAGAAGACGGCGGAGAACGGATTTTAGGGCTTTTTCTGAATACGGTGCCTTTCCGGATGAAAATGACTGGAGGCTCATGGGCTCAACTGATCCATCAAACCTTTGATGCTGAAAAAGAATTGCTTCCCTATCGGAGATACCCTCTTTTGCAAATACAAAAAGACCTGGGTAAATCCGTACTGTTCGAATCCGCCTTTAACTTTACAAACTTCCATGTCTATAAGGGTTCTAAATACAACAATGAGCCCGTACCGGATCAGCAAAGTGGCAATAAAGATTTTGAACAGACCAACTTTCCTTTTTTAGCGGATTTTTCCCTTCGCATCTCCGATAACAGGGTGCTTATGCGTATTATTTATGATACCAATGAATTTTGCCGGGAACAGATTCAAGCCATTGAAGGGTATTATATCCGTACATTTGCAGAGATGGTAGAGAATCCCCAGGGAAATTATGAAAACAACATGAGTCTTCTTTCCCAGCAAGAGAAAGAGCTTCTGATGGAAGACTGGCAAGGGATAAAGCCCAATGTCCCCAAAACCAAAACCCTCCATGAACTCTTTGAAGAGCAGGCCGCGCGTGCACCGGACGCCACCGCCATAGAATTTAAAGACAGGAAGCTGACCTACCGGGAATTAAATGAAAAATCCAATCAACTGGCAAGAGTACTGCGGCATAAGGGGGTGGGCCCTGATGTGATGGTGGGAATCATGATGGAGCGCTCCATTGAGATGATGGTAGGAATCCTCGGCATACTTAAGGCTGGGGGAGCCTACCTGCCCATTGATCCCGGCTATCCCGCCCAAAGAATAAAGTATATGATTCAGGATAGCGGGGTTCAATTGCTGCTGACAAGTGAGCAGCTGATGAATGCAGTGGATTTGGAAGCGGAGTATTTATTGATTGACAACCAATCCCTGTATAACGGCGAGTGTTCAAACCTTGAGAATCGAAGTACGCCTGAAAATCCGGCGTATGTAATCTATACTTCCGGTTCAACAGGCAATCCAAAAGGTACTGTGACATCCCACTTTAACGTGCTGGGTATCGTTAAGGATACCAATTACATTGAAATCACAGCAAAGGATACACTGCTGCAGTTATCCAATTATGCCTTTGACGGATCTGTCTTTGACATCTACGGTGCACTGCTGAATGGAGCAAGACTGGTTCTTGTGGACAAGGATACGGTATTGAATGTTCATGCACTGTCGGAAGTAATAAAAAACAGCGGAATAACGGTCATGTTTGTAACCACTGCCTTATTTAATACCCTGGTAGATCTAAATATGGATTGCTTTGGAAATATACGAAAGGTTCTTTTTGGAGGAGAGCGGGTATCTGTCCAACATGTAAAGAAAGCCTTTGAGTTTTTGGGACTGGGAAAGCTCCTTCATGTTTACGGGCCTACGGAAACAACCGTGTTTGCAACCAGCTACCCTGTAGACAGCATGCGAAACCTGGAATCAACAATCCCCATCGGCAAGCCGCTGTCCAACACCAGACTCTACGTATTGGGCAAGGATGACAGATTACAGGCTCCAGGAGTTCCGGGAGAACTTTGCATAGCAGGAGATGGTCTTGCGGCCGGGTACTTGAATCATCCGCAGTTGTCTTTGCAGAAATTTGTGAGGAATCCTTTTTCCCCTTCAGAAAAAATGTATAAGACAGGGGATTTGGTAAGGTGGCTGCCGGATGGAAACATCGAATTCTTAGGCAGGATGGATAACCAGGTAAAAATAAGAGGGTTCCGCATCGAACTGGGAGAGATCGAAAGCCAACTGCTCCAATACGAAGCCATCAAGGAAGCTATCGTCGTCGCAAGAGAAGACATGAATGGAAGCAAGGATCTTTGTGCCTATGTAGTATCGAAGGAAGAATTGGCTCCGGGAGAAATCAGGGAGTATCTTTCCAATAAACTGCCGGCCTATATGATCCCGTCGTTTTTTATGCAGATTGACAAAATGCCCTTGACCCCCAATGGAAAAATAGACAGCAAAACACTCCCTGAACCGGATGCCGGTATGAATACAGGGACCCTGTATGAAGCTCCGCGCAACAAGCTGGAAGAGGAGTTGGCAGTTATATGGAAAGGGGTACTTAAGGTAGATAAGATCAGCATCCATGATAACTTCTTCGAGCTTGGCGGACACTCTCTGAAGGCTACCACGCTTGCATTTAAAATAAATAAAGAACTGAATGTAGAATTGCCACTCAGTGAAATATTCAGCAGCCCTACAATCAAAGAGCTTGCTGGATACATAAAGGAGGCTGGAAAAAACAAATATTCCTCTATACAGCCCGTAGAGCCAAAGGAATACTACCCTGTTTCCTCCGCACAAAAAAGACTGTATCTGATCAACCTGATGGAAGGTAAAAACACCTCCTACAATATGCCTGCGGTTATAGAGATCCTAGGCTACCTGGATGGGGTACGGCTGGAAGAAGCTTTTAAAAAGCTGATAGAAAGACACGAATCCTTACGAACCACCTTTGAATTTATGGACGGACAGCCGGTGCAGAAAATACACCCACAGGCAGACTTCCAAATGGATTATTTGGAACTGGAAGCGGCAGACATACCGCAAAAGATAAAGGAGTTTGTTACACCTTTTGATTTTACCAAAGCCCCCTTGATCCGGGCCGGGCTTATCAAAGTTTCAGAAAGCAGGCATATCCTCATCTATGACATGCACCATATTATATCCGACGGGATCTCCATGAATATTATTATAAGGGAGTTTATTTGCCTCTATACCGGAAAGCAGCTGCCTGAATTGAGAGTACGGTACAAGGACTTCTCTGCGTGGCAGAACCAGAGGCTGGAAACGGATACCCTAAAGAAGCAGCAACAATACTGGCTGGAGGTATTCACAGGAGAAATCCCCCTGTTGAATATGCCCACAGACTATCAGCGGCCTTCTGTGCAGAGCTTTGAAGGAAGCAGCCTGGACTTTGAACTGGATAAAGAACTGGCAGAGGGGCTGGCAAATCTGGCTGCGAAGACAGGTACCACTCTCTACATGGTATTGTTGGCGGCCTATAACATACTTTTGTCAAAATACAGCGGACAAGAAGGTATCGTAGTGGGTACGCCCATCGCAGGAAGAAGGCATTCCGACCTGGAGAATATCGTAGGAATGTTTGTAAATACCCTGGCCATGAGAAACTATCCGGAAGGCTCCAAACCCTTCATCCAATTCCTTGAAGAAGTAAAGGGAAACTCGCTGAAAGCCTATGAAAATCAGGACTATCAGTTTGAGCAACTGGTAGAAATGCTGGATTTAAAAAGGGATTTAAGCCGCAATCCTCTTTTTGACACCATGTTCTCACTGCAGAATATGGAAATGAGTGAAGTGCATATAGAAGGCCTGGATTTTAAACCCTGTGCCTTTGACAGGGAGGTATCCCAATTTGACCTTACCCTGGATGCAGTGGAAGAAAATGAAACAATAGCCTTTAGCCTTGGATATTGTACAAAGCTTTTCAGGAAGGAAACCATGGAACGCTTTGCCGGACACTATGTTAACCTATTGCGGGCCATCACAAAGGACTATGCTGTAAAACTCTCGGATTTAGACATGCTGTCTGAAAAAGAAAAGCGGCAAATCCTTACGGATTTCAATAACACAAAAGCGGAGTACTCAAAGGATGCTACCCTCTGTACCTGCTTTGAGAAGCAGGCACAAAAAACACCGGATCGTATCGCTTTTTCATGTATGGATACCCGGTTGACCTACCGGCAATTAAATGAAAAATCAAACCGAATCGCAAGACTGCTGATGAAGAAGGGCATGGAAAAGGAGGATTTGGCAGCAGTTCTGCTTGATCGTTCCCTCACCATGGCTGAAAGCATCCTGGGCATCTGGAAGGCTGGAGGAGCCTATATTCCACTTGATACCGCCTATCCTTACGGAAGGATACTGCAGATCCTTGAAGAGTCAAAGGCGCCCTTTATCGTAACCATGTCCGGCTATGTTTCAAAGGAACTGGAGGAAGCCTATCCAGGGAGGATAATCAAGCTGGATGAGAGTATGGGTGAGATTGAAGAAATGAGCTCCGATTCCATCGTCACTTCTGTAGATGGCAGCAATCTTGCTTACGTTATATTCACCTCCGGCTCAACAGGGGTGCCTAAAGGTGCTATGATCGAACACCTGGGAATGCTGAACCATATAGAGGCAGAGGTGAGTGAGCTGGAGATAAGCGAAAACAGCGTAATAGCACAAAATGCATCCCACTGTTTCGACATCTCCGTATGGCAGTTTTTTGCAGGACTTACCGTAGGCGCAAAAACGGTACTATATCCCAATGAGCTGGTGGCAGATCCTAAAGAATTCACACGGAGGATGGTACAGGATGGAATCTCCATACTGGAGGTTGTCCCATCCTATCTTTGGTGCATGCTGGAATATCAGGAGGAAGTACAAATGGACCTTGGCCATTTGCGCTATTTGCTGATAACGGGAGAAACAGTGCCATCCACCATCGTAAGAAAGTGCTTTGAGTTAAACCCTGGAGTAAAAATTGTAAATGCTTACGGACCTGCTGAAGCGTCCGATGATGTTGCCCAGTATACCATGGATTGTGCCCCTCACTCCGAAAACATTCCCATCGGCAAGCCTCTGCGAAATACAAATATCTATATCGTGCAAAAAGACATGAATCTTTGTCCCATTGGAGTAGAAGGCGAAATATGCATCTCCGGTATCGGTGTAGGGCGGGGATATTTAAATAACCCCGGAAAGACCGCAGAAGTATTTATGGAGGACCCTTACAGTCAAGAAAAGGGAGTACGCCTATACAAAACAGGAGATATGGGACGCTGGCTGCCGGATGGAAATATTGAATTTTTAGGAAGAAAGGATCATCAGGTAAAAATACGGGGATACAGGATTGAGCTGGGAGAAATCGAAACACGATTACAAAACCATTCTTCCATAAAAGATGCAGTCGTACTAGTAAGGGAAAACCTTCCGACCGGTAAATCCATATGCGCATATATCGTTGGAAATGAGCCCCTGACTACAGGAGAGTTGAGGAAATACCTGTTAAAAGAGCTGCCGGACTATATGATCCCGTCCTACTTCATACAGCTTGATAAGATGCCTTTGAATCCAAATGGAAAGGTAGACAGAAAAGCACTGCCCGCGCCGGATGGCAGTGTGGATACAGGGATCGAATACGAGGCTCCCAGAAACAAACTGGAAGAAGAGCTGGTCCATCTATGGAAGGATGTACTTGGGGTAGACCGGATCGGAATCAACGACAACTTCTTTGAGCTTGGAGGGCATTCACTCAGGGCTACAACGCTTGTATCAAAAGTACATAAGCAGTTAAATATGGAATTGAATTTGAGGCAGATATTCAAAAGTCCTACCATAAGGGAACTCGCTTTACACCTGGATTACGCCGAAGGAACCGGATACTGTTCACTGCAGCCGGCAGCGATAAAGGAATACTATCCGCTGTCCCCTGCACAAAAAAGGATGTATATACTCCGGCAGTTTGAGAGCAGTACTACCAGCTATAACGGATTTAGCGCCATAGCAATAGAAGGAAACCTTGACAAAGAAAAGCTTGAAGATATGTTTCGGCAGCTCATTGACAGGCATGAAAATCTGAGAACCTCCTTCGAAGTCGTCGATGGGACACCGGTCCAGAAAGTACATAAGACTGTAGATTTCAAAATAACCTGTATGGAATCGGAAGAAGATAAAGTAGAGCCTATTGCCAATGACTTTATCCGGCCATTTGATTTACGTATTGCTCCACTGATGAGAGTCGCCCTGGTAAAGGTATCGGAACAAAGAAATATCCTGTTTTTAGACATGCATCACATCATATCGGATGGGGTATCCATGAGCATAATGACCAGAGAGCTATCTACTTTGTACAGCGGTGAAAAACTACCGGAATTACGAATACAGTACAAGGACTTCTCCCAATGGCAGAACAGGATGTTAGAAACAGACGCTATTAAAAAGCAAAAAAAGTACTGGCTGGATCTATTTGCAGGAGAAATACCTGTATTGAATATGCCGACAGATTACCCCAGGCCATCGGTTCAAAGCTTTGAAGGGGACCATATAAGCTTTGAAATAGACAGCGTGTTTTCAGATGCTCTGGCGGCCATGGCCTTCAGGTACGAAGTGACAATGTATATGCTGCTGTTGGCGGCATTTAATGTTCTATTGTCCAAATACAGCGGACAGGAAGATATCATCGTGGGGTCGCCGATAGCAGGAAGGCAGCATGCTGATTTGGAGAATATCATCGGCATGTTTGTAAATACACTTGCCATGAGAAATTTTCCTGAAAGCCATAAGACCTTTGCTCAGTTTCTGGACGAGGTAAAGGAAAACGCATTGAAAGCTTATGAAAATCAAGATTATCAATTTGAAGATTTGGTGGATCACTTGAACTTGGTGAGGGATTTAAGCAGGAACCCGCTTTTTGATGTGATGTTCGTACTTCAGAATATGGAGGTATCGGAATTCAAAGCCAACGATATCCGTCTCAAAGAGTTTGCCTTTGAAACCCAAGTGGCGCTGTTCGATATCCGGTTTGAAGTGGAAGAACTAAATAACGGTCTGAGATTTAATTTGGAATATTGCACTGCACTGTATAAGAGAGAAACGATGGAAAGGCTGGCGAGCCATTTTGTAAACATATTGAAGCAGGTAACAGAATATCCTCAAATACCCCTTTCAGAAATCGACATACTGTCAGAGGAGGAGAGAAGGCTTGTACTATTTGATTTCAATGACACAAGAGCGGATTATCCAAAAACCAAAACGATTCATGCACTGTTTGAAGAACAGGTAAGAAAGACCCCCGATACTATCGCTGTTGTTTTCGAAGATGAAAAACTCACCTATCGGCAACTGAATGAGAAAGCAAATAAGCTGGCCAGATTCCTTTGTGAGGAACATAGGATAACCTCCGATTCCATGGTGGGGGTAATGATGGAAAGGTCCCACCATATGATAATTGCCATTTACGGCATACTGAAGGCAGGGGGGGCCTATGTCCCCATCGACCCGGAATACCCTGAAGAGCGAATGAAGACGGTACTAAATGACGCCGGCATCCAGGTATTGATTTCAAGCAAAAAAAACATACGGACACTCAATCGGCTGCAATGGGACTGTCCGGCACTCACCTCCTTCCTATGCCTGGACAGTGAAGATGTTTATGGAGAAGAGGACACACAGGAAAATGGGTTGATGGATGAGAAGCTGTGGGAGTACATCGGAAGCAATGCTGCCGATGACATAGAAGGCGGCGGCTGGTCCAGCAGCTACACAGGGCAAAGCTTTTCAAAAGAGGAAATGGATGAGTATGTCGATAATACCTTCAAAAAGCTGCAACCCTATCTGAATAAAGGCGCAAGGGTACTGGAAATCGGATGTGCATCCGGCTTGACCTTGTTCAAGGTGGTTCCACATGTGGGGTTCTATTATGCTACGGATTTGTCAGGCACTATCATTGAAAGGAACAGGCAGAGGGTCATCAAGGAAGGGATACAAAACATACAGCTGGAACGCCTGGCTGCCCATGAGATTGACAGGATTCAGGAGAAGGAATTTGACATCATCATCATCAACAGTGTTATCCATCTTTTCCAAGGACACAACTATCTTAGAAAGGTCATACTAAAGGCCATTGACATGCTTGGCGAGAAGGGTGTCCTATTCATTGGAGATATCATCGATCAGGAGAAAAAGACCGATCTGATCCAATCGTTGATTGATTTCAAGCAGGAACACTTGTCATCAAAATACAGAACAAAGACCGATTACTCGGCGGAACTATTTGTATCAAGAGATTACTTTAGCGATTTACAGGCAGATATTCAAAAGATAGAAAAGATTAACATCTCCAATAAGCTTTATACCATAGAGAACGAGTTAACCCGATATCGATATGATGCAATCATCGAGATCGATAAAGCCCGCAGTGACAAACCGGTCCAGAATAGAAAGAAAAAGTACCAGTTTGATTCCGGTGTTCTGGAGAGATATGACAATACGGACATGGATACCAAAGTAAGCTCGAATTCCGTTGCCTATGTGATATACACATCCGGTTCCACAGGTATGCCGAAAGGTACGATGATCGAGCACTATTCCGTAATAAACAGACTGAACTGGATGCAGAAGAAGTACCCTATCGGAGAGGAAGATGTAATACTGCAAAAGACACCGTTTACATTTGACGTGTCCGTATGGGAGCTGTTCTGGTGGTCATTCCAGGGAGCCACAGTGTGCTTTCTGGCTTCAGGAGGAGAAAAAGACCCGGAAGAAATCATGAAAGCCATAGAAAAGAATAAAGTGACCACACTGCACTTTGTACCCTCCATGCTGGGCATATTCCTGGAACATGTAAAAGATGCGGGCGTTAATGGATTATCCAGCCTCCGGCAGGTTTTTGCCAGCGGTGAAGCACTTAGCCTGCACCACGTGCGGCAATTCAATGATTTGTTGAATAAAAAGACCGGTACAACCCTGCATAACCTTTACGGACCTACAGAAGCTACGGTGGACGTATCCTATTTCGACTGCTCCACAGGAGAAGAGGCTGATACGATTCCGATCGGCAAACCCATTGACAATATCCATTTGTATATCGTGGATAAGAACGGGAAACCGCTGCCGGTGGGCATATCAGGGGAGCTTTGCATCGCCGGGGACGGACTGGCAAGGGGATACCTGAACAGGCCGGAACTTACAGCAGCCAAGTTCGTTCCAAATCCTTTCATAAAGGGAGAGCGGATGTATCGAACAGGAGACCTGACAAGATGGCTACCGGACGGAAATATAGAGTTCCTGGGCAGAATGGACCACCAGGTAAAAATAAGGGGCTTCCGAATCGAACTGGGAGAGATCGAAAGCCAACTGTCAAAACATGAATCCATAAAGGAGGCGGTCGTCGTTGCCAGGGAGCATCAGGACGGAAGCAGGAATCTTTGTGCGTATATAGTATCCGAAAGGGAGCTGACATTCGGAGAAATGAGGGAGTATCTTTCAAGGGCACTGCCGGACTATATGATCCCGTCCTACTTCGTACAGCTTGACAAGCTGCCTTTGAACGCCAATGGAAAGATCGACAGGAAGGCACTGCCCGAGCCGGATGGAAGCGTAAGTACAGGGGTCGGATATGAGGCGCCGGGGAACCAACTGGAAGAAGAGTTGGTCAAGATATGGAAGGATATCCTTGGCGTGGATCGGATCGGAATCAACGACAACTTCTTTGAACTTGGCGGACACTCATTAAGAGCGACGGTCCTTGTATCAAAAGTCCATAAGCTTTTAAACATAAAAATGAGCCTGGAAGAAGTGTTTTCAAACCAGACGGTTGCTGCTCAGGCAAAAGTGATACAGTTAAAAAATAATAAAATGGATGAACTGGAACAGATATTGCTTCACATGGAAAATTTATCCGACGAGGAAGTTCTGCGATTGTTATATGAATCGTGAAAATGATTTTACATGGATGAATTATATTTTAACGATACTAAAATCAAGGAAATTGAAGCGCGATGTAAAACCTTTATCGCGTTCAATATAGAACAAGAGGATAATAACTTTTCACAGTTATACTATTGAAACAAAAGAAATGGATGGGGTGAGGATTGTGGATAACATAACAGAGCGATTAAAAACACTATCTCCTGAAAGGAGAAAGCTATTGGAGAAATACCTTAAAAAAAGCAATATCGAAAGTGTGGAAGAAAGTTTTGCACCTATAAGTACTGCGGAGAAAAAGGAATATTATCAGTTATCCCCTGCACAAAAAAGGATGTATATACTCCGGCAGCTTGAGGGCAGCAATACAAGCTATAATACCCCCGGAGCAATCATAATTGAGGGCGCTCTTGACAGGGAGAAAATAGAAGATGCATTCCGGTGCCTTATGGAGAGGCACGAAACATTGAGGACCTCCTTTGAACTTGTTGCGGAAACACCTATGCAAAGGGTACATAGGGAGGTTGATTTTGGAATCACCTTTCTGGAGGCTGAAGAGGATCAACTGGAAGAGATGGTAAAAGGCTTCATAAGGCCCTTTGATTTAAGCAGGGCCCCCCTCCTTAGAGTAGGATTGGTAAAAGTATCGGAAGAAAAACATATATTATTATTTGATATGCATCACATCATATCCGATGGTGTATCCAGCAGTATACTCATCCGGGAGTTTAATACCTTGTACAATGGTGGAAAACTACCAGAGCTTACCATCCAATATAAGGATTTCTCGGAATGGCAAAATCAGATGTTACGGTCGGATTCAATGAAAGTACAAAAGGAATACTGGCTCGGGGTGTTTTCAGGAGAACTACCGGTTCTTAGCATGCCGACAGATTATCCCCGTCCATCCATTCAAAGCTTCGAAGGAAATAGTATAAGCTTCGAAATGGATGGGGATCTGGTAAAAGGCCTGAGCCATATAGCTTCAAAACGAGGGGCAACATTATACATGGTGCTATTGGCCGCATACAATATACTTTTATCCAAGTACAGCGGCCAGGAGGATATTGTCGTAGGCTCACCGATAGCAGGACGGCGGCATGCTGACCTGGAGGGTGTAATCGGCATGTTTGTAAACACACTGGCTATGAGGAATAATCCCGGAAGCTTCAAGACCTTTAGCCAGTTTCTGAATGAGGTCAAAGAGAACGCGTTGAAGGCTTACGCAAACCAGGATTTCCAGTTTGAAGAGCTGGTAGAAAGCCTGAACTTGAACAGGGATTTGAGCCGGAATCCTCTTTTTAACACGATGTTCGTATTGCAGAATGTAGAAGCAAGTGAATTATCCATAGAAAATTTGAACTTCAAGCCCTACGAATTTGACATCAAAGTATCAAAGTTTGACCTTACATTGGAGGCCATTCAAGTCAATGAGAAAATGGTGTTTACCCTTGAATATTGCACAAAGCTGTTCAAAAAAGAAACTATAGAAAGACTGGCAGATCATTATAAGAACATACTTGAATGTGTGATACTAAACGAGGAAGTTAAGATTTCCGAGATTGACATGATGTCGGAAAAAGAGAAAAAGCAAGTACTTTTTGACTTCAATGCCACAAAGGCCGATTATCCGAAGGACAAGACCCTGCATGAACTTTTTGAAGAGCAGGTAAAAAAGACACCGGATACCATAGCAATAGTATTTGAGGACAAATCATTAACATACAGGGAGCTTAATGCAAGGGCGAATCAGCTTGCGAGGGTATTACGGGGAAAAGGAGTACAGGCTGACAGCATCGTAGCCATCATGGCAGAGCGTTCATTGGAGATGATAATCGGTATCCTTGGTATATTGAAGGCAGGAGGAGCATACCTTCCGATCGATCCTGCTTATCCATCGGAGCGGATAAATTTTATGCTGAAGGATAGTGGGACAGGATTCCTGCTAGCGCAGAGAGGATTGACTGAAAATACTGAGTACGGAGGGGAAACTCTATACATTGATGATGAAAAGACATACACAGGGGATATATGTGACCTTGAGCATATCAACAGTTCAAATGACGTGGCCTATATCATATATACATCAGGTACTACCGGTAACCCCAAAGGTGTAATGATTGAGCATAAAAATGTTGCAAGACTCTTGTTCAATAGTAAAAACCAGTTTGATTTCAATGAAAATGATGTCTGGACGATGTTCCATTCATACTGTTTTGATTTTTCGGTATGGGAGATGTATGGTGCGCTTCTTTACGGTGGAAAGCTTGTAATTGTACCCAGCCTTGTGGCTAAAGATGCTGGTGAGTATCTGAGACTTATAAGGAATGAGGGAGTCACTGTATTAAATCAAACACCTACCGCTTTCTACAGCCTATCTGGCGAGGAAGAAAAAAATATGGACAACAGTCTGAAAGTCAGGTATGTGATTTTTGGTGGAGAAGCCCTGAAACCCATCATGCTTAAAGCGTGGAGGGCAAAATATCTTGCAGCAAAACTGATAAATATGTATGGAATAACAGAGACCACTGTGCATGTAACCTATAAGGAAATCACAGAGGAAGATATCAATCTCAATATCAGCAACATCGGAAAACCAATTGCTACACTCACTACGTATATAATGGATAGAAATATGAAACTGTTGCCTATAGGTGCTGTTGGAGAGTTATGCGTTGGAGGAGACGGTGTGGGAAGGGGGTACCTGAACAGACCGGAGCTTACCAATGAGAAGTTTGTGAATAACCCCTATACAGGGGAAAGGATATACAGATCTGGCGATTTGGCAAGGCTTTTACCCAACGGAGAGATGGAGTATCTGGGCAGGTTGGATCACCAGGTAAAAATCAGAGGGCACAGGATCGAGCTGGGAGAAATTGAAAATCAACTTTTAAAAATCGGTGCTATAAAGGAAACAGTTGTATTAGCACGAGAAAGTACTACCAGCAACATCTATTTATGTGCGTATTATGTAGCTATGGCTCCACTGCCTGTTGCGGAGATAAGGGAAAAACTCAAGGATACACTTCCGGAATACATGATTCCGGCCTATTTCATTCATATGAATAGTATTCCAATGACATCCAATGGGAAAGTAAACATTAAGGAGCTGCCTGAACCAGGTGGAAGTATAAATACGGGGACGGAGTTTGTCCAACCCAGGAATGAAATGGAAGAAAAATTGGCAAAGGTATGGATTGAAGTACTGGGAATTGATTCAGTGAGTGTTAACGATAGTTTCTTTAGCTTGGGAGGAGATTCCATTAAAGCCATAGGCCTTGTTAACAAGATAAATCAATTCATTGGAACTGGAGTCCAGATAAAAGACTTATATCAAAACCAGACAATTGAACAGTTAGCCGCCTTCGTGCAAAAAGAAGTCAAACCGGTTGTTGAAGATATGTTGAAAGAGGGACTGGCGGCGATAGATGCTATCAAACATGGAATACTGAAATATGAGATGGAGGGAAAAAAACTGCCGCCAGACTTTGAAGATATTTATCCTTTAAGTTCCATCCAAAAAGGAATGATGTTTTTCTCAAAACTGAGATCCGAAGAACCCATCTATCATGATCAATTTGTATATGACGTAAGGATAAACGATTTTGACATGGATCGGTTTAAGAAAGCCATCGAGCTGATTTGTCAAAGACACTCCATTCTGAGAACTACCTTTAATACCGATGGCTTTGATCAGCCTGTACAAATTGTGCATAAGAACCGGATTCCAGAAATTTCTCTGGTGGAGGTTTCACATTTGGAACAAACGGAGCAGAAAAAATGTATCGATGAGTATCTTCAAAATGACTTGAAGGATAAATTTATGGTTGGAGACCGGCTGCTCTGGCGATTAGGTATTTTCAAAACAAGTAAAGACAGGTATTACATGGTTCTTAGCTTCCAACATGCTATCCTTGATGGCTGGAGTGTTTCTGTTCTCATCCATGAATTATCTAAAATTTATGGTCTGGTGATTGAGGGAAAAGAACCGGATATGCCGGGGCTCAAGAATAGTTACAAGGAGTATGTGGCTTATACCATTGGGCGCAGCAAGACGGAAGAAAATGAAATATATTGGAAGAAAATGCTGGAAGGGTACACCAGAAATAAACTGCCTTTTAATATTTCAAATAAAAAAATCAACAATGTCGCAGGCAGCAGAATTTTTCGCAGAAACCTTGGTACGGCACTAATGAGAAAACTTGAAGTGGCGGCTCAAAAGTATAATTGTACGCTAAAGGAAATTTGTCTCAGTACGCACATATATTTATTGGGAATTATCACTGTGGAGAAAGATATTGTAACAGGCGTAGTAACCCATGACAGACCTGCGATAGAAGATAGTGACAAAATATTAGGATGCTTTTTGAATACCATTCCCATTCGGGTTGACATGAATGGTGTTATTACGAAATCTTCTTTGGTGGAAAAAGTAAAAGAGCATCAGGTCAAATCCAAGGTGCACGAACTGTTTTTAGGTGATATTGCCGGTATTATCGGGGAAAGCAGATCAAACAATGGTAACCCAATATTTGATACATTGTTTAATTATACAGACTTCCATATACTTGAAGGCATTGAAATGCCGGATTCATTGGAGTCAGAGGATGAGGAAAATCAGTACGAATCAAATGAAATGACCAATACACTCTTTGACCTTGAAATATCAGGAACGTTAAAGATATTCAATTTACAGATTAAGTATTCGCCAAATTATTTCTATGAAAACGATATTGAAACTGCATACAAGCTATATGTCCAAATATTGGAGAAATTCGCTGATGAAGATCGTGAAGTATTAGATATTGAAGAACTGATATTGGAGGAGGAGAAGAATAAAATCTTATATGAGTTTAATGATACAAAAACCGAGTATGCAAAACATATGCTGATGCACCAACTGTTTGAAGAGCAAGCACGCAAAGCGCCTGAGAACATCGCCTTGATATTTGAAGACAAAAAACTAACATACCGGGAATTAAACCAGAAGTCAAATCAACTTGCAGCGATGCTTATTGAAAAAGGGGTTTGCTGCGGCGACAATGTCGCGCTCCTATCAAGCAGAAATTTTGAAATGATTATCGGTATGTTAGGTATACAAAAAGCAGGTGCTGCCTATGTGCCGATCGATCCTGATTATCCTGCTGCGAGGAGGGAGTATATAATCAGCAACTCAAAAGTTACGGCTGTAGTTGCAGACACGGATTATGGCACTAATTCGGATGTCAGTGTAAGAATTGACTTCCAGGAGATGGAGAAATACTCTGTTGAAAATCCTGGTATTATGAAATCCTCTAAGGAGCTTGCCTATATTATTTACACCTCAGGGTCTACCGGGGTTCCAAAAGGCGTAATGATCGAGCATCATTCGGCAGTGAACCTCATAAGTTGGGTCAACAAAGAATTTAATGTGACTGAAAAAGATACTTTATTGTTTATAACGTCCATGTGCTTTGACCTTTCCGTATATGATATTTTTGGCACTCTGGCCGCCGGCGGGAAAATAGTGATTGCGAAAAAAGAGCAGATTCAAGACCCGCAACGGCTAAAACAGTTGCTCAGGGAAGAAAAGATAACCTTCTGGGATTCCGTGCCTTCCACGATGAATTACATTGTTAATTCTATAGAGGAAAATGAAGAGGACTACTGTCAAACTGACCTTAGAATTGTGTTTATGAGTGGTGACTGGATTCCCGTCAGGTTGCCGGACAGTGTCAAGAAGCATTTTCCCAATGCAAGAGTTATCAGCTTGGGAGGTGCTACGGAGGGGACCGTATGGTCAATATACTATCCCATTGAGAAAGTTACAGAGTACCAGACAAGCATCCCATACGGAAAACCCATGGACAACAATTATTTCTACATACTGGATGACAATAGGAAGGTTGTACCTTACGGTGTTGCAGGAGAACTTTATATTGGCGGGGCAGGAGTAGCGAGGGGATATGCCAACGACATGGAAAAAACAGCCAAAGCCTTTGTAGAGAACAGATTCATTACAGGTGAAAAAATGTATAAGACGGGAGACCTGGGAAGGATGCTTCCCGATGGCAATATTGAGTTTCTTGGCAGGAAAGACCATCAGGTAAAAATCAGAGGTTACCGAGTTGAATTGGGAGAGATAGAAAACCAATTGCTAAAATGTGAGGATATAAGAGAAGCAGCCGTAGTAGATCGAACTGACTCAAAGGGCAACAAGTACCTGTGTGTTTATTTTGTTTCGGACAGGGACATAACTCCTTCCGAGTTACGGGAGCATCTGTCCAGGGAATTGCCTGATTATATGATGCCGGCATATTTTGCTAGAATGGAAAGGCTGCCTTTGACTCCTAACGGGAAAATAGACAGAAAGGCTCTTCCAGAACCTGAGACTGTTATTGAAGGAGTAGAATATGAGGCTCCACAAAATGAAATGGAGCAGAAGCTCGTTGACATATGGAGTCAGATTTTGGGAGTCGAAAGGATAGGGGTAAATGACAGCTTTTTTGAATTGGGAGGCAATTCATTAAATATTACGACGCTTGTATCTAGAATACGAAAGGAATGTTCTGTAGAGTTACCTATAAAAGAAATATTTGCGGATGCTACAGTTAAAAATCTTGCGTTATGCATAGTACGTATTCAGGGCCAAAAAACGAACGAAATCTTTGACAAAGGGGAATAATCATGTATATTTTCGATGAACTGGAATCAAATGTTAGATCATATTGCAGGGATTTTCCAGAAGTATTCAATACAGCCAAGGGGTCAATATTGTATTCTGAATCAGGAAAGGAATATGTTGACTTTTTTTCGGGGGCTGGTGCTCTCAATTATGGACATAATAATGAGTTTATTAAACAGCAGCTCCTATCTTATATTGAATCGGATGGTATTACCCATGGGTTGGATATGCATACGAAAGCTAAAAAGGAATTTATTGCGGATTTTTCGGAATTTATTCTTAAACCAAGAGGTTTAAACTATAAGATGCAATTTTGTGGTTCTACCGGTACAAATGCAGTGGAAGCAGCGTTAAAGCTGGCGAGGAAGGTTAAAAACAGGTCAAGGATCTATGCATTCATGGGTTCCTTTCATGGAATGTCACTAGGAAGCTTGGCGGTAACCAGTGATATTGAATCACGGATGGGTGCGGGTATTCCTTTGGATCACGTTACTTTTATGCCTTATCCATATGGTTTCATGAAAGAGTTTGATACCATACGCTATATTCAAAATATATTGGACGACGATCATTCCGGTGTTGAAAAGCCTGCTGCAATCATCGTTGAAACTCTGCAATCAGAAGGGGGGATCATTCAAGCTCCCATTGAATGGATTCAAAAACTTGCAGATTTATGCAAAAGGAACGATATACTTTTGATTTGTGATGATATTCAGGTAGGGTGTGGCAGGACAGGCAAGTTTTTCTCCTTCGAGCATGCCTCCATTGTTCCGGATATCGTCATACTCTCAAAGTCCATCAGCGGGTATGGATTGCCCATGTCCATGCTTCTGTTCAAACCGGAAATGGACATTTGGAAACCGGGGGAGCATAACGGGACTTTCCGGGGAAATCAGCTTGCTTTTGTTGCTGCAAAAGCTGCCCTTGAGTACTGGTGGGAATTTAATCTGGAAAGGCAAGTCATGGAAAATGAAGCGTTCATAAAGGAATACTTATATAGCAGGATTGCGCCATTAAGCCGCCAAATCCAAATCAGGGGCCGGGGAATGATATGGGGGATCGATTTTTCCAATTGTGAAAAAGAGGGCATATCCAATGAAATCGTCGCAAAGTGCTTCCAAAAGGGATTGATTATAGAAAGAGCCGGGCGTAAACACAATGTAATTAAGCTGCTGCCTCCGTTGACCACCGAAGTCCCTTTGCTGGAAAAAGGCTGTGATCTGCTTAGAGATGCAATTGAAGAATATTTGGACTCACGGACGCCGGCGCTGCTACGGTAAGGAGTTTTAAACCGGGAAAACACACTGTTTTTTACGATTTATAAAAACATAAAGTATGAGGGGGATAACAAAATGAAAAAAATGCTTCCTATCAAAAGGTATGATGGACTAGACCGCACTGACAAATATGAGTGCTGGACCGCCCTGCGGTTATCTGCGGCCCTTGCGGATGACAGGTTCCTTCCCTGGTATTTGGAGAATTTCATCAGCATCATGTTGGACCAGCATTACTGTACAATGTATCATGACTTTGGTTCGCTTACTTCTTTAAGCCTGTACAATGAACCACTGATAATTAATGAAATATATGATAAGAGCAACATTCTTGCCCGTGTGATTGAGACTCTTAATAATAACGGTTATATTAACCTGTATTATGACAGGTATTATTTGAAAGGCTGCGACTGGTATATGAGAGAGCATTATTTGCATGATATCCTAATTTACGGTTATGACACCGATGAGAGGGTAATTCACTTCTTTGACTCCGAAATGAATCCTAGTGCTGCCGATATGACAATGGACTTTGATGCGTTTGAAAAATCATTCGCATCCTCATTGAAGTATCTGAAGATAAAAAAGGTTGAATACTGCTGGCAATATATACTTAATCTGCCTCTACACGAGATATACCTAAAAGAACCCACTCCAGGAAGGCAAATTAATTTGACAAAAATTTATGAAGCCATTGATAGCAATCTACGGGGAGGAGAGTTTATTTGTGAGAATTATTCTACGGAAAATGTATTGTTCCCAACGTCATATAAATCAAAAAAGTGCCGGTATGGAGTATCTATTTTCAAAGGTCTTTATGATGAATTGTTGAATATCGTGAAAGAAGAGGGTGGTTATCGGGAAAATCCCAACAACCGGTTCATATCCTATGGTTTATTAAAGATTACCGATAATAAAAAAGACTTGCTGTACAGGTTAAATTATTTGAACGACAATGGATTTTTAAAGCTAAGCAGCAACATCGCCGAAAACATTGCCTGCATGAACCATGCAATTCAAGCTGCGTATGATCTTATTATTGAATCTGCTCAAGAGTATAATGTTGAAGCTGTCGAGAAAGCGCAAGAAAAACTTAAAGAAGCGGAAAAGCTGGATATTCAAGTTCTCACGGAAGCAAAAGGTTTAGTTTACAAAGCGATGCAGAGCAAAAGACTTTGGTATTGAGGAATGAGGGGGTGATACTATGGAGAACAGCCGGAATAGTGTTATTGGTAATATTTATTATCATGTAGAAGATGTACGGATGGAAAAAGGGGAAGGTATATACATTTATGACTCAGAAGGGAATGAATATGTTGACTGCGCATCTGCGACCTTCAATCTTGTTTTAGGCTACAGCAACAAAGAAGTGCTTGATGCTGTTAAAGAACAGATGGACAAGCTGGTGCATACAACATCTTCTTTTCAGACCGCAGCGATCAATAACATGGTTGAGCGGCTTGTAAGTATAGCACCTAAAAACCTGACAAAGGTGCATCCTAAAGTGTGCGGAGGCTCTGTTGCCAATGAAGGGGCTATTAAGATGGCTCAATATGCTACTGGGAAAAGGGATGTTATAAGCTTGTTTAGAAGCCACCTTGGCCAAACCTATATGATGATGAACCTTTCAGGAAATGCTTTCAGAAGGGAGCCGTTCCCACCGGCTTGTTCCATGGGTTTACAGGTGCCGGACCCGTATTGCTACAGGTGCTTTTACAAGCAAAAACCGGAGACCTGCAATATGCTTTGTGTTGAAAGAATCAATGACTTTATAGAATACGGCAGCAGCGGACAAGTGGCATGCATGATGGTGGAGCCCATATCTGGAAATGGTGGCAATATAGTTCCTCCAATGGGTTATTTAAGAGCTTTGAAAAAATTATGTGAAGAACATGGGATGGCATTGATTCTCGATGAAATTCAGACGGGTTTCGGACGGACAGGAAAAATGTTTGCAGCAGAGTATTATGAAGTTGAACCGAACATAATGACTGTTGCAAAGGGGCTGGGAGGCACAGGCTTTCAAGTTGCAGCCATACTGGCAGAGGAAAAGTATGCAGGAATGGAGGGACACCACCACTCCTTTACCTATGGATCAAACGTTTTAGCAGCTGCAGCAGCGAGTAAGACCTTGGAAATCATAGCCCGTCCGGGCTTCCTGGAAAATGTACAAGCAGTAGGCCATTACATAATGGAGAGATTGTATAAAATGCAGGAAAGATTCAAATTTATGGGGGATGTCCGAGGAGTGGGGCTGATGATAGGAATCGAAATTGTAGATTCGGAGGGCAACCCGGACGTAGCATTAACGAATAAGATTGCAAAAAATGCAATGGAGTACGGATTAATCCTAAGAACTTCACGATACGGCTTCGGTAATGTCTTTAAAATACGTCCACCATTGATTATAACCATGGCGGAAGCAGAAGAACTTTGTGACAGGCTGGAGAGAACCCTTGCAGATGTAAGGTAAAAGTACTTTGCTATATGGCATTTATGAGCGTTTATAAATTGTTTATAAATTGTTTATTTTGAAAGGAGTAGTATATACAATGAAGGATTATATAATAGAGTTGGCGGAATATGTCTTCAACAAAGTTTCAAGTTCAAAAGGGACTTTGAAGAATCGAATTGTTAACGGTTATTCCATTGGTGGTGATGCTCAATTTAATATTGACACGATTGCAGAAGATGCAGTTCTTGAGTACATCCAGGAAAGCAATAAGGATATTGCAGTGTATTCAGAAGATGAGGGATTAAAAATATTTGGTAAAAACCCTGAACATATTCTCATTGTGGATCCGATCGATGGGACAAGACCCATGGCTGCAGGACTGGAAATGGCATGTATATCCATAGCTGCAGCCAAGTATTCCAAAGAAGCAAAGATAAAGGATATTCAGTATGCATTGGTTAAGGAATTAAAAACGGGTTCATATATCTATAGCGATTATTCTAATGATGGAATCATCTACGAAGGCTATCAGATTCCGCTGCCAAACCTAAGCAAAACAGTGGATTTGAATAAAATGTTTTGGACGATCGAATTTAATGGTCATCCTATGAAGCTCATGTTTGAAGCTTACGGACATTTGGTGGATAACTCGGCTAACAATGGAGGCGTATTTATTTTCAACAGTGCAACCTATTCAATTTCCAGAATAATAACAGGCCAAATGGATGCTTATGTTGATATTGGAAACCGTCTATTAAAGGACAATCCTGCACTGCTTCCGGAATTTGAAAGTGTAGGTAATGGAAAGGTATTACACCTTTTTCCCTATGATATAGCAGCCATCGTATATATTGCTCAAAAGGCAGGTGTGATTATTACAGATGCCTACGGCAATTCATTGGAGGAGACCCTTTTGATGGATATAAGCTACAAGAATCAGCAGTCCTGCATTGCTGCATCAACTAAGGAATTGCATGAAAAGCTGCTTAACAGCATTAAGTTTCCGTTGTAAATTGAAAAGCTTAAGAGTTGATGAGCGTAGAATTTATATGGTTGAATTGTAAAATGACTTATGCTGTACTGTTTAAGCTAAATTTAAGGAGATAGTAAGTGTTCTACGTATAGAAGGGTAATGGTTGCAAACAGGGGAGAAATTGCATTAAGGATTTTCAGAACTTTACGTGAAATGTCAAGGAACCTTTCGGGACTTCTTACGTCAAATAACAGTATAAACAAGGGAGGTGTCATGCATTTGAAAAGAATTTTATTTATAGTATTAACGGCCACTTTAATAATCAGTACAATTGGCTGTATGAAAGCGTCTGGTAGTAAGAGTCAAGAAAAGGTAGGTATCCGGGGGCAAGTCACACAAGTGTTGATGGATTCTAGTGGTGCGGTGTCTGCTATTACGGTAGAAGGGAAGGTTGAAAGTGATACCGTCCACGATAAGGCAAAGGTTGGTATAGATAAGGGGACGAAAATATCTAAAGGGAACACAGGTCAAAAACTACCAGCCAGCGAATTAAAGGAAGGCATGAAAGTTGAAGTGGTTTTTGAAGGACCTGTAGCTGAATCTTATCCTGTCCAGGGTAAAGCCAAAACCATAAGGGTTATTGACTAACTCGTGTATAAAATAAAGTCCATGGTAATTTCGAAATGATACCGTGGACTTTATTTTATAACAGGAAAACTGGTATATCTCCTATAGACATTCTTTTGGCAAAGTGAAATTTATAGCATCTATGATCTTATCATTGCTTCCACCACCGTAAGCAATATCTCACTTGCTATAATACTGTCCTAGTGAAATTCCGTTTGAACCAAGAGGGATTTGGTGGTCAAGACCGATAAATTTGCCCCCGGATTGCCATAGCGCAGGTTTCAGCAATCCATATTTTGCTTCATCCCACGTTGCCCAATCATGTCCTAATAAGCCTCCGGTATCGCCGGAGTTCGGGTTTATACACCAAAATGTATGGTGAATGCGTTTTTGAATCATGTAATCCCTCAGTAGCGTCATCCATTTTTGGTTTTTGCCTCCATCCATATGTCCGCCCCACTCACCGATCAGAAGGGGTGCAATCCCTTTATCGTCAATGTATGCCCAAGTATCATACCAATAGTCGTCCAACAAGGTTTGGGTTGTAAAATCCTTATCAAACCAGGATTGGTTGTATACGAAAGGACCGTAGTCATGGGGGGAATATACAATCTGACTGTTGAGTGAACCTAAATTAATGGGATAGTCTTTCACTCCCCGTAAATTTCCGCCCCACCATGCGCCATACCAGGGAGCGGCGTCACCGGTTGCTCCCCAAACATCCGGTGTGTTGAATGTATACCCCTTTTCCGTCTTGGGATATTGCTCGATTCCTTCAATCATGATCAACAACTTTGGATTTGCTCCAAGTATTGCTCTTGCACACGTTTCAGCAGCATATTTCCAGTTGTTCTCGTCTGTAGAATTATCCCATTTGGCCATATCCGCAGGTGGTGCAGCTGCATATCCGCGTTTTCCATGAGGTTCATTTTTTAAGTCCAGTGCCAGGATGGTATCATCATTTTTGTATTTGTTGGCTAACCAAACCAGGGTATCTATCCACTTGGCCGTAGTAATCTGGCCGGCCGTAGATGTGTTCAGCCCATACCATAACGGGTAGATATGCCCCGAATTATTGGCATCAGGACTATGCACATCAACCATTACCTTGATTCCGAGCTCCTTACAATACCTCATTATAATGTCGAAGATTTCCATGCTGTTTTTTACACCATTGGTTTGGGGATCATAAAAATCAGGGTTGACCACATAATAGGGAGGGTTGTTGCCGGCGCTCACACTGGATACTTTATTGGGTTTTCCAACCATCCAGCTATAGAGAAGTTCCGTCGAGATGGGTATTCTTAAAAATCCTATTCCTCGATCGGCTACGCTCTTTAAGATGGTCTTCACATCGTACCATGCACCATGAAAACAGTTTTCACTACAGTTAAAACCAAACCAATTGGCACCCGTCAGCCAAACTTCATTTCCATACATATCGTAAATTTTGTCCCCAACACAATGCAGCCAGTCGTCATTATTGGTATCGACGGCTTTTACTGTGGGTCCCATGTCAGTTGAAAAACAGAATACAAAAAGAATCATGAGTGCTACAACCAGCGAAATTATTCTTTTTACCTGCATAAAATCTCTTCTCCTTTACCAAATAAAATTTATGCATTTAAACTGTATATCCCATAAGTTGTAAGCATGAATGTCGAAATGACCGGTCGTTCATTGGATGGATGAAGTAACAGTGGTTTTAAAGGGATTTATGAGTAATAAGATGTATTTTCACCTCCTTCAAATAGAAATTGAAATAATTTTAAAATTTACAGATATTGGTATAGGTATTTTATTGAAAATTCCATATAAAATCAATCCTCAAAATATATTTGATAGGAAAAAATTTAATTATTTGAGATTGAGGTGGGTGATTATATAAAAACATACTATTATTTTCGAAATATTTGAGAACATAATTTTTGCCTGGAACAGCACATGCCTGGTGTAAGATTGTATACACCAGGCATTAATGCATTGGTTCATCCTCCCTGTCAGAAGCAGCGAGGGTTTGATGGGAGAGGAGGGATGCGGTAATTTTATAAAGGAAAAATCATCCCTTTCAAGGGGCTAACGCTGCTTCAGCTTAAATTCCTCGCCCTCATAAATTCGGATAGGGTTACCCCTTTCGAGAGTATTATGCTGCATCCACATTATCCTTCTATGGTTTGAGGAGTCCTCGTCATTCCTTGCTTTGATAAGATTTCCTAACCGGCTAAGTGCCAGTTTTTTATTCATATACTGCGATCTTTCCTCACTTGCTGTTACAGTCAAACCGGTAGGAAGGTGAAATGCCCTCACGGCTGTTTCCACCTTATTGACATTTTGACCTCCTGGACCTGAGCTTCTCATGGATTCAAACCTTACATCCTTTTCGGAGAAGGTAAGCTTTTCCGGGTCTTTAAACACCTCTATAGCAATAAACCAGTTCTTCCTTTTGTGGTTAGGCCGGTAGGGGCTTTTGCAAATCCATAGAACGGTACCGTTTATAGTTTCACTCGTCTTTTCATACTCCTGACACTCCAGGGATAAGAGTGCGGATTTTAAGCTACCCGGCGTATTTCCTTCTACTACATCAATGACCGTGGTTTTTATTCCTTTATTACGGCATTCCTTCTGGTATGATTTCAAGAAAAGGCTTACCGCAAGTTCGCATTCACCGGGGCCTTTTCCAGAGCTGATCTGTATCCACATAATTCCTCCTATGCTTTATAAGTTACTATTGGTTTGAAGGTGGCAATAATGTTTATCAATCCGAAGTCCAGAAGACTTTGAATTACTGTATCAATATTTTTATAAGCTTCCGGAGCTTCTTCGAAAAGCAGGTTATGATCATTGCAAATTACCCTCCCTTTAAGCTTTGTATACTTGATGGTTTCTTTTGTATATTTACTTTCAAGTCTTGACCTGCACATACTTCGTTCCCATTTCCGGCCTGCACCGTGAGCCAAAGAATATCCCGAGACTTCAGTATGCTCCGTTGGCATTACCAAATATGTGAGCGTTCCTCTTGAACCAGGTATTACAACAGCTCCTTTATCACTGGGGGAAGCCCCTTTTCTGTGGATGTACAGCAGTTTATCATCACATTCTTTTACGCTCACACTATTATGGGAGCAGTCCATCAGCTTGACTGTTTGGGTGCTTACTCCGAAGGCCTTAAGAATTCGGTATGCAATTAACTCTCTGTTGATAGCAGCCCAATGGACGGCATTATCATGTTTTGATAGGTATTCCTTTGCTGCATCTGAAGTTTGCAGTAATCCGTTTTGAGCTTGATAAAGCCTGATACTTTCATCAAGGATAGCCTGGCCATAGCCTCGGGACCCGCTGTGGATCAGGAGCATGATCTGTTTTTTATCAAAGCCAAGGTTCGTAAATGTTTCCTCCTCAAATATGCTTTCAACTTCCTGGAGCTCTGCAAAATGATTTCCACCTCCAATGGTTCCGAGGCTGGTGCCTAGGGGAGAAGAAGCCGGATTTGCATATCCGATTCCAGGCAATTCAATTTCTTTTAAACTTCCGAGATTTTCTACTTTCTTTATAAGTCTTTCAATTTTAACCTTTCTTTTTTCTATATCTGTCATAAACATCCCCATTCCGCAGCCGATATCGTTACCTACCAGGTGTGGGTAAATTACGCCTTCCGTGATAATCGCCGCACCCACAGGGGTCTTGCCGGGGTGAAGGTCGGGTAGCCCAATGGCTTTTACTACACCCGGCAGGGTGCTGATCTGATTAAGCTGGTTAACTGCATTTTGTTCAAGCCAGTTTTTTTCAGATGAAATAATAGTTACATTACTCATATATGATTTGTTTTCTCCTTCCGCATTTAACATGTCTCTTACCTCTTAAAAGGGCATAAAAATACCGTGATACAGTAAACTTCGCACCAAATAAATAACCTGAATGCAGCGAAGTTTGAAATGCATTGTTCCGGTCACAGTGAATGAAAATTAGTGACCGGTGCATTATAACCACGGCTTTTTTGGCAATAAAAAAACACGATAACCCATCGTGCAGTCTGTAGCAGTATATTTGTTTTATAATTTTCAGGGAAGTATAATTCTTTCTTGATTTGTGAATTTCCCTTAAAAACATTTCAACAAAATCTACTTTGATAAAATCCTATTAAAGATTTTGTTCCTATCAGGTGACGGTTACTTACAAAGGGTGACCACAAAAAGCACAACAATAAAGAGGCTACTATGCTCTCTATGCGTTGCCCTTTGGGTCCGATATTAAATTATAAACTAAGCACCTCATAATTTGTCATTGTTGTCATTTTCAACACTCCTTTTCTGGTTGTATGGACGAGCAGTTGACATAATCAACGACCAGTCGCCTGATTGAATAAAAATAGATGTTGCCATAACATCATATAATGGGACAAAGCCGTAAGTCAATATTTGTAATTAATTTGTAAACTTCGATTAAAGTAAATTTAGTTGGATGTGAAGTACGAAATGCCCTATTGCGGTCAAAGGGAAATAAAGTGAGATTTTGTGCCCTAATAGCGAATTATCGCTGGGATCGTTTTGTTTTCTTTTCAAAACACGGAGTTACTAAAAAATGTTAAGAAGGTATTGACATTGGATGGAATTAGCAATAAAATGTTATTAACAAAATGATAATAACAAAACGTTAAAATCAATATATTGGGTGATGAAGATGGATAAAGAACAGCTTAAAAACAGACAGGGACTTACGGAAGAAGAGTTTTTGAGGAAGTATGATGCAAGTATTTATGAAAGGCCGTCTGTAACAGTCGACATGTTAATCTTTACTGTAATGGATGAGGAAAAGGAAAACTACAGAAAACTGCCGGAAAAAGCGTTAAAGCTGCTTTTAATCAAAAGAGGAGACCATCCCTATATTGGGCAGTGGGCTTTGCCGGGAGGTTTTGTGACAGAGAGCGAGAGTATTGATGAAGCTGCTTTGCGGGAACTGAAAACTGAAACCAATATTGATACTATTTACATGGAACAGCTTTATACATGGGGGGATGTAAAAAGAGATCCCCGTACACGGGTTATCAGTTGTTCCTATATGGCGCTTATCGATAGCAGCTCCTTCGAGGTCAAGGCTGGTGATGATGCGGATGATGCAATGTGGTTCAATGTTAAGTACAGTGTGTTTGAAGAGAAGAAAATCCTTTTGGAGAGAGGGTTTGTATATGAAAAATTAGTGAAGCTTACTCTTTCAAACGAGATGGATACGCTGGAAGTGATTGTGAAAGTTATTGAAAGATATGAAGGAAGAGCAGTAAGGGTAGAAAGAGAGATTATGGACTCCACCGGCATTGCATTTGATCATGCAAAAATGATTGAATATGCAGTGGCAAGACTTAGAAATAAGATCGAATATACGGATATAGCCTTTAATCTTATGCCGGAACTTTTCACGCTGTCAGAGCTTCAGCAGGTTTATGAAGTGATTCTGGGCAAGGAACTTCTTGCCGCTGCATTCAGGAGAAAGATAGTGGACATGGTGGTTGAAACCAACCAGTTTACAAAGGATGCAGGGCATAGACCTTCGAAGCTGTACAGGTTTAATCCGAATTGGCGAAATGTGTAATTGAAAGGAGCGGGAGCAGCGATTATGGAGAAATTCACTTTTTTCTGGAGGACACAGTCACCTTTTTCACAGTGGCATCCGTCAAGGTTTATTGTAGGTGGAATTGAGTTCAATTGTGCTGAACAATACATGATGTATATGAAAGCGAAGCTCTTTGGGGATGAGGAAATGGCACAGAAGATACTAAAAGCAAAATCACCCGTTCAACAGAAGGCACTCGGACGTAATGTAAGACACTTTGACCAGGAGAAATGGGAAAGTAATTGCAGGAAGATCGTATATGACGGTAATTACGCTAAGTTTACGCAGAATGAAGAGTTAAAACAATTACTCGTTAAGACAAAAGGGACTACATTGGTGGAAGCAAGCCCAACGGATCGTATTTGGGGTGTCGGTTTGGCGGAAGAAGACCCAAGAATCCGAGATAGAAGGACGTGGAGAGGTAAAAACTGGTTAGGTGAAATAATAACGCAAGTGAGAGAAGATTTGTGTAAAGGTGAAGCTAAATAATGTTTAATGATGGGGTGGTTCCAATGGCAGATCGGTTTGAAATTATACAGGGAGATATAACAAAACAGAATGTGGATGCTATAGTAAATGCCGCAAACAGTTCACTTTTAGGTGGTGGCGGCGTGGATGGCGTGATACATAGGGCAGCAGGGCCTGAGTTGCTTGAAGAGTGTAGAAAACTTAACGGGTGCAAGACTGGAGAAGCAAAAATAACAAAGGGCTATAAGCTGCCGGCAAGATGGGTTATTCACACTGTAGGTCCCGTTTGGCGGGGTGGTAACAATAATGAAGATAGTCTTTTGTCAGCGTGCTATAAAAACTCCCTAAAACTCGCAGTTGAAAATGGTGTAAAAACCATAATTTTTCCGTCAATAAGTACAGGAGCTTACAGATTTCCAATAGATAGAGCGGCGGAAATTGCTATTAAGGAGATTAAAAAATTTCTGGAAACGGATGCAAGGATTGAGAAGGTATTCATGATTTGTTATGACGAGAATACGTATAAAAAATATTATGAGATATGTGAGAGTTTTAACTAGAAGAGGTGATACCAATGGATTACGTTGGATTAAGTAAGGAAATATCCTATGCACTAAGGCATGCACCCTGGGAATATGAACTTGAACTGGACGAAAACGGTTGGGTAGGTGTAGAACAGCTTATTGCTTCATTACGAGAAGATAAAAAGTGGGAGAACATCAGCAAAGAGGATATAATTGAAGCTTTAAATTCTTCGGATAAAAAAAGACATGAAATAGACCATGGGAAGATAAGAGCTTTATACGGACACTCAGTACCACAGAAAATTATCAAAATTGCAGAAGAGCCTCCTGAGATTCTCTATCATGGCACAGCAAGGCGCTTTCTGGAGGCTATATTGTCAGAAGGGCTTTTACCCAAAGGAAGACAGTATGTACATCTTTCTTCCGAAACCGATACTGCAATGCAAGTGGGTAGAAGAAGGGATGAGAAACCCGTATTGCTTAAAATTTATGCAAAAAGGGCTTGGAATGAAGGCGTTAGTTTTTATCACGGAAATGAAACCATTTGGTTGGCGGATTGTATTGATAAAAAATATATTGAGATTTAAATTTGATACAAACATCACGGTAATTAAATAAAATCAAGAATAGGTGAAGGAGGGTCAATTTATGTTTGGTTTTAGATTTATTAAGTTCCAACCGAGCGAATATGTCTTAAAGTACAGGAATGGAAAAATCGTCAAAGAGGGTGCCGGAATCTCATTTTATTACTATGCTCCCAGCACCTCCATTGTTGTTGTTCCTGTGGGAAGCGTGGATGCGCCTTTCATATTTGAAGAAGTGACTTCAGATTTCCAGACAGTGACGGTGCAGGGACAGATTACCTTTAGAATCGTTGACCAAAAGAAGATTGCAGGGCTTCTCAACTATACACTTGACATGAAGGGGAAGGGGTATGCTTCCGATGATCCTCAAAAATTGCCGCAAAGGGTAATAAACATTGTAAGAGTATTAACGAAGAAAACCCTTGAGAGCTTGCAGTTAAAGGACGCCATTAAATCCAGCGAGGCTCTTGCCCAAGGGATATTGAATGAAATCAGGCAAAACGAAGAAATAAATCTTCTTGGCATTGAGATTCTCGGCCTTTCAATATTAGCCATCCTCCCGAATAAAGAAACTGCCAGGGCTTTAGAAGCACAAGCGCGAGAGCAGATTCTTAAAAAGGCTGATGAGGCTATTTATGAAAGGCGAAATGCATCTATAGAACAGGAAAGACGTGTAAAGGAAAATGAGTATAATACGGAAATTGCAGTTGAAAATAAGAAAAAACAGGTAAGGGAAACCCAACTGGAGGCGGAAAGGGCTGTTCAGCAGAAGAAAAATCAACTCAAGGAAGAGCAGATGAACTTTGAAACCACGCTGGAAGAGAAAAAGAAAGACCTTATCGAGCTTACTGTACAAAATTCAAAAGCCGAAGCCGATGCAAAAGCTTATGAATTATCATCCGTTATGAAGGCCCTGGAAGGAATAGAACCGAATGTGATACAATCTCTTGCAAGTATTGGAATGCAGCCCGGTAAACTGATCGCAATTGCTTTTCAGGAATTGGCGGAAAATGCAGGAAAAATCGGTCAGTTGAACATATCCCCTGATTTGCTTCAGGAAATTGTTAAAGGGACGAAATGATTATGGATAGGTTAACGGAGAATAAAATCATCCTGATAAAAAGAAAAACCCGGCTTGAAGATCTGATTGCAAGGTATAATACCATTGCCCAGGCTAAGTTTTACATTGAACATCTGGGCAGCGATTTTTCAGATTATATTGCTGAAGATGAACAGTATAGGAAGGCTGTATCTGTGGCATATAGCGAATTAGATCCATTAGGCAGGGTGCAGGTTGTGGACCGGGAATATGTGCCTAATTTCATATTCGGTGATAATGATATGGTGGTGGTTGTAGGACAGGATGGGTTGGTAGCAAATACTTTGAAGTATCTTTCAACCCAATTGCTGATTGGTGTGAACCCTGATCCTGCCAGATGGGACGGCGTATTGCTTCCATTTAAGGTTTCTGACTTGAAGTTGGTTGTCCAGGATGTTTTCAGGAGGAAAAGACCCGTCAAAGAGGTTTCCATGGCAAAGGCGGTTTTAAATGATGGTCAGGTAATCTATGGGGTGAATGACTTGTTTATAGGGCAAAAGACACATGTTTCATCAAGGTACCTGATTCAACACGGTAACACGAAAGAACTGCAGTCATCCAGTGGCGTGATTGTATCGACAGGACTGGGGTCATCGGGATGGTTGAAGAGTGTGCTGGCGGGTGCAACTACTATTGTAAACTCCATTTCAGAGAAAAAAATAAAAGTTGAACGGAATAAACAGGCGGATTGGAGCAGTAACTATCTGTATTTTTCCGTACGGGAACCATTCCCAAGCAAAACAACACAAGCAAATCTGGTATTCGGCAGGGTGGATGAAGGCCATACCCTGAAGATTCTCTCCCAGATGCCCGAAAACGGTGTTATATTCAGTGACGGCATCGAAAGTGATTATCTTCACTTCAATTCAGGAATAGAGGCGACCATCCAAGTGGCTGAAAAAAAGGGACATTTGGTTGTATGAGGTTTGAATAAGTGAAGAAAGCAAAGCCATGAAACTGGTCTTGCACGTTTCCTCATCTTATCCGGAAAGCACAAGGGCAAACAAATACGGCGATGCCGTATTTGTTTGCCCTTTGCTTTTATGATAGAATGTAGGTTATACAAATTCAGATGGAACTTAGCTGATTCGTTCCTCGTAAAGCCCCAGAACCGTTGGCTGTACGATGCGCAAATCAACAGTTACCCATCCGATTGTATATAACATACAATGACAAGGTGAGGTTTTTATGCTGAATTCACTGAAGGCTATCAAGCGATTTAAGGAAGGGGACATGGATGTCCTTAAGACGGAAAAGTGGCTTCTTTATTTGGGATTAACCAGAGAAAGCAATATTAATATGGAGAGGATATCCTCCCTGGAAGAACTAAGAAGCAATTATGTACTTGATTATGTTGAGAGAACACTACTGGAATTGGAGCGCCTTTCAGTTGCCGAGGATCAGCGCAGAATTATTGAGGATGTGCTGAAGTGGTCGGAGGTCGCTAAGTGCGGGCTGCCGCATCAGAGAAAGAAATGGTTGAGTAAAGGATATAATCTATTCGTTCATAATATAGGCTCATCCCAAATTTATAGGAGTGAAGCTTGGGGTGAAGCTGCAGGTATACATAGCGTTGTCTATACACTTATCAATACCCATGGACTGATGGGGCAGTATGTAAGAGGAGAGGTTTCTCTTGAAGTGAATAGGCCCTTAACTGCCCTGATCGAAGAAGGTGTGGTTGAGAAAAGCCAGCTGCGGACGATGCTGCAGATACTTAACCGTTGTATCATTTCGGCAGTTTCACCAGAGTTGTGGAAGAACATAGAAAAGGATATATTGTCTATCATTGAAATTATTGTTTCCGGTACTTACCATTTGGAGTATTCACTGGAGCAAAGGCTTCAAAGACTGCGTTCCAGCGCTGCTATAAACGGGGAAAACTTTGAGTTGGAATTTGAGAAGCAGTTAACCGACAGTAAGATTCATGAGGTTTTCAAACATGTTTTTGAGGAGAGGGATCTCTGGTTTGTTGAGGCGGCACTCTATGATTTCTCCTTTGAAGAATTCATTAAGACCTTCATGCTTATCTATTCTTCCTGTGATATTAATGCCATAAAGCACATTAGCTTTGAAAATATGATGAAAGAGCTCTACTATCAGCATGAAGATAAAAAGAGAGTTAACATTTATAAAAAGAGAATTATTGAAAAATACCTGGCTGCCCTGAGCTATGAGGATATCCTCGCTGGTAAATTGTTTGAAAACAGCCATATCCGGCATGAAGTAGAAGTTAGAGATGAGCTTGATGATACCGCCTTTTTCAACTTCAAGTTTTCGCCTGCTGCTGCCAAGCTCATCGAGTTTTGTACTGAGGCGGAAAAATCCGATGTATTGTATGAAAGGGCGATTGTGCTGCTGTTTGATCTGTTCGGTTTCAGGAAGGATACCTATGACCGCTTCTATGAAGAGGAAAAGTATCTTAGCACGATGAATCAGTCGGTAGATCACAAGAGAGTAATTCTGGATTTTATCAAAGGAAACAGGGTGCTGGATATTGGACCGGGCGGCGGCGCTATTATGGACCTGATTGAGGAGAGATACCCCGAAAAGAAAGTAACAGGGATTGATATTTCTCAGAATGTCATTGATGCACTCCAGAAGAAAAAACAGTTGGAAAAGCATCAGTGGGATGTTCTGCAAGGGGATGCACTGAATTTAGCCAAGTATTTGCAACCTGGCAGTGTAGACACTATTATCTTCTGTTCCATCTTGCATGAACTTTTTTCCTATATTGAATTCAATGGAAGCAAGTTTAACCATGAGACTCTGGCTGCTGCCTTAAAAAGTGCCTTTGAAGTTCTCTCCGACGGTGGGAGGATTATCATACGGGATGGTATTATGACGGAGCCCACAGCGCAGAAGCGGATTATCAGGTTCCTTTCTGAAGAAGGGATTGAATTTTTGAAAAGGTATGTAAACGATTTCCAGGGAAGGGAGATACAATACGAGATTATCGGACAGAATGAAGTCGTAATGCCGGTCAATGATGCTATGGAGTTTCTTTACACCTATACCTGGGGTGAAAAGTCCTACGTACATGAAGTGAATGAACAGTTCGGGTATTTTACACCCAGTGAGTTTAAAGGGTTTATTCAGAAAACACTTGGAGATAGCGCCAGGTTGGTAGAGTTCAGGCATCTCCTGCAGGATGGATATAGTATAGCGCTTTCACAGAAGATTGAATTCTTTGACGAGTGCAGAAACCCAATTCGGCTGCCGGATAGTACATGTCTGGCGGTTATAGAGAAGGTATGCTGAGATTCATATTGATTCCCGAAATAACTTAAGAGGCTGTTGTAACTAAGGAATCCTGCCGTGTTTATTCAGGATTCCTTTCTTTTTTACTTTGTGGAATTTACATTGGATTTAGAGCATTGTTCAGTAAACTGATTCTGCGGTCAAAGGTAAAGGATTAATGTGAATTCATATAACTTTTAAAGAGAGAAAATGGCTATAGTTGTTTAGTAGCTTTCGTTTCATAAACTCCTATGTTATGATTTGTAAGGAGAATTTGCGGAAAAGATGTGTGTGAATGGCGATTATAAAGCCCTTGGTATATCAAATCCGCAATTGCTCTGATGGGCGTGATAAGTTACAGGGTACAAGAGGTTTGGTATTATTATGGTTGAGATTGGATATGACCTGTGGTTTTGGAGGCAGATATGGATAATGAGTTCAGTGTTTATAGTAAGGCTGCAATCGATTGGGCTAAAGGGAAAATAGGTTCAAAGGAATACCCGTTTCTATGCCTTGCTTTTGTAGAAGATGCATATGAAAAAGCCAATCAAGTTGAGATCTTCGGAGGCAGCAGTGCGAAAGAGTCCGCCGATGAATACGAGGTATGGAATAATACTGGAGTTCCTCCCATAGGAGCCTTTGTTTTTTACGATTGTTTTGGGTCCTTAATGAATGAATACAAAAATTATGGGCATGTGGGTCTGCATATGGGGGATGGAAATGTGATACATGCATGGGATAAGGTTCGAATCGATCATTACTATGATATTGAAAACCTTTCACCTGCTACTGGATGGACAAAACCCAAATTCATCGGGTGGTCTCCTGTAGAAAGGATATTTAAGGGGTATCGAAAGAATACGAGGATATTCGTATGAAATTATGGATATAGGTGTAAGGTACTATTATGTGTTAAACCATTGTGTTGCTTGACTTATTTATTGGTCTGGAATATAATTGCAATATCTAGATGAAGGAGGTTCTATAAAGTGATTAAGATTCGTTGCTAGTTGATTTTCAAAACTGAAAATTAATACTGTTAAAAGGAAGTATTATGCCTAATTGACAAGGTTTATTTTGTTGCTTCTTTTTACTTGGCACGAATAGGAAGAATCATTTTATAGAATTGAAATTCATATTGGTTTTGCACTTTATTGATAGGAGATACAGAGGTTCACTCTGTTTGTCTTACTATTTTGCATAGCAATAGGATTTTATGACTGTGAGAAGCGGATGCTTTCTTGCAGTCTTTTTATTTTTATAAAAAACTGACCTTGTCGGGCATAAGAAGGATCGTCTAGCGTTGTCAAAACAAATTCTATAGAGGGGGGAGATTGTTTTATGAAAGCAATTTTTAGAAAGTATAAGTCAGATGATTTTATAAGAATACGGGACTTTTTAGTATCTACATATCAGAAATTTGGAAAGGGCTATAATTGGACAATTGAACGGTGGAATTTTTCATATTCTATGGCACGGACCATGAATGGTGTTTCTATACAGCAGTGGGAAGACAGTATTGGTATATGGGAAAGTAATGGCAATATAGTAGGGATTGTAAATTCAGAAGGGGAAGATAGGGGAGAAGAATTCTTTCAAGTTGGCGAAATGAATACTCCTAAGGATACCTTAGAGGAAATGTTTGATTTTACTGAAAAAAATCTTGGGATTGAAAAAGAGGGAAAACGCTTCGTTCAACTACGCATACCGGAGGGTGATAAGGAACGGGAGTTTATTGCGTCAAGCAGGGGGTATGTTAAACAACAGTGGAATGAAACGACTTCTACATTGGCTATGGCAGGTATGCAAAGTGTAAATCTGCCAAAAGGGTTTTGCTTTAAAAACGGTTACGAGCTTAGTGATACGATAAAGGGAACAGCGCATGCAAAAGCTTTCGGATATATAGATAAAGATATCTACGTAAAACGTGCTCCACTGTCTTATGCGGCATTAAGAAAGACTCCTGATTATAGGGCGGATTTAGACCTTGGTATAGTTTCCGATACCGGTGAGATTGTGTCTTTTTGCACCATGTGGTATGACTCCACCAATAAGATTGGTATCCTTGAACCTGTTGGAACAATTCATGAATATCGGAGGATGGGCTTGGGTAGGGCGGTAATTTATGAGGCACTGAATCGCATTGCAAAAGAGGGGGCGATAAGGGCCTACGTGGGGTCCGATCAGGATTTCTATTTAGCTTTAGGTTTCAAAAAGGATTTTATAAGCAATATATGGAGTAAAAATTTATAATGCGGAGATGGGTTAGAATGGTTATGTTTGATAAGAATATGTGTATTGAATTTATAGAGGAATAGCCAAAAAGGCTAGGCTGTTGATCCGTAATGTAAAGTAGAGATTTTGTTATTGAAAGGAGATCATTATTATGCAGGAAGAGAAGAAAAATGGACCGAATCCAAACACTGTTTATCCTATGGAAGGGTTTACAAGGATTGCTTTTCTCAAGAATATTATAAAAAATCCCAATATCATTGTTGGGGACTATACCTATTATGACGACAATGACAACAACCCGGAAAGGTTTGAGCAAAACGTATTGTATCATTATGATTTTCTGGGAGATAAGCTGATCATCGGGAAATTCTGTGCGATAGCATCGGATGTAAAGTTCATAATGAACGGTGCAAACCATAAAATGCAGGCATTTACTACCTACCCCTTCGGTGTATTTCGAAATGGTTGGGAAGCAGGAGTTCCCGAATTAAAGGATTTGCCCTATAAAGGCGACACCATCATTGGGAATGACGTTTGGATCGGGTATGATTCCATCATTATGCCTGGGGTGAAAATCGGGGATGGCGCCATTATAGCAGCAAAGTCGGTAGTTGCAAAGGATGTACCGCCCTATAGTATCGTGGGAGGTAATCCTGCAAAGGTCATAAGAAATCGGTTTAGCGATGAAGTGACGGAATGCTTGCTGCAATTAAAATGGTGGGATTGGAGCATTGAGAAAATTACGGATAATATCCCTGTTCTTTGCAGTCAGGATATTGAAAAGCTCAGGACACTTGCTAAGGAATGAATAATAAGAATATCGTAAAAAAATATCGGTTAAACGGAGATTGCCGAATGAAGAAAGAGCCTTCTTATACTTGGGCTCTTTTTTGTATTGTGAATTTTTAACCTGCACTGTATCTTAATTGGATATAGTTGCGGATTTTCAGGCACATAAAATTCCTATAGCTTTTAGAATATAAACACGGTAGTGCATATGGACAAATAAATCATATATACCTGAATTTGGAAATGAATTATAATACTCCTATATACTGGAAATTTATCACTAGACCAGCTATGAAAAGTCAAGCGGTCTAGTAAAAAATATTGAACCTTGAAAACTTAATCATTAGGTGTTTGCACTGTTAACTGATACGGCTTGTTATCACGCATAACAGCAAAGATGATATGACAGAGTTTCCTGCAAACAGCTCCTAAAGCTCTCATATGGTGCTTTCCTTCAGCGCGCTTCTTTTGGTAGTACTCCTTTAAGGTTGGGTCATTTTTGCTGGCATTCATTGCTGCCATCCAAATCGCTCTCCGTAGATGTGGAGAGCCTCGTTTGGACATATGAATCTTTGACCCTTCAAATTCGCCTGATTGTCGCAAAGACGGATCAATTCCAGCGAAGGCAACAAGCTTGGCCGCACTATCAAAGCGGCGGATATCTCCTATTTCACCAACGAGAACTGCCCCTAGGACTGGACCGAATCCAGGAATTGTTGTTGCTACTGGACTTATCGTGCTAACCTTTTGAGCAATGATTGCATCTAGTTCAGCCATCTGTTCCTCAACCAGCTTGATCTGCTCAAGTAGTTGTTTGATCTGGAGTACCAACGCCTGTTGTGCAAACCGGTTACCAAAAGTGTTTTGGGCTTTACTCTGGATTTCCTGTGCTTTCTCCATACCGAACCTTCCACGGCTTAACGATGCGATAATACCAGCTAACTTCTCCGTCTCAAGACTCGCCAATGCTTCTGGCGTCGGGTACTCAGAGAGAAGTTGTATGGAAGTTGCACCAAAAATATCAGTAAACAGAGTCTCGTACTCAGGAAAAACACGATCCAGAGTTGAAATAACTCGTCTCTTGATGTCGCCAACCATACTGGAATGACTAAGTCTAAGACGTCCAAGCTCTTTTAACTCCAAGAGGTCATCCTCTGCTAAGCGTGTTTGAGGAAAGTTACCCATTCTGACTGCGTTTGCAATCAATTGGCTGTCCACTGAATCAGTTTTCGTTGATCGAATATTAAAGTTACGCAACGAGTCGGTCTGAATTGGATTGATTACATGCAGCTTGAATCCTTCCTGAGAAAGATGGTCATACAATGAGAGCCAGTAGTGTCCTGTTGCTTCAAGCCCAAAAACAATCTCTTCCTTGTTAGGATTATGCTTATTGATATGACCCAGCAGCAAGGCAATCCCTTCATGAGAATTGGCAAACCTAAAGGATTTACCACCCTTAATAGCACCTTTTTCATCAATAATCGCTGCTTCATGGTTTCTCTTTCCGACATCAATACCGACAATTAACACTGCAAACACCTCCGACATAGTTTAAGACAGAGTTCCTACACACTTTACGGTTCTCAACCTTGTTTGACATACGACGAACCGGAAGACCGGCCGACATCCAGCTAATTCGAACATTCTCGTAAAGCAGAGGTGCCAGTCTAGCGACCGAGGATATTACCTCAAGGGGGGAACTCGACAACCTCTGTCTATACAAGTATTATCCCAAACCTTCTGAATGAAGGCAATGAGGACCTGCTAAGCTATGTCAGTTACTGATTAAGTTATCAATGTTCTTTACTTTACTATACAAGGAGGTAGAGGAAAATGATGTTAAAAAGAAAAGGTACAAAGTCAGCATTGTTAATTTTCGTTTTGGCGCTGCTCTTCTGCTGCATGTTTGCCAACACTGCTTGGGCAGCAGGACCCTGGACGGTTACATCTCCTGACGGCAGCATAGCGGTTAGGGTAGCACAGGCAGCGGATGGAAGTCTAAGCTACAGTGTCACAAAGGGAAGCACTACGGTGATTGAAAACTCGGCACTTGGTATTAATACAGGTTTTGCGGATTTCAGAACAGGACTTGCCTTCACAAACAGCAGCACCAGGACCATCAATGAAAGCTATGCAATGGTTGCAGGGAAAAAATCCACCTATGTAAACAACTGCAATGAGCTTACACTGAGTTTTACAAAGGACAGCAAACAGGTGAACGTTGTTTTAAGGGCGTATAATGACGGTATAGCTTACCGCTATAACCTCCCTGCAAGCGCAACCGTTAGCTCCGAATATTCCCAGTTCAACCTGCCGGACGGTAACATATGGATCGGAGACAGGAATGGCAGCGATGAAATGAAGTACAATTTCAAAACTATTGCCTCTGCCAGCGCCGCAGGGGTGAATTACGCTATGTGCGCCGCCGCCAGACTGGACAGCGGAAACTATGTATGGCTCGGAGAAGCAGCGGTCTACTCCGACTACTGCAATTCGAACCTCAAGGGAAGCGGTGCGGGGGATGGAGTTTTCAATGTTGTGAACATATCCGGTGTGGATGCTTCCTCCGGAACGAATAATTCCCCTTGGAGGGTGGCCGTCATCGGCGGGATGAACCATCTGATTGAAACAGCCCTTGTTGAGAATCTGAATCCGGCGAATGAAATCGGAGACACATCCTGGATACAGACCGGTGGATGTGCCTGGGAATGGCTGAATAGAGACTCTACATCCAGCCTGGATGTGGCTAAAAAATATATTGATTTTGCAGCAGCCATGGGATGGAAATATTACATTGCCGATGAAGGCTGGGCTGATTCATGGGCACCGCAAATGTGTGCTTATGGTAATTCAAAAGGCGTAGGAGTCATTTTGTGGGCTCACCATAACAGTCTGGACACACAGGCAGAAGTGGATACACTGCTCACCAAGTGGGCGGGATGGGGAGCCAAAGGCGTCAAAGTCGACTTCTTTGACGGCGAACGCCAGCAGGAGAACCAGGAGCGTGACAGAATTGCTGTAAAAGCTGCAGCATTGAAATTGGTGGTAAACTATCATGGCATCGTCAAGCCGACAGGCCAGAACCGCAGATGGCCACATGTATTGACCTTTGAGGCTGTAAAGGGGAATGAAAACTATCCTACTAACTCACATTACTCCACACTGCCCTTTACTCGCTGTGTAACAGGACCGGCGGATATAACCCCTGTAATGACGTGGTCAGGTGGGACGGCAGGATATGAGACGGCATCAGCCCTGACGATTTTATCCGGATATAATTGTTATAGTGCAAAACCACAGCAGTATGAGAGCTATCCGACCAAGGAATTTCTTAAGATACTCCCTACAGCTTTTGACGATACCCGGTTTATTGAGGGAAGCATCGGCAGCTACATTACCGTAGCGCGCAGAAAGGGAAACGACTGGTTTGTAGGAGGGACAACAGTAAATGCGAGAACTGCATCAGTACCGTTATCTTTCCTTGGGTCAGGTACATATGTTGCAACGATTTACAGGGACAATACCTACAGTACACAGCTAGTCACAAGTGCAACGGCCTTGAACCTGTCCTGTACAGCGAAGGGTGGGTTTGTCGTTTACATATCCAATAAAGCTCTTCCGGCACCATCTACAATCAAGAGTGCATACGCACAGAACGAAGCCGAAACCTTCAACGGCAAATCCGGTGTATTCGGTGTTGAGAGATGCGGGGAAAGCGGAATGAATCTCGGCGGTGTTCAAAATAATGACACTGCTGTATATGACGATATGGATTTCGGCAGCGGTGCGTCAGGCTTTCAGGCAAGAATTGGCTGCGACAACTCACAGACAGGAGGAACCATTGAAATACGTCTCGATAGTGCTGCCGGCACCCTTGCAGGTACCTTGCAGGTTACCGGAACGGGCGACTGGCAGACGTACATGACGCAGAACTGTACGGTGAACAATATTACCGGTAAGCATAAGGTCTACCTTGTATTTAAGGCGGCATCCGGAAAAAGCTATGTATGCAATTTGAACTGGTTCAAGTTTACAAGAGGCAGCACGGCTATTACTTCCGGCTCCACCTACCAGATTATCAACCGCCTCAGCCGCAAGGCGCTTGATGTTGCCGACAATTCTACCACGGATGGAGGCGATGTCATTCAGTGGAATTATAATGGGGATAACAACCAGAAATGGATCATGACCGATTTGGGCGATGGGTCCTGGAGTTTTAAAAACCTTAACAGCGGCAGATATATGGATGTGCCCAATGGTGCCAAAGAAGATGGCGCAGACGTCATACAGTGGGGATGGGTAGGCGGTGACAACCAGCGATGGATTATAACGGACGTAGGTGACGGCTACTATCAGATTATCAACAAAAACAGCGGTAAATCTCTGGATGTCTATGATAATCAAACCTTTGAAGGAGCCGATGTGATACAGTGGGGATACAACGGCGGAAACAACCAGAAATGGCAGATTGTAAAGCAATAAGCAAGTAGATGGAACGTTGGGTTGAATGGGAAAATACGGCAGCAAAGCGGAGAAGTAACGATGCTGTTGGTATGGTGAATGGTGGAAACTGTGAAGGGGAAAAGCTTAACCCCTACGTAAAGGGTTGATATAGCCACGTTTCCCGGCAGATATCTGCCGGGAAACGTGGCTATGCTTTTATTAGGGTGAAACTCTTGTTCCTCTTTTATTGGGCTGCTATAATAAAATCAGGAAAAGACAAGTAGCTGGAGGCTTTACAGCAGAGAGAACCTCTTTTGATTCCGTCCCAGCTTTTGGGAATTAAAGGAACGTATAAGAAACATGAAAGTCCAATAAATTTATGACAAAGAGATTATGGTAAAGAGGCGAATAAAATGAGTATTGAGACAGATAAAGGAAAGCCTTTGATCGGGCTTCAACGGGGAGAGGTTAGGGTGGTGCCCTATAACCCTATTTGGAAGCAGTGTTTCGAAGAAGAAAAGATTTTACTGGATCATTTACTGCAAAAGGATGCCATCGATGTTCAGCATGTCGGAAGTACGGCTGTACCCAGGCTTTCAGCAAAGCCTATTATAGATATCATGGTGGGAGTGGAAAACCTTAACGATGGGCTAAAATATGTTGAGGCTCTCGAAGAACACGGATATGAATTCAGGGGGGATGCAGGAATACCCGGAAGACTGTTTTTTGCCAAAGGTTCTCCAGAGTTTCGTACTCACCATTTGCACATGGTGCAATATCGCAGTGAATTTTGGGTAAATCAGTTGCTCTTTCGAGATTATCTTATTACATATGGAGATGCTGCGAAAGAGTATGAAAGGATTAAGACAGAGCTTGCAAGCCAATACGAATCGGACCGGATGGCATATACCGATGGAAAGAGCGATTTTATTCAGAGCATTCTATGCAGGGCAAGAGAAGACTTTATCCTGCATATGAGTTTTGATGGTTATTTTATGAAGAGGCTCACAGCGGAAGATGAAAACAGCCTGCAAGAATTGTGCGAGAGATGTTCGGATTATTATACGGTTGTAGAGGGCAGAAACCCCGTGAAAGATGCAGCACACGAGATTTTAACAGAGCTGCCGCCGAATAAGGAATATGAGGACAAATTCGTAGTAGGGGTATGCAATCAAAATGCAGAATTAGTGGGAGTTATCGATGTGGTCAGGGATTACCCGGAAATGGGAGAGTGGGTGATCGGATTATTGATGATAGACCCTGTGGAAAGAAATAATGGTCTGGGAAGAAGGATCCATCAGCATTTAGTGGATTGGGTATCAAGATCAAAAGGGGATAAACTGCGAATCGGCGTGGTGGAAGATAACCACGGAGCATACTGTTTCTGGCGGAAGTTAGGCTATGAGGAGACAAAAAGAGTCAACATGAAAGTGGGAAACAAGGAAAATGTGGTCATCGTGATGAATTATAAACTGAAGGTACTAAATTAAACAACGAAGGAATGAGGTTTGTATTATGTCGAAGGTGTATTTAATTTCAGACATGCATTTTGGTCATCCCAATATCATTAAATATGAGAATCGTCCTTTCTCCAGTGTTGAAGAGATGGACGCTGCTATCATGAATAACTGGAATACAACGGTCGGAAAAGACGATAAAGTATTTATTCTAGGGGATGTTTCCTTTTATAACAAGGCTAAGACAAAGGAAATAATGGAAAACCTTAACGGATATAAAACATTGATTATAGGTAATCACGATAAAGCCCGGTCTTTGACATGGTGGAAAGAAACAGGGATACAGGAGGTATACCAATACCCTATTATTTATAATGAGTTTTATATATTATCGCATGAGCCTGTCTATTTAAGTGAAAATATGCCCTATGCCAATATCCATGGACACATACATCACCTGAAATATGCAGATAAACAATTCTTTAACGTTAGTGTCGAATGTATCAACTATACGCCAATTCACTTTGAAAAAATAAAGGAAGTAATTCTTGGCAAGAGTAGTGATGGCGGCTGTGAAGATTAAAGCAATCGAAAGGACAGAATTCCGGTAAGTTTGGGATTGTGTGAGGAGACAAGTATGCAAAAAGGAAGCCTGATCGGGCAGGGAAATACAGCAGAAGTTTTTTCCTGGGGAGAAAAAGAGATTCTGAAACTATTTAGAAAAGAGTTTCCCAAGCAAGGGGCTGAAAAAGAATTCTTAGTTAGCAGGGAAGTACAGGAGGGTGGATTGTCCGTTCCGAAGGTTGGAGAATTGGTAGAGTATGAGGGCAGGATCGGGATTACCTATGAAAGAATTTATGGAGAGTCTATGCTGGAAAGGATATTCCGGAAGCCCTGGACCATCACGAAAGAAGCCGAAAGGCTTGCGGAACTGCACTATGCAATTCACAAATGTACCGTCAAAAATATCTCGAGTCAAAAAGAAGCGCTGGAATGGAATATTCAAAAGGCGGAATTGTTATCGGATGAAAAGGAACAAAAAGTATCGAATATTTTAAAGGAGCTGCCGGATGGGGAAGTGCTGTGTCATGGAGATTTTCATCCCGGAAATGTGCTGTTAACCGCGGATAGAGCAGTTATACTGGATTGGATGACGGCAACCTATGGAAATCCTGCGGCTGATGTTGCCAGAACAGTGCTTCTCCTGAGAGATGCAGCACTTCCTCCTGAAATCCCTTGGCTAATAAAACTGGTATTTATCTTTATTCGTAACCGCCTTTGTTCAGCTTATCTAAAAAAATATCTGGAACTATCAACGATCCCTATAGAAGAAATCCGGCAATGGGAAGTACCTGTCGCAGCCGCAAGATTGACGGAATGGATACCTAAAAGTGAGAAGGAGCATCTGACGAAGTTGGTAGATAGTAGGTTAAAGTCTTAGGAATAGAGTATTTGAATACATGGGAAGGGTAGAATTAACAGCGTAAAGGCTGCTGCAATTAGAGGACTATTTTGCAGCAGCCTTTACGCTGTACTTACTGGAAGAATCCTTTTGATAAGAACGTACGGGCGAATATAATTTTACAAATATTTTCCGTTTTGCGAATCTTCAAGGTAGAAGGATTATATTTTATGTAGTAGAGTCCTATTGTGAAAAACAATAAAAAATGGAAATATTTTGTAACGAATTTCGTCTACGAATGTGCTAGAGTGAATAAGAGGTGAAGATAGAATGAAGAAGATCGGGGTTGTCATCTGCCTGGTAGCAGCTTTAATAATGACTTCAAGCATGGCCTTTAGTGCAGATCCGCTTTATAGAATGCTGCATGCAGATGAAGTAGAAAGCTTCAAAGCCGACCAGGATGCTGCTATTGTAGGGCAACTAACGGGCAAAAAGGATGATACCTTCACAGTAAAGGTCTTAAAGGTAATAAGTGGAAAAGTAAAGTCAGATACCATTTCTGTGAAGGATAATTTTGCATACCAGGGGTTCAGCGAAGAAAATTCGAAACCTCAGGTCAATGATTTTTGTTTTTTGTCTCTTAAAAACAAAGGGAGTTATTACGAGAAAGTGTGGTATACGGTAAAAGCAGATTCCGGAGACTATAGAACCTTAAAACTCCTGTTTGAGGATATACACTTTGGTGGGGGCGACATCCCAGCTATCCAGTGGTATGTGAACTCTGAGGGGAAAGACAAGGATTTTTTCTTTAGCGGAAACCGAATATTTCTGAGAAAACCGGATGGAGAAAATGTAAAGATTTATGAATATGAAGAGAAGAACACCACTCCTGCACCGGCAGAGGTTAAGGGTGTAATGGGGATGTCAACAGTGGCTCCGGAGCAAGTCAAGGCGATTGGACAACAAACTGATAGCACAGCCCTAAAAATTGTAGAAGGTATAAATCGCTGGAGTGCAGTTGGAATTGCAGCAGCCATTCTGGCTGTGGTTGTGATAACAGGATTAATTCTACGCCTAAGAGGAAGGAAGTTACCATAAAACCAAATCGTTGGCAATTATACAGGTTTCATATTGACGGGCAAACGTATGTTTGATATAATCTCCCCAAGATTTGGAAAGCTATTATATTACAGTAAAACCTGCCTAAAGGCGGAGTAAATAATGAAAAATGCAAATTTAGAAAAACAGGGGAGATTATTGTATGGAATGTACGTTAAAGAATATTTCAGTTTACTATGAGGAATATGGTGAGGGAAAGCCAATCATTATGATACATGGTTACTATCCGGACCACAGGTTGATGAGCGGCTGCATGGAGCCGCTGTTTGCCGGCAGAACGGGATTCAGGCGAATCTACCTGGATTTGCCTGGAATGGGTAGAACAAAGGGAGAGGCATGGATCGACAACTCCGACAGAATGCTGGAGGTGGTTCTTGATTTTATTGATGCTGTGATTCCAGGGCAGAAATTTCTGCTTGCAGGAGAATCTTATGGTGGATATCTCTCCCGGGGCATAGTATATCACAGGGCAGAACAGGTAGATGGTTTACTGCTGCTTTGTCCTTCTATTATCCCGGAACATGCTAAAAGAAATCTGCCTCCTAAGACGGTCATCGTCACTGATTCGGCTTTGCTTTCAAATTTAAGCAGGGAAGATGCGGAAGAATTTGAATCTATGGCTGTGGTGCAAAATGAGGAAATCTGGAAAAGATACAAGGATGAAATATTTTCGGGAGTTAGAATGGCAGATGATGACTTTCTTAAAAAATTAAGAAACGAGGGATTTTCCTTCTCCTTTAATGTAGATGAAATGAGGAATAAATATGAAAAGCCAACTTTATTTTTGCTCGGTAAGCAGGATACTTCTGTAGGGTATAAAGATGCATGGGACGTGTTTGACAACTACCCCCGGGGAACCTTTGCGGTACTGGACCGAGCAGGACATAACCTGCAGCTGGAGCAGGTTGAACTTTTTAATACTCTTGTAAATGAATGGCTTGACAGAGTAGTAGAGTACTCTGCATAGTAGGTTTTAATTACCGATGGGGTTCTTCCTATCGTGGTAAGAGACGAAGAACCTATAATCTTAATGGCTATGTAGCCAACAATTATAGAACCCGTTACAGGGAAGGTATACGCATGAACGAAATTATTAAAAGGATTACTATTAGAGCTTTACATGAAAATGACAGAGTGCCCTATGACCTGTTGCTGACTGCTGACCCCTCAACCGATAACATAAATGGTTATTTGAAACAGGGAGAATGCAATGTAGCAGTATTGGACGATAGAATAGTAGGGGCTTATGTCTTGCTTCAAACCAGCCCGAAGACAATGGAAATTATGAATATCGCTGTTGATGCAGCGTGTCAGGGAAAAGGTATCGGGAGGCTTCTGATTCAAAATGCAATGGAGCTGGCAAAAGTGTACGGAGCGAAGACATTGGAAATTGGGACTGGAAATTCGAGCCTGCACCAGCTGGGTTTATATCAGAAGTGTGGATTCAGGATAACGGGAATCGAGAGAGATTTCTTTACGAAACATTATACGGAAGAAATCTGGGAAAATGGTATCAAATGCGTAGATATGATACGATTGTCAATGGACCTGTAATCTTTTCATGAATTCAAATGGAGAGAGTTTTATAGTGTTTAATTATATATTAGTGTTGTGCAGTAAAATGTAAATATTTATGCAGCTACCCCTAATTTGGCAA